>Ga0136557_1002331_pt1 | contig 11101 bp, 11 predicted proteins | sample AntRauTorckE6832_FD_104796 | JGI IMG/M metagenome (GOLD analysis project Ga0136557, IMG submission 104796) | Saline lake microbial communities from Rauer Islands, Antarctica - Metagenome Torckler E6 #832 | ecosystem: Environmental > Aquatic > Non-marine Saline and Alkaline > Saline | place...
AACAGTTGTAATAGCAAAAGCGATTAAAACTGCTCTTGTTAATGTTGTGCTACCAGTCAAATAAGGATCTCTCATTGAAGCAGTAAAACAGAAACGACCTCTTTGTAAAATAAATCCAAAACCATTACCAATCATCCAAAACAGTGAAACTGTTGGTGAAACATTTAGCAATAATATTGCTACTAAGAATATTAAACCAGCAACAATCACACCTGCAGGTATCTGATTTGGCTTTTTCTTTCTAGAACTTCTTCTTCTTGATCCGGAACTTCTTGAACTTAATGATGATTTACTTTTTAATGAACTTTCACCACTAGAATCCTTAGAACCTCTAGAACTTCTTTCTTTCAATGATTTACCAGAACCCCTTGAACTTCTTTCTTTTAAGGATTTTCCTGAACCTCTAGAACTTCTTTCTTTCAAAGATTTCTTTTCTACAGGCGCATCATTTTTTTCATTTGAAGAAGAAGTGTTTAAAGTATCTTTTTCAATCATATAATCACTCCTAACCAATAAAATAATAATTAATATTTAATCTCGTGTCTTAAAATTTTGATATACTATTCACAATCTCACATCCTTATTATACACCTTTTGATTGTTAATAAGTAATCAATATCATAAAGCTATATAAGTAAAACTAATTGCAAAAAAAATACATAAAAAAACATATGTTATTTTGAACTTAAAATTTTGTATATATTATGATAGAATAGTGATAGAGATAAAGGAGTGTAAAAATGAATATTAGTGCTTTAAAGTATTTTAGAAGGGTAGTTGACTCAAAAAGTATTTCAAAAGTTTCACAAAATAGTTTTATTTCTCAGTCGGCTTTAAGTCAAATGATTCAAAGATTGGAAAGTGAAATTGGTTATCAATTATTGAAAAGAAGTAATAAAGGTGTTTCTTTGACTGATATGGGTAGAGTTGTATATAAGTATTCGAAAATTATTTGTAGGTTAGAAGAAGAAATGGAAGAAGAATTGTGTCGTGTGGCACAAAATATTACTAACATTAGAATTAATGGTTACTATTCTTTTGTGAATTATTCACTGCCATGTGTCTTATATCGTGTTAAAAAGGAATTCCCAAAACTCAATTTTGAGTCATTTGCAAAATCTAGTGAGGATTCATTGAAAGATCTAATCAATGAACTAACACATATTAGTTTTATTAATATAGAACCAAATAATAAAAATATTCAATATGATGCTATTGGAAAAGAAAAAATTGTTTTATTAGCAAATAAAAATTTTGAAATACCCAATGAAATATCTATTAAAGAGTTGGTAAATTATGAAATGGTATTTTTAAATTCTTTTTCTATAAGAAAAGAGTATATAATTGACCGATTAAAAGAAGTTGATTTAAAGTTTAATGATTTAAAGATTATGTTTGAAGTGAATAATATATCTTCAGCAAAATCATCTCTAAGCAATGGTTTAGGGGTTTGTTTTTTACCTTATATGTCTGTAAAAAAAGAAATTTATGAAGGGGATTTCAAAGTTATTGAAATAACTGATTTTGATTTAGATTATGATATTTTTGTGGCAAAATTAACTTCTTGTAGTACTTGTGATCCCGTAGACCCAATAGAGAAAGTATACCGGTATTTTGTAGACAACGGAACAGATGGTATTTGTTAATCGTCATTTTTTGATAATTTCAATTTCCCAAACACCATTCATTACTTCTTCAATCATTATTTCATTTGAAGAAGTTTTAAAATAATCCCGGATGCTTTCAACAACACAACTGTGGTCAACAATAGCAACTAAAGTTTCATCGATTTGCATTTTTTTTAGTGCATTGTTAATTTTTAAAAGTGGAATTGGACAAATGTCACCAAAACATTTTATTTCTATCATAAAATCACCTCATTATTAAAAATATTATAACATATTTGGAGGACCATCATGAAACTTTCTATAATTATACCTGTTTATAACAGTATGCAAACGATAAAAATTTTAGTGGATGAACTAGTAGATTTTTTAGAAAAGATAATTGAATATGAAATAATTTTAGTCGATGATTATAGTTTAGATAATAGTTATTTAGTATTAGAAAAAATTGCAGAGAAAAATAAGAAGATTAAAATTATTAAATTAGATAAAAACTACGGTCAGCAAAATGCGTTATTTTCTGGCTTAAATTTTGTTAAAGGAGATTATGTATTAACAATGGACGATGATTTACAACATGATATAAAATATCTTGATGCAATGATTGACAAACTTAATATGGGTTATGATGTTGTCTATGGTATTGATTATGAGAAAAATGCCATAAACTATAAAACAGTTGGTGCCAGGATAAGAGATTTATTTTTTCAATTATCCTTTCCAAAAGCAGAGAAAAATCTTGTGAGTAGTTTTAGAGTTTTTAGAAGTGATTTGATACCAGATATTTTAAAAACTGAATACCAATTTATTTATCTCAGTGGCATCTTATTAAAATTATCAAATAAAATTAGTAGTATTCATGTTAACAATCGAAAAAGTATAAATCAGTCTAATTATAATTTTTTAAAATTACTAATGCTATTTTTGAAACTCACCTTTTATTATTCAGGTTTATTCCCTGATCGTATTAAGCCTAAAGGCAAGCAGTATACAATTGAAAAAGTAATAAACATTGGATAACCTTAACTAAGGTTATTTTTTTGTTGCTTGACATATGTCTAATGCTTGTGTTATCATATAATCAAATCGTAGTACCCCCCAGGGGTAAGGAGGTTAAAATGAAATATTTATATATTATCACAGGATTAACTTTGATAGTGTCTTATTTTAAAGATAAAAATAAGACAAAAAAAGGAATTCAAAAAGGTTGGAAGAAGTTTAACAAGATCTTACCAAAATATTTAATGTTATTAATGGTAATTTCATTGGTATTATTAATATCAGAGGATTTTATAGTACAAAATCTTAGTCATGGCAATAAGTACCTTGGAATGTTTGCGAGTGTAGTGATTGGTTCAATTACAATGATGCCAGGGTTTATAGCCTATCCATTAGCAGGTATTTTATTAGAAAAGGGTGCAACTTACATGGTATTAGGTGGTTTCGTTTCTTCATTAATGCTAGTGGGAGTAGTAACATACCCTATAGAAAAAGAGTATTTTGGTAAACGTGCCACGATTATTAGAAATATCTTTGGCTTTGCAATTTCAATTGGCATCGCGTTAAGTATTGGTATATTTTACGGAGAGGTGTTCATATGAATAAAAGAAAACGCAACATAATAGCTTTTTTTATCTTTTTAGGAGTAATTTTGATTTCAAATTTAGTTAGATTTGATCTTGGGATAAGAGTAGGAGAAAATTTCTACATTTTTGCTAAAGATATGGTACTGATTTTACCACCAGCTTTTATATTAATTGGATTATTCGACGTTTGGATTAGTCGTGAAAGAGTAGAAAAATCTTTAGGTGATAAATCTGGATTCACAAAATATATTTATGCTATTTTATTGGCTGCAACAACAGTTGGCGGAACATTCGTTGCTTTTCCATTAGCCAATAGTTTATACCATAAAGGGGCAGGCTACGATACTATTATAACTTATGTAACATCTGCTAGTTTGTTTATGATCCCTATGAGTTTAATGGAAGCATCTATCTTAGGCGTACCATTTACACTCTTAAGATTAGGATCTTCAATACCTTTAATCATTATTAGTGCGAATGTATTGAAGTTTTATCTAAACAAACATGAATATATATTACCAAAAGTTGAATAATTTAAAAGCTTGCTTAGTAGGCAAGCTTTTGTATTTTTTGATACCAATCTTAGAAATTCATGGACACTTATAAAACAATAATCTATAATGAACACAAATGACTATAAGGAGAATACATAAAATGAAAAGTGTAATGGTTTTAGGAGCTGGCAGTTGTCAGTTGAATTTAATAAGAAGATTAAAAAATATGGGGTATCAAGTAATTGCAACAGGGTATAACATAGATGCACCTGGAAAAGAAATTGCTGATTTTTCAGTTTTAGCGGATACTTTCTCATATGAAGAGACTTTAAAAGTTGCAATTGATTTTAATATCGATGCAATTATAACGACGGGAACAGATCAACCCGTATTAACAGCTACAAAAGTTGCTGAAAAGTTGGGTTTACCTAGATTTTTAAGTAATACAGTGGCTTATCATGTGACAAACAAAAAAGTGATGAAGGAAAAATTTAGTGAAAATAGTATTCCTACTGTACCTTATGAAATTATTAATAAAAAGAGCAATACCAATAAAATAAATCTAACTGGGCCTATAGTAATGAAACCTTTAGATTCTCAAGGACAGCGAGGAATTTTTAAATTGGCGTCAAAAAGTGATATAGGAAAGTACATAGAAGAAACACTAAAATTTTCTAGAAGTAAAGAAGTTCTGATTGAAGAATACTATGAAAATCAGGAAATTACAGTGAGTGGCTGGGTATCAAAAGGAGAAGTATCCATATTTACAATTAGTGATCGTGTAACCTTTGAAAATAATTTAAATATTGGTGTGTGCAAAAGCCATGAGTATCCTTCGGTACATTTGGAAAAATACAAGGACAAGATAATTTGTCTAACTAAAAAAATATGTCATGTTTTTAAAATAACAGAAGGCCCAATTTATTTTCAAATGTTAATCGGAAAAGAAGGCATCTTAGTTAATGAAATTGCTTGTCGTTTAGGTGGAGCTTATGAAGACATTACCATCCCTTTAATAACTGGTATAGATCCTCTAGAATTATTAATTAATGGAAGTATAGATAGAAATTATGATTATAAAGATCTAGATAATTTTAGATATACAGAGAACAATTTATGTGTTAGCACTCAATTATTCTTCTGTGAAAGTGGATGGATTAAAAGAATGACACCGATAGAGGAAATGCTTAAAAATAACTTTGTAGTTGATTTAGGCTATAACTACAAAACAGGGGATTTTATTAATGAAAGGGTGAATGCATCCCAAAGAGCAGGCTACATGATTATTCAAGGTAAGACTGAAGAGACACTTGAAAATAATATTAATCAGGCTTTTTCTCAATTGATTATAGAAGATCTTAAGGGAAAAAACCTTGTCATTAAAGGAAAGAGAGGTAATCGTGACGAAATCTAATAAAACTTTGGTTATTGCTGTTATTTTAGTACTATCGAGTTTAATGGTGAGTTGTTCAAATAAAGATGCATTTGAGAAAAAAATTGTGATCGCTGACCAATTTGGATTAGGCTATGCGCCAATTCAAATAATGAAAGAGAAGGGTTTTCTAGAAGAAAACTTACCAGATTATGAAATTGAATGGGTAAAAATGGGTAATGCATCTGCCATTCGAGAAGCGATGATTACTGGCGATTTAGATATCGGTTTTATGGGCATACCACCTTTTTTAATTGGTGTAGATCATAATACACCTTGGAAAATCTTTACTGGTGTATCTGAAGCACCCTTAGGGTTAGTTTCTAAAGACAGAAAAATTGTATCATTAAATGATATTCAAACAAATGAACAAATAATTTTACCTCAACCCGGCAGTATACAACATATTTTGTTACAAATGGCGGGAAAAAAGGAGTTTAATAATGCACAGAAGTTTGATGAACAATTATTAACTATGAATCATAGTGATGGCCTAAGTGCATTCACTGCAAATAATGAATTAAATTTACATTTTACTTCTCCACCTTATATTTTTAACGAACTTAAACTTAAAGGTGCACACTTGGTTCTAGATGGAAAAGAATCATTTGGCGGTTCTTTTACCTTTATCGTTGGGGTAAGTCAAGAGTCATTTTTTAATGACCAAGAAAAGTATGAAGGATTTATTAAGAGTCTTGAAAAAAGTATAGACTATATCAATAATGACAAAGAAGGTACGATTAAAACATTAAGTGAAATATATGATTACTCAGTGAATGAATTAGAAGAATATATTTATAATAAAGAAACAGTATATACGCTAGAAATTAAAGGCTTGAATGAATTTGAAAAGTTTATGTATGCTGAAAATATGATAGATCATACTTTTGAAGTAAAAGATTTAATATGGGAAGATGAGGGAAACTTTGAATAAAAATTATAGGAAAATATTTATAATCATTCTCATAATATTTCTATGGGAAGGCATCTATAATCTAAATATATATCCGCAAACACTGTTTCCAAGTTTAACGGAAATTATTTATGAAATTGTCAAAGGTTTTAGAGATTTCAGTATAATTTTAAGTATTCAATACAGTTTAACATTATTATTTAAAGGCATCGTATTGACTTTCTTATTAGCATTTATCAGTGTACTATTAAGTGAAGTAAGTATAATTTTTAATGATTTTCTTGAAATGCTGATTTCAATAGCCCATCCCTTACCGGGCATTGCTATTATACCCCTTGTTATTTTATGGATTGGTATTGGTGAAAAAGCAATACTGTTTATCATAATACATGCAATGTTATGGCCAGTTATTATCAATCTGAAAAGTGGCATTCAATCAATTCCTAAAATTTATATGGATTTATCAGAAGTTTTTAATTTTTCTAGGGTAGACAAAATCAAACATATTTATTTCATGGGCATTCTACCACATATTTTCTCTGGATTAAAAATCGCCTGGGCGAGAGGCTGGCGAGCTTTGATTAGTTCTGAGATGGTATTTGGCGTAGTCGGTTCCTCTTCTGGCTTAGGTTGGTATATTTTTAAACAAAGAGTTTTTATGAATACACCAGGACTATATGGTGGATTAGTAATAATAATCATCTTAGGACTATTGGTGGAAGGTATATTATTCAAAAAACTAGAGAATATATATATTGGGAAGTGGTCATAAATATGGAAAAAGTTATTGAGTTATTGAGTTTAAACAAATCATTTAATGGTGAGAAAGTAATTGAAAATTTAAATTACACTTTTTTTTCAAATGAAATTGTAGTTCTATTGGGTTATTCAGGCGTAGGAAAGAGTACTTTACTGCGAATACTTTCAGGATTAGATCATCAATACCAGGGAGAAGTGAAGTATGCTTCTGATATAAATGTGTCTAAAAGTATCATTCCAATTGTATTTCAAAGCTTTGATCAATTATTGCCTTGGTATACAGTAAAAAAGAACATTTTATTACCTTATAAAAAAGAAAATGATAAACTTAAGATTTTTAATGAAATCATTGATATTTTAGATTTAGGCAATGCACTTCATAAGTATCCAAAAGAATTATCCGGTGGTATGAAACAAAGAACTGCTATAGCCAGAGCTTTACTTGCAAAATCTAAGGTGATACTTTTTGATGAACCCTTTAGTTCATTAGATATTACTATGCGTCAGAGCCTTCAAAATTTAGTTCTTAAAATTCAACGAAAATACAATCAGACTATTATTTTTGTGACACATGATATAGAAGAAGCTATTTTTCTAGGGGACCGTTTACTAATAATGGCGGATTCTAAAACTAGACATGATATAACCCTTAATTCAGAAAATAAAGAGAGATATACAAACCCTTTTGATCAACAGGTACGCAAAGTCATTAAAATAATAGAAGGCTCTACTCAGTAGAACCTTCTTTTATTTTGTAAATTTTTACTTCCCAGGGATAAGTATTAACATATTTAGCAATACGCATAGCGTAAGTTGGACTTTCAAAACTTTTAATCAATTCAGTCTCTTGCTCTAAATAGTGAGTAATATCATCATAATAATTAAGTGGACCATATAATATATCCCATTTCGGTTCATTTCTATGAATATAATCCATTTCTTCATACCAGATAATATACTTGATATCATTCATTTCAATGTACTTTTCCAAAGTAAATGAATTTTCTTCTAAATGGGTTAAGTTTCTATAATCAATTAAACGTTCTTTAAATGCATACTCTAAATTAAGATTACCAAGTATATTGCCTTCTTGGCTAATGACTGAAAACTCATTTAAGAAAGTATTATAATTTTCATTATTTTGTTGTTCTATAAATGTATAAGTATGGTAGCTTTGAAGTATCACTAAAATACTCAGCAGATAAATTATATATTTTTTTTGCTTGAAAAACATTGAAGTATAGACAGCGATACTCAAATAGAGAAAAACAATGGAGAAAATAATAGAAATTTGATTGTATCGTCCCAGTATTAGAATGCCAATATTCATACTAATAAAGAAAATTATTGGCAGATAAGGATTAGACTTTTTAATTATGATCTTTTGATGCCGATTGAGGGACCAATAAAATAAAAGGGAAACTAAAACAATAAATGCCAAATAATCATATTTCAGAGAAACGGTAAAATATGTACCAGAAATCCGATGGTATAATTTATAATAAAAAAAGTAAAAGTTTTGAAACTTAGTGACGAGTTGATTAAAAACGCCTAGTTTAGTACCATAAGCACTGTATTGGTTTAAGAAATTGGGATTGATATAAAATGTCACCATTAAATAAAGAGATGCATAAAGACCAGTTAAAGTTACCAGTTGAAATAAATCTTTGATTTTCCGTTTTTTAGTAATCCATTGAAATAGGTAAGTTAACCCTAAAGCAATTGCTAAGAACAATATATTTGGATGAATACCAATACCAAAACCTAGAATCAGCGAAAGTAAAACGACTTCATATTTTGGACTTTTAAGTAAAATATAGTATGCTAAAAGGAAAATAAAAATAAGAACTGCCTCTTGTCTTGCCATATGACTAACCATAAGCCACTGAAGATTAAGGGATAACAAAATTGTAAAGACTAGAGAAACTGTTTTGTTTTTATAGTAGTACCTTAAGATTTTATAAAAGAGTATTAGGGAGCCAACAGAAAAAATAAGTGAAACAAAACGTAGAACGAAGATACTATACCCAAAGCCTTTAATGAAGAGGCCTTGAATTAATATAAAAAATATTTTCATTGTATGATGGGTTGTTGGAAACAAATCAAAAAAAGTATATTTCATTTTCAAATCATTTATAAAAACTCTAGACAAACCACTTAACCAAGCTTCATCAGAATGAATATATGGAAAATCTGATAAAAATAGAAGGTTGATAATAAAATAAAGTAGTATAAAACATGGAAACAAATATTTTTCTATTCTTTTTTTGTTAATTATTCTACGAACTTCCATTAATTATCTCCTTTTTATAGTTTATATTATTAAGATTATATAGGGCTTTCTTGTAAAAATCAAAAGTAATTGAAAAGATTGTTATTTATATAACTAATATAGCATAAGCATAACAACTAACAATAAGTTTAGGTTATATTGTATAATATGACTATAACATCTCAAGTTTTAAGCGAAGTTGTGTTTTTTTTAACAATTTTCCATAACTATTTATGCAATCTCACAAATTATATTAAATGGAGGGAAAATAATATGTTTAAAAGAAAACGAAGTCTAATAGCTATAATCTTTATTATCAGTGCTTTATTACTTGTGGCTTGTGTAAATGATACTTCCTTTGAAGGAAGTAATAATTTTGCAGAGGCTTCAGAAGTAGCAGAAGTATATTTAGAGACTAGTGAAAATGTAAAAATTATAGATGCACGTGGAGAAGAAGCCTATGCAAAAGGGCATTTAAAAAATTCTATTTGCATCAGTCCAAGTGAATTAGTTGTAGAAGAACCAGTAAAAGCTACAGTTGCTCCTAAAGAACAAGTAGAAGAAATATTGGGGAAATCAGGTATTAACAAAGATACTATGGTTTATATCTATGATGATAATGGCGGTGTTTATGCTGGAAGAATTTGGTGGACACTTAAACTTTATGGTCATGAAAATGTAAAAATTATTAACAATGGCGCCAAAGCACTTGAACAAAGTGCTCTAGAAATGTCTACAAGCGTACCAGATGTAACACCAGTAGATTATACGATGGAGCCAATGAATGAAGAATTGATAGTTGATTTAGAAAGAGTTAAGATCTATGCTGAAGACCCATCTGCTCAAGAGAATGTAAAATTGATAGATGTTAGATCTATAGCTGAATACGAAGAAGGCTATATTCCAGGCGCAATTTTATATCCTCACACGAAGAATTATTATTCAGATGATACATTCAAATCAGCTCGTGATACGACTATTTTTTATCAAGATGCGGGTATAAAGAAAGACCATGAAATTATTCTATACTGCAAATCATCTTATAGAGCAACTATTGTTGCCGCACTTTTAGATGAAGCAGGGTATGAAAATGTGAAAGTTTTCGATGGCGCTTGGATCGCATGGGAAAATGAATCCATGCCAACTGCAGAAGTTGAAGAAGATGCACCAATTACTACATCAGATGGTTCATGATTAATGAGTAGGATTTGCTAATATTATAATTGTATTTTAGGAGGAAAAAATGAAGTTTAATAACAAAAGAATATTAAGTTTACTATTAATACTTATACTAGCTCTAAGTTTTGCAGGGTGTGCTACTGAAGAACCTGCTGAAGAAACAAGTATGGAAGTTGTTGAGGAAGAAGCAGTTGATGAAGTAGCTGATGATCCAGCAGATCAAGAAGATGTTTCCCTTGCAGACGAAGTTAACGCATATTTTGCAGAAATGCCAGAACACATTTACAAGATTGGACAAGCTGATTTTGTAGAAATGGTAAAAGCTGGAGAAGAAATGACAATCATCGATATTCGTCAGCCAGATGCTTATGCTGAAGGTCATATTGAAGGTGCAGCTAATTTACCATGGGGATCAGCTATTAGTGAAAACTTATCGATGATTCCTAATGATAAACCAGTATTTATTTACTGTTACTCTGGCCAAACAGCTGGACAAGCAGTACACACATTAAATGTTGCAGGATTTGATGCAAGAAGTGTCAATCTTGGTTGGAACTTTGGTATTTCAAAGGTAGAAGGTGTTGATGCGGTTGTATCCACAGAAGCCGTTGAATTAACAGGTGACACGACAATAGCGCCAGTTATTCAAAGTGCACTTGATGCTTACTATAATGGTTTAGCTGATGTATCAGATACAAAATATAAGAACTATAAGATCTCAGAAGATAATTTAAAAGAAATGATTGATACTGAAGAAGATTTCTATTTATTATCTATTCGTCAAGAAGACGCTTATAATGAAGGCCATATAGAAGGTGCTGAGTTAATCCCTTGGGGTAAA
>Ga0136557_1002332_pt1 | contig 11091 bp, 7 predicted proteins | sample AntRauTorckE6832_FD_104796 | JGI IMG/M metagenome (GOLD analysis project Ga0136557, IMG submission 104796) | Saline lake microbial communities from Rauer Islands, Antarctica - Metagenome Torckler E6 #832 | ecosystem: Environmental > Aquatic > Non-marine Saline and Alkaline > Saline | place...
CCGCAGAACTGGGCCGAATTCTTTGACACGGACCAGTTCCCTGGCGTGCGTGCGATGCGCAATAACGCCCGCGAGTCGCTCGAGATCGCGCTGATGGCGGATGGTGTGCATCCGGACGAATTGTACCCACTGGATGTCGATCGTGCGTACAAGAAACTCGAGGAAATCAAAGGGGACGTGAACTGGTGGACCGCTGGCGCAGAGTCGACCCAGCAGATTGCCGATGGCGCAGTCGATTACTCAGCGATGTGGAATGGTCGTGTCCAATCTGCAATTGATGATGGTGCGCCTGCCGACTTTCTCTGGAATCAGTCAATCGTTCAGATTGAGTGTGTCCTGGTGCCGCGCGGGACGGATAATCCTGAAATGGCCATGCGCCTGATCAACGAAATGCTTGATCCGGAAAGCCAGGCGAACTATGCAAATATCATCCCCTATGGACCTGTGAATCCGGATGCGTATGAAACCGGAATCATCCGTGATGAAGTGCTTGCCGCACTGCCGACCTCGCCCGAAAACATTGATGAAACCTTCCTTCTCGATGCGGACTTCTGGGCATCGGAAGAGGGTGTGGGTGCGATTGAGCGTTGGTCACGGTTCACACAGCAATAACCATCACTGGTGCCATCAATGCAGAAAACTGTAAACACTGGTGCCAAGGCGGGGAGCTCTAACGAGCTCCCCGCCGTCGCCGCAAACAATATAAGGAAAGAGTTCGGTGATTTTATTGCATTGGATGACGTGTCTCTGGACGTCCATCCGGGGCAACTGATTTCACTGCTCGGCCCATCCGGTTCCGGGAAAACGACACTGCTGAACATATTTGCCGGCTTTCTGCGGCCGACGCACGGTGCGGTGCGTTTCTACGGTGAGGACATGACCGTCGTGCCACCGCACCGACGGGGGATTGGTGTCGTCTTTCAACATTACGCGCTCTTTCCCCACATGACGGTAGGTCAGAATGTTGGCTATGCGTTGCGAGTGCGGCGGATGAACCGCGACCGTATCAAGGAGAAGGTGACGAAGGCGCTTGCGACCGTGCAACTGGAAGGCTTTGAGGATCGTCCGATCGAGCAGCTATCGGGTGGTCAGAAACAGCGCGTAGCGCTCGCTCGCGCCATCGTTTTCGAACCGAAGATCATCCTTATGGATGAGCCACTTTCCGCTTTGGACAAGCAACTGCGCGAGCACATGCAGATCGAACTGCGTGAATTACACGAACGACTGAACGCGACCACGATTTACGTCACGCATGACCAGCGCGAGGCGTTGACGCTGAGTGATCAGATTGCCGTGCTCAACCATGGCCGAATAATGCAGCAAGGAACGCCGATGGAACTTTACGAGGATCCGAAAAATGCGTTCGTTGCGGATTTCGTAGGAGAAACATCGATGGTCGGGGTCACTCGCACAGGCGAGAAGTCGGTCCAGTTCGGCGGTAATGAATTTGAGACGCGTAGTGTTGTCCCGGAAGCGGAGTCGCTGTACCTGGCAATTCGTACGGAGAAACTACTCGTGATGGATCCCGGTGGTGAGGCTGGGAAAAACATGTTTTCTGGTCGTGTGAGGCATGCGGTCTATCAGGGTGAAAGCATGCGACTCTTTATTGACGTTGATGACGATACTCAGGTTTCGGTCCGCCGCCTATGCCAGGCTGGTGATACCATGGTGATGCCGAAGTCGGGGGATAATGTGAAATTATACCTGCCACCGGAGAGTACGGTGGTGGTAACTGACTGATTGGGCAACGCCTGCGTTGACAGGCAATTGGAGAGGTGGCATGTCCGTGCGCGACAGTCGCACCCGGCTTATCGAGTGGGTTGATCGGGATCGCGATAGGTTGGTGGAGTTTCTGCGGAAATTCATCCGCGCAAAAAGTCCCAATCCACCGGGTAATACGTTGGAAGCTGCTGCGCACGTGGCAGGGTTACTGGACGAAGCTGGTCTCGACTACCGGACGATTGCACCGGAACCCACGATGCCGAATATCGTTGCCAGTTTCGATACCGGTCGTCCCGGACCTCACCTGGTGCTTAATGGGCACATGGACGTATTCCCGATCAGCGACGACGAGAACTGGTCATATGATCCTTGGGCGGCCGAACTCGTTGATGGGAAGATTTACGGGCGTGGCGCGTGTGACATGAAGCCTGGCACAACAGCGTCCATCTTCACGTATCTGTATCTCAGTCAGGTGCGTGATGATCTCACTGGGCGCCTGACACTCACCGCCGTCTCCGACGAAGAAACATTCGGGCCGTGGGGTGCACGTCACCTCATGCGGGAACACCCAGAGGTACACGGGGACTGCCTGCTGAACGCCGAGCCAAGTAGTCCGTACACGATCCGGTTTGGTGAGAAGGGCACTTACTGGCTGGATGTGATCGTTACCACCAAGGGCGCGCACGGCGCTTACGGGCACCTGAGTCCGAGCGCGACCAAGATTGCCGCGGATATCATCGCGGATCTCGAGTCGCTTTCGGAAGTAGAACCCAATCCGCCGGAAGATATTGCGCGCGCGATTGATGCTGGCCGTTCGGGGATGGACTTAGCGATGGGCCCGGGTGCGGGTGATCTCGCATCTTGCGTGACCGTGAACATCGGCCGAATCGAAGGCGGGCTGAAGGTTAATATCATTCCCGGAACATGTCGATTCACTCTCGACATTCGACTCCCGGTCGGTATGAGTCGTGATGAAATGAAAATCCATTTGGATAGGATCATAGAACGTTATCCGGATGCTCGAGTCGAGGAAATCAACCACAGTCCACCTTCGCACTGTGACCCCAATGGTGAAATGATGAAAATCTTGCAGGCCAACGCGGAGGAATCGGGTGAATACAAGCCGAGTCCGATCGTCAGCCTGGGCGGAACCGATGCGCGACTCTGGCGGTACGAGAACATCCCGGCGTATGTCTATGGACCCATGCCAAGTGGGATGGGCGCTGCCGATGAGCACGTCGATGTAGAAGAATTTCTTCATGTTGTCCGTACCCACGTTCTATCTTCGTACGATTACTTGAAAGCCAGTTGATCTACTGAAAGATCTCGAAAACCCTACACCATGGCTGGGGTGTAACGCCTTTAGTATCCGGGAGTATGGACATGAAGAAGGACCCGAAACTGTTTCATCCTGACTTCAGCGATGAACCCTATTGGTGGGGGAACGCCAGACCCGAGCAAGGTGATGGGGATGACGTACCAGCCCAAGTCGATGTTGCCGTTGTGGGCAGTGGCTATGCAGGAATGTCAGCTGCGCTTGAACTCGGCCGCAATGGTGTAAACGTCGTCGTTCTCGAAAAGGAATCACTCGGATACGGTGCCGCCTCGCGCAATGGAGGGTCGGTAAGCGGGGGACACAATCTCGGTCGCAGTATCGGGGGTGATGGCGGAGCTGGCATTGCCAAGGGGCGAAAGAAGGCGCAACTCGACGAAGGCCGTCAGGCATTCGATCTCGTCGAAGAGCTCATCCGGCGTGAAGCGATCGACTGCGACTACGAACGTACGGGGCGATTCGTCGGTGCGTACGCCCGGTCTCACTACCAGGGCTTTATCGACAAAATTGACGAAATCAACGAGGGAGCGCAGGTAGACGCCTATGTCGTCCCGGCCGAGCAGCAACGGGAAGAAATCACCAGCGACTACTATTTCGGCGGTATGGTTGTTCAGCGCAGTGGAAGCATCCACCCGGCGAAGTACCATCGCGGGCTGGTCGCTGCGGTGCGCCGTCAAGGCGCAAAGCTGTGCGCGAATGCCGAAGTGCAGAAGATTCAACGAGAGCCCGGCGGTTATCGACTCACGAGCCCCCGTGGTGAAGTTCGTGTCGAAAACATCGTCATCGCGACCAATGGCTATACGCAATCGGTCACCCAGAATCTGCGCCGGCGAGTAGTGCCGGTGGCCAGTCATATCATTGCTACTGAGCGTCTGCCTGACGATCTCTCACGTTCCCTGATCCCGAAGAACCGCACCATCAATGATACTGCACGGGTTCTGTGTTATTACCGCATGTCTCCCGATGGGACGCGTATGTTGTTCGGCGGCCGGCCAAGGTTTACGCAGGTGGATCCAGTCATTACGGCAACGGCGTTATACCGATCCATGATCGCCCGTTTTCCCGATCTTGAAGGGTATCGGGTGACCCACGCGTGGAACGGCAACGTGGCTTTCTCCTTTGATCACCTGCCGCACATGGGCCAGGACGATGGCATGCACTATTGCATCGCATGCAATGGCGCCGGCATTTCCGTCATGACCTACCTGGGTTATCGCGTTGCGCGCCGGATTTTAGCACCGACCGATACAGCGCTTTCAGCATTTGAGAAAATTCCTCTACGGACGAAGCCCCTGTATACCGGGAATCCCTGGTTCCTTCCAATCGTCGGCGGGTATTACCGATTCAGGGATCGCCTGGATCGTCGTTTTAGCTGAAATGCAATTCGTTTCCACGCGTCGAGGAAAACATAATGAGCCTCCATTTTGACCGTGCTGAATTTGAAACGCGGCGGCAGCGTACCTGCGCGGCTATCGAGGCGGCCGGTTATCACGGCATCGTTCTGTTCCGGCAGGAGTCTATGTACTATCTGACCGGGTATGACACGATGGGTTTTTCCATGTTTCAGGCCATGTATCTGGGCGTGGATGGGCAGTTTGCATTACTCACGCGATCTGCCGACGCATACCAGGCGGCTTATACCTCAATCGTTGAGGATATCCGGATCTGGCAGGATCGCGAAGGTGCGTCTCCAGGAGACGATCTTCGCGACATGCTCGAAAGTTACAAATGCCGGGGTAAACACTTGGGCATCGAATATCACGCGTATGGCCTGACGGCGCAGCGCGGCAAAATGGTGGACGCCGCGCTCGAGGGTTTCTGTAAAACCGAGGATGCTTCGGACCTGGTTCGGCTGGTGCGTCTCATCAAGAGTGACGCCGAGTTGAAGTACGTACGCCGTGCGGGTGCGCTTGCACAGGAAGTCCTGGATATCGCCAACAGACAGGCTATACCGGGTGCTAATCTGGGGTCCATTTACGGAAACATGAATCTGGCCGTCATGCGCGGAGGTGGCGATCCTCCGGCGAGTCGTTGGCCCATGGGCGCCGGCGAAGATGCGCTTTTGGTGCGGTATCACACGGACCTCGGTGATATCGCCGAAAATGATCAGGTCACGTTCGAGTTTGGAACAGCCTATCGTCACTATCATGCGGCGATGATGCATAACGTCATCGTCGGTACCGTAACTGACGAGCATCGCCGGATGTTTGATGCCTGCCGTGAGGCACTGGATGCTTGTCATTCGACGCTTCGTACTGGCAACACTGTTGGAGATGTTTTTGATACCCATAAAAGGATCATGGACAAGGCCGGGTACGGTGACATCTGCTTAAACGCTTGTGGCTATACACTTGGGGTATCCTATCCGCCGACCTGGATGGACTGGCCGATGTTCTGGACCGGGAATCCACAGGTGCTTGAACCCAATATGGTCTTTTTCATGCACATGATCTTGATTGATCGAGGTAACGGCCGAATCATGTCGCTCGGAGATACTGCGATTGTCACGGAGCGTGACCCGGAGCCAATCTGTGAATCCCCGCGGGAACTTGTTGTGAACTGAACGCACATCCGTCGTGCAACATCAGTCGGACATTTCCGGCCTTCGAGTATCATCAAATCTGCTCTGGGGAGTCGCTTGGATGGTGTGTGCCACATGCGCGTTTGTGGCCTCGGACACCATATCGAAGGTTTTGTTACAAACGTACGCGATTCCTCAGGTAATCTGGGCGCGCTACACCGTGCACTTCCTCGTGATTCTTGCGTTGTTGGTCCGCTTTCTTCCGGGAGCACTTCATACGCGCAATTTGCCGTTACAGTTGTATCGGTCTATGTTTCTGATTCTCGCGACGATCTCGTTTTTCGTCACTCTACGCCAGATCGATTTGGCCACAGCCAGTGCGCTCTTTTTGCTGGCTCCCCTTATCGTGACCGCGATGTCCGGGCACTTTCTGCATGAACGCATTGACCGGCATCGATGGTTCGGCGTGGCTATGGGATTCATCGGAGCACTGATTATCATTCAACCCGGTGGGGCACAGTGGCATCCGGCAATGATCTGGGGCGTGCTGGCTGCAACCATGTACGCCTTTTACCAGATATCCACTCGCTCTCTGAGTGAGACCGATCGGCCGGTGACGACCGTGTTCTATACAGCCCTACTGGGTGTGGTGATCATGTCGTTCGCAGTGTTGTTCTTCTGGCGGACACCGGAGTGGACCGCAGCCACGCTTATGGGTATGACCGGTGTGTTGAGTGGATTCGCCCATTACGCCATCATTCGGGCATTCGGAGTCGCTCCTGCGTCCGTGATAGCTCCGTTCGGCTATACCAGCCTGCTCTGGGCAATCATCTTCGGTTTTTTGGTCTTCTCGGAGATTCCGACAGTGGGCACTCTCGTCGGTGCGACCATCATTGTGGGGAGCGGAATCTACATTGCACGCATTGAGCGTATGCGGAGGCACATGATGTAGTCTTGTATGGCTCGATTTATGGTGTTCACTAAACCCTGGGAACTTGAGTAGGCGTGATCTGGTGGAACCGTTTCTTTGGATGAAAACCAATGACAGGATTATTGGCTGAATCGAGCGGGCACGGACAGCGTTAACGAATTGATCGCATGACCCACTAGCAGCTGGTGAGCCAGACCTACAAATGGCGATGCGGCGGAGTATATCGTGATGGTAATGCAAAGCGCGGGCGGTGGACGTACCAACGACCCCCTGTTCCAGCCGCTGACGATCCGCAACCTGACGTTGCGCAACCGGATCATGAGTACGAGCCACGCCTGCGGACTCGAGCAGGGCGGCATGCCCGCGGAGGCCTACCAGCGCTATCACGAGGAGAAGGCGCGCGGCGGCCTCGCGCTGTCGATGTTCGGCGGTTCCTCCAATGTCGATGTCGACTCGCCCAACATCTTCCGCCAGCTCAATGTCGGCACCGACGACATCATTCCGCATTTCCAGCGCTTCAGTGAGCGCATGCACGGCCACGGCACGGCGCTGATGTGCCAGATCACGCATCTGGGCCGGCGCGGCGATCCCTACGGCGGCAACTGGCTGCCGACCATCGGGCCGTCGCCGGTGCGCGAGACGCTGCATCGCAGTATCCCCAGGGAGATGGACGAGCACGACATCCAGCGCGTGGTGAAGGCGTATGCCGCGGCGGCGAAGCGCTGCGACGAGGGCGGGCTTGATGGCCTGGAGACGCTGGCCGCCGGTCACCTGATCGGTCAGTTCCTGTCGCCGGTGACCAATCGCCGCACGGACCGCTTCGGCGGCTCGCTGGAGAACCGTTGCCGTTTCGCGCTGATGGTGCACGAGGCCATCCGCGAGGCCGTGGGCGATCACTTCGTGGTCGGCATCCGTTTCGTGGTCGATGAAGGCCCCGACGGCGGGCTCGGGTTCGAGGAATGCGTGCGCGCCGCGCTGATGCTCAAGGATGCGGGCACGATCGATTTCATCAACGCGATCTATGGAACGATGGACACGACGCGCGCGCTGTCGGTGGAGAACATGCCGGGCATGGGCTCGCCGATCGCGCCGTGGGTGGATGCGGTCGGCGCCTTCCGCAAGGAAGTGGAGATGCCGATCTTCCATTCCGCCCGCATCTCCGACCTGTCGTCGGCGCGGTTCGCCGTGGCGGAAGGCAAGGTCGACATGGCCAGCATGACGCGCGCGCACATCGCCGACCCCCACATCGTGGAGAAGCTCCGGGGCAACCGCGAGGACGAGATCCGTCCCTGCGTCGGCGCCACGCACTGCCAGACGGGGTACCGCCCGTCCTGTCTGCACAATCCGGCCACGGGGCGCGAGCGCGTGCTCGACCACGTGATCCCGAAGACGGAAAAGCCCGCGCGCAAAGTGGTGGTCGTCGGCGGCGGGCCCGCGGGTCTGGAGGCCGCGCGGATCAGCGCCGAGCGCGGTCACGGGGTCTCGCTGTATGAAGCGGGCCCCGGCCTCGGCGGACAGATCCGGATCGGCTCGACCGGCTCGTGGCGTCGGGATCTGATGGGGATCATCGACTGGCGCGTGTCCGAACTGGAACGCCTCGGGGTGGCCGTGCACACCAACAACTTCCTCGACGCGGACGAGATCGCCGCGCTGGAACCCGACGTGGTGCTGCTGGCCACCGGCGGTCTGCCGCAGATCGACCTGGAGGAGGGCGACGATCTGTGCACGAATACCTGGGATGTGCTCAACGGCGACACATCGGTACCGGGTCGGGTGCTCGTCTTCGACGGTACCGGACGGCATCCCGCGCCGCTGGTGGTCGACCGCGTGCTGGCGGACCAGGCGACCGAACTCACCTATCTGTCGGTGGACGCCGAGATCGCGCAGGAGCTCACGTACGTCGAGCGCTACCGCTGGAAGAAGCGCTTCCACGAACTCGACGTGCAGCCGCTCCATGAAACGCGGCTGCAGGGTGTTCGCCGCGAAGACGGGGCGCTGGTCGCTACCTGGCGCAACGAGATCTCGCGGCAGACCTTCTCCGCGACGGTCGATCACGTCGTGGTCGAGCAGGGCACCGTGCCCATGGATGACCTGTTCGAGGATCTCCGGGGCCAGGCCGCGAACGAGGGCGTGACCGACCTCGACGCGATGATCGAAGCCGCCCCACAGCCCCACGGCGAGGCGGAGGGTTTCGAACTCCATCGCATCGGCGACGCCGTATCCAGCCGCAACGTCCACGCCGCGATGCTCGACGCGGCGCGTATCTGTAACCGGCTTTGAAGTCGGACACGATGCTGCACGTTCGCTTTCTACCGAAAGGTCGAACTCCGTGTGTTCGATAAACTGCCGCAGAGTAGGGCTTACAGTTAAAGTAAACACGACGGTCAGGTGCAATACTTCTTGACTCGTGCGTTCATTAAGGTAACTGCGTTAGACGAAGCGCGGCGGCTCATGGATTGCACCGTACCAGGCGTAGAGGGCCAATAGCGCGCTATCTCGAGCCCGGGCTGCATGAGGAACGTTTGGTTCATGATGAATCAGGTCGCCAGGCTGTCGCAAATGCCAAGGTCCATCGCCAATTCGCCAGTCCGGGGAACCGGCCAGAATTGCGTAGAACTCGCCGGCTGGGTGCAGGTGATTCGGGTAGAGTTCGCCGGGACCGAGGATAACGAATCCCACCTTCACAGTGGCATTCACGGCAGGGCCGTCGGGACCTACAAGAGTGGCGACACCAAAATTGTCGAAAAAGGTTTCCGATACGGGGCCAGTATCGTACCTCTGCCTCCAATATAAGGAGTTCTCAACAAGTTGAAGATACTGGGATAGCTGACGATCGAGGTCTGCCGTCGAGGTGAGCAGTTCGGGAAGAAAACGACAAACCGAGCGACGCTTCGAAGATGGCCACTGACTAGGCAATTCTGCCGTACGCACTCCATCAAGAACCCAATCAAGTGGACGCTGCGAGTCCTCTAACAGTTGATGACGACGAAAAGCGAGTAGATTTTCGATCCGCATCAAGAGCCCTGCGAGAGGGGGGGTAGTACCAGAATTGGGCAAGATACTGTCCTTTAACTACGTTAATCGTGTGTGTGATGTATATTGGTTTGTAGTTGCAACCTACCGAGAATACAGAAACGTTTTGACGGCTGATTAACGACACCATGGGAACGGCGTCACTGTCGCGTTCGGAACCGTAGTGTGATCCATATTGTTCGGAGTTCTCGTCGCAGGTTAATGCGTGGCACTTCTATAAGCAATACAAACCCGGCGGCCCGAATTGGCTGAATGGAAGTAGTAATGGACTGGTATTTTTGTCGTGTCCACAGAACACGGTACCGGTTAATGGTAAGTTCATTACAGTTATCGGTGCACATCACATGGCCATCTGGAGGCAATCGCTATGAATGAATCGTTGCGCCCAGGTGGGCTCGACGGACCAGAATCATTGGCACCCGTCAGTGCGGTGGCAAACGAAATGCGTCGAGGGACGTTGTCGGCGAGCGCTCTCCTGATGAAATGTGAAGCCTCCAGGCGCGGCGCGCTCGACGCGTATCAGACATGGTCCCCCGAGTTCGCCGAACGGCAGGCCGCGGCCGCCGATTCGGCGTTTCGGGCCGGTATTGATGCGGGTCCGTTGCAAGGAATCCCGGTATCAGCCAAAGATCTTTTTGGTATTGCCGGATTACCGACCTACGCAGGCACTCCCCGTGTGCTTCCGTGCGAATGGCAACGAGAAGGACCTATGATCAACCGCCTGCGCCGGCAGCTTGGCGTGCTCGTCGGTAAAACCCGAACCGTCGAATTCGCATTCGGCGGTCTCGGGACCAATGTTCATTGGGGTGCACCACGCAACCCCTACGACCAAACACGGGTTGCGGGGGGCTCAAGCAGCGGCGCTGCCGTCAGTGTGGCAGAGGGCTCGGCTCTTCTGGCGCTGGGCACCGACACGGCGGGCTCGACACGGATACCAGCGAGTATGTGTGGTCTAGCCGCTCTGAAGACGACCAAGGGACGCTGGTCCATGGATGGAGTCGTACCACTCAGTCCATCGCTCGACACACCGGGCATTATCGCGCGCAGCGCACGTGACCTCGGTTACGCATTCGACGCCCTCGATACGAATCACCCCGAAACCGTACATCGTCAACGAGCCGCGATCCCGGCGTCGGCAATGAAACTGGCGGTCCCGGAGACCTATTTTTGGAGGGACTGTGAGGCAGGGATTGCTGAAGTCGCTCATGCTGCGTGCAAAAGAATCGTGGCTGCGGGTGCCAGGGTCGACACACTTGAACTCCCCGGTGTCGAGGAGGCATATGGGATGTTTCGCGCCGGTGGGCTGGCCGCGCCCGAACTCGACCGATTCCTCGCCGACGAGTTGCCTGAATGGCGAGCAACACTTGATCCTGCCGTAAAGCGCCGCATGGACGCTGGGGGCAAGCTCAGCGCACGTGATTACCTTCATAGACGAGCACGCCTACAGGTATTATCGCGTGAAGCCGCTACCGTCTTCGAACACGTCGACGCAGTCCTGACTCCGACTGTGGCCATTACGCCGCCCCAGGTGGATGGAGTGGCGACGCCGGC
>Ga0136557_1002337_pt1 | contig 11081 bp, 11 predicted proteins | sample AntRauTorckE6832_FD_104796 | JGI IMG/M metagenome (GOLD analysis project Ga0136557, IMG submission 104796) | Saline lake microbial communities from Rauer Islands, Antarctica - Metagenome Torckler E6 #832 | ecosystem: Environmental > Aquatic > Non-marine Saline and Alkaline > Saline | place...
CGATGGAAATGCCTGCAATGCAGGAGCAATTGCAGGCTGACCATCATGGACGATGGAAATGCCTGCAATGCAGGAGCAATTGCAGGCTGACCATCATGGACGATGGAAATGCCTGCAATGCAGGAGCAATTGCAGGCCCTGGCGGTCCGCCGTTTTTTGCTCCTGCAAAAACGGCATTTCCGCCATCCCTGGCGGTCACATCCTGTTAAGTGGTTCTATGCCTAGCAGGTTCAGGCCGCGTTTCAGGGTCTGGGCGGTGAGGGAGGCGAGGGCGAGCCGCGACCGGCGCAGTTCGGCATCTGCTTTAAGGATCGGGCAGTTCTCGTAGAACTTCATGAAGGTGCCCGACAGCTCGTATAAATACAGGCATAACTGATTCGGGTAACAGTCCAGTCCGATTTGACGCATGACCTCCGAGAATTGCAGAACTTTCATGGCAAGCGCACGCTCTTCGTTGGCGTCCAGCACAATTTTTTTACCAGGCAAAACATCCTCGCCCTCAAGTCGGCGCAACACGCTCTGGATACGAGCGTACGCATAGAGCAGATAAGGTGCCGTATTGCCCTCAAAGGACAACATGCTCGACCAGTCAAAAATGTAATCGCTGATACGGTTTTTTGACAGGTCAGAGTATTTGACCGCCGCAATGCCGACAGTGTTGGCGATTTGCTGGCGATCAGCTTGCGCCAGATCCGGATTCTTATCGCTGACCAGCGCGAAGGCGCGCCGGATGGATTCGTCCAGCAAGTCGCGCAGTTTGACCGTATCGCCACTGCGAGTCTTGAAAGGTTTGCCATCTTCACCCATCATTGTGCCGTAGGCGATATGCTCCAGCTGATTGTCACTGCGGGCAAAACCGGCGCGCCGTGCTACCGCGAATACCTGCTGGAAATGCAGGCTCTGGCGTGCATCGACAACGTAAAGCACACGATCGGCGCCCAGGTTATGACAACGGTGTCGGACGGCTGCCAGATCGCTGGTGGCATACAGATATCCGCCATCGCTTTTCTGCACGATAACGGGCAATGGGTTACCATCCTTGCCGGTGAATTCCTCCAGGAAAACGCAGTTTGCACCCTCGGATCGGGTTAACAGTTCTTTGTTATCCAGTTTCTGAACTATTTCAGGCAAGTCATTGTTATAAAAGCTTTCCGCACACAAATCACTGCGCTTCAGGCTTATCCCCAGCAATTCATATACCTCCTCGCAGTGGCGCAGGGACTCATCAATGAAGCGCTGCCAGGCATCCAGGCACTCTGGGTCGCCCCGCTGCAGGCGCACCACATAGCTGCGCGCCAGTTCGGCAAATTCGGGGTCTGCATCAAAGCGCTGTTTGGCTTCGCGATAAAATACCTCCAGATCAGCGAGATTATTTGCCAGTGCCTTTTCGTCATCGCTCATCGTCGTCAGGTGCGCTATCAGCATGCCGAACTGGGTGCCCCAGTCGCCGACATGGTTCTGGCGGATGACGCAATGCCCCAGTGCTTCCAGAACATGGACAATGGCATCGCCAATAATGGTGCCTCGCAGATGGCCCACGTGCATTTCTTTGGCCAGATTGGGGCTGGAGTAGTCGACAACAATTGTTTGTGGCTTATTGACCGGCAGAATAAGTTTTGTCGCATCATTGAGACATTCATCGGCGCGCTGGGCCAGGGCGTCTGTGCTCAGAAACAGGTTGATAAAGCCAGGACCTGCGACTTCTGCTTTGGCGAGCAGGTCGCCGCAATTTATTTCTGCCACCACCTTCAGGGCCAGTTCGCGCGGATTGGTGCGCAACTGCCGCGCAACCGACATCACGCCGTTGGCCTGGTAGTCACCGAATTCGGCTCTTGTCGCGTAAATAACCTGCGCTCTGGCATCGCGCTGCCCGGTCACGTTGACCAGCGCCTCAGTGATACCGGCTTCCAGTGATTCTCTGATGGTAAGCATGACTCGTTCCTGTCCTGTGCTGATGGTCTGACTCGATTGTACTGACGACTGGCCTGATTATGTTAGAGGTTGACGCTAAATCGTTGAGGAAGTGACAAACAGACGCGATTTTACACCATTCGCAGCGCCCGTGCCGGGTAAAGCGGGTTGCCCGATGCTATAATCGCCGACTTTTCGCAAGTTTACGCGCGGGGTTTGCGCGTGGAGTTTACGCATGGGCTTTAAGCGTGCAGAGGCCGTTGGAGCGTCGATATGACCAATGCTCAGCCTGAGGGTGTCAGAACCGGGGTGCAACTGATTGATGTGTCAGAGCACTCCGATGGGCAGCGATTGGACAATTTTTTGCTCACGCGCCTCAAAGGTTTGCCCAAAACACATCTGTACCGGTTGATTCGCAAGGGTGAAGTTCGTATCAACAAAAAGCGCTGCAAACCTGACTCCCGGTTGGCAGCAGGCGATGTGGTGCGGGTAGCGCCATTGCGCCTGAGCGCGCAGGGGCCTGCCGCGATACCCGGTGCCAGTCTTGTCCGATTGCTTGGCAGCCGCGTGTTGTATGAGGACGAGCACTTGATGGCAGTCAATAAGCCGGCGGGCCTGGCTGTCCATGTTGGTTCGGGTCTGCGTATAGGTTTGATAGAGGCCCTCAGAGCCATGGCCGGGGAGGGCGACTTCCGCGAACTGGTGCATCGTCTGGATAAAGACACCTCGGGCTGTATCCTGATTGCGAAAAGTGGCAAGGCCCTGAAAGGTTTACAGGCGGATCTGAAGCATAAAGCCATGACAAAAACCTATCAAGCGCTGGTGCATGGCGTTTGGCCGAGCCACCTTGGTGAGGTCACGGCTGCGCTGCAGAAAAATCAGCCGCATGCTGGCGAGCGCATTGTCACGGTGCAGGCTGACGGCAAGGCAGCGCTGACCCGGTTTCGTGTCGTGCAGACATTCGCCGCGGCCAGTCTCATCGAGGCTACGCCGGTAACCGGTCGCACGCATCAGATACGCGTGCATTGCCAGCATGCAGGGCACCCTGTTATCGGGGACAGCAAGTACACCTTTGATCGCAGTCACAGCTTCGCGTCTGTCAGGCATCTTAACCTGCATTCGGCTGAATTGAGCTTTCGCCACCCCGTTTCAGGAGAGGCGATGACAGTGACCGCGCCGCTGCGTGATGAGATGAAATCGCTTATTGACCGGCTGAGTGAGGAAAAACGTCGGTAACAGACGGTAAACTATGCGAAAATGGCCATAATATTTTGACAGAATCCTTTTGTGGCCCTATCATTGCGCGCCTATGGTTGAGACCCTTGAATTTGCATCCCCGCTGTTGCCGTTTGTCGATGCCCGTAAAGCGTTTCGACATGAGCAGAAAGCGTCAGGCTATCTATCTTTGGCAGCGCTGGGAAATCTGTCTGCGATGCTGACCGATACAGAAGGCCTGGTCCAGGCGGTCCTGGCGTTCAGCTTTGATCAGGACCGGCGTCGGCGCATAGACGGGCAGTTGCAGGCAATTGTCAATGTGCAATGCCAGCGTTGCCTGGAACCGGTGCAGATCAGGCTGGGTGAGCAGTTTCAGCTGGCGCTGGTCAGCACAGAGGCGATGGCCAAGGATTTACCGGCGTCGCTTGATCCGTGGCTAAGCGATGAAGAAACACTGATGCTGGCCGATATAGTAGAAGAACAATTGATACTGTGTATGCCTATTGTCAGCACACACGAGCAATGCAACGCAGCCATTGTTGAGGATGTGCTGGAGAAGGGCGTTGGTATAGAACACAGCGACCAGGCCGACGAGAAACGGGCAGCTAATCCGTTTTCGGTTCTGGCAGAATTAAAGAACAAGCCTGACACCCATTAGGGTAGTGGTATTTTTTAGTTAGTCAGTAAAGTTAATAAATAGTTTTAGTAATCAGGAGCATTCAGCATGGCCGTTCAGCAAAACAAAAAATCCCGCGCTCGTCGCGATCAGCGTCGTAGTCACGATGCATTGACAGGGCCGACACTGTCGATAGACAAAACCACCGGTGAAGTACACCGTCGTCACCACATGACTGCCGATGGTTTCTACAAAGGCAAAAAAGTACTGAACCTCGGCGACGAATAAGTTTGACTGAAGTCAGGCGCATCGCGATTGACGTCATGGGGGGGGATTTTGGCCCCCCGGTGACGGTGCCGGCCGCGCTGGCGGCGCTGAAAGTTCGCCCATTTTTGCGCTTGACGCTAATCGGTGACGAGCGACAGATCAAACCCTTGTTATCTTCAGTGCCCGCATTCATATTTGATCGCATCGACATTGTCCATACCGATGTCGCCATCAGTTCGCAAGCCCGCCCAGACAGTGTGCTGCGCGGTAACCGTGACTCCTCCATGTTTCTTGCCATTGACCAGGTCCGCCAGGGTCTGGCCGACGCTTGCGTCAGCGCTGGCAATACCGGCGCGTTGTTGATGGCAGGCCGGCACTTACTGACAGCAATTCCCGGTATCGACAAACCCGCTATCATGGCGACACTGCCTGCGACCCGTTCTGGCGGTTACAGCTACTTGCTCGATGTCGGTGCCAATGTCAGCAACAATGCTGCGGAACTGTATCAGTTTGCTTTGATGGGCGCCGTGCTCGCATCCAGCTTGTCAGACCGGCCAAGAGCCCGCGTCGCGTTGCTTAACATTGGCGAGGAAGCGCACAAGGGAACACCGGAAATTCGCCAGGCGGCGGCGTTGCTGGCCGACTGCCCGGACGTGAACTATATCGGTTTCATTGAAGGTAATCAGCTGTTCGACGGTGTTGCCGATGTCATTGTTTGCGATGGTTTTACCGGCAACATTACCATCAAGACCAGCGCCGGTGCCGTCAAGGTGATGCAGCGTCTTATACTGGGCACCCTGAGTGCACGCTGGTACTACCGCTTGCTTGCGCTGCTGGCCAGGCCGCTGCTGGCGGATATTCTCACAGAGCTGAGTCCTTCGCGTTATAACGGTGCCACTTTGGTGGGATTACGTGGGATTATTGTAAAAAGCCATGGCAATGCGCTACGCGATGGTTTCGAGCGTGCAATAAGCCACGCGATTAAACAAATAGAAGACGACGTGCCGGCCCTCATAGCGGGTAAAATGAAGGGCTGCCGGTAACATGAATCGCGTTACAGAATACAGAGCGAGTACAGAACATGCATAAATTTGGTTTTGTTTTTCCTGGCCAGGGCTCACACAAGGCAGGCATGCTGAGTGAGCTGGCAGCCGTTTATCCTTCCATCACAGAAACATTCGCACAAGCCTCACAGGTGCTGGGCGTTGATTTGTGGCAGATAACACAGGACAACCCCGACGGCCTGCTGGATCAGACACATTTTACCCAACCTGCATTACTTGCCTCATCGATTGCCATTTGGCGGCTCTGGATATCACGAAACGCGCCTGTACCGGCCATGCTCGCAGGCCATAGCCTGGGCGAATACTCCGCGCTGGTATGCGCAGGCGTGCTGGGTTTCGATGATGCCATTGCGCTGGTCCACAAACGAGGTAAATACATGCAGGCGGCGGTGCCAGCGGGCACGGGTGGCATGGCGGCCATAATCGGCATGGACGACAGCCGAATCGACGAGCTTTGCCGCAGCGTAGCGGGCGAGGGTGTGGTCGCTGCAGCCAACTTCAACTCCCCGGGTCAGACCGTTATTGCCGGTGATAAGGCCGCTGTCGAACGCGCCATGACTGCGTGTAAAGAGGCAGGTGCCAAACGTGCACTGCCATTGAATGTCAGTGTGCCATCGCATTGTGCGCTAATGAAACCGGCTGCAGATCAACTGGCAGCAGACCTGGCTGAGATCAGATTCAGAAAACCGGCGCTGCCGGTGGTTCAGAATATCAATGGGCGGGCCAGTGATGAGCTCGACGAAATACGTGGAAACCTGCTTAAACAGTTGCACATGCCCGTGCAATGGGTCGATACGATTTACTGCATGCGCGACTTTGGCATTGGCAAAGTAGTAGAATGCGGCCCTGGTAAAGTGCTGGGCGGCCTGATCAAGCGAATTCAACCGGAGATCAATTGTTACAGTACTGAAACGCCGGGCGCGTTAACCGAGGCCGCTGAGGGCCTCGCCCACTGAGTCAGATCGTTTTAATAATGGAGTGAGACATCACATGAGCATGTCAGGAAAAGTAGCCCTGGTAACCGGTGCCAGCCGGGGAATAGGTCGAGCCATTGCCGCTGAACTGGGGAGCCAGGGCGCCATCGTGGCAGGTACCGCGACTACGGAAGAGGGTGCCCAGGCCATTACGGAGTTTTTGGCCGGCCACGGTGTTCAGGGCGCGGGGTTCTGCCTGGACGTTTCTTCTACTGAAGCTGTTGAGGCGGTGCTGGCGAAGATCGCCGATGATCTGGGAGCGCCGCCGCTGGTGCTGGTCAATAACGCGGGCATTACCCGTGACAATCTCCTGATGCGTATGAAGGAAGATGAATGGAACAGTGTCATCAACACCAACCTCAACTCTCTGTACCGGGTATGTCGGGTTGCCCTGAAAGCCATGGCCAAGGCTCGCTGGGGGCGGATTATCAATATCAGCTCGGTGGTGGCGTCCAGCGGTAATGCAGGGCAAACCAACTACGCGGCATCAAAAGCCGCTGTGGAAGGATTCTCCCGCTCATTGGCCCGTGAAATCGGCTCCCGTGGCATAACGGTGAACTCGATTGCACCAGGGTTTATCGACACAGACATGACGAGGGCGTTAACGGAAAAGCAGATTGAGTCACTGCTGGTACAAATTCCGTTGGCGCGCTTTGGCAAACCCGAAGAAATAGCGTCGGTGGCCGGGTTCCTGGCGTCTGATGCGGGCGGCTATATTACAGGCGAAACCATTCAGGTGAATGGCGGTATGTACATGGCGTAAATGGCATCAACAGGACATGAATATTGATTAAGTAATAGTTTGGTTTGTTGGAGTAAAATATTGATAAATAATTAAATTAATCTGGTCAAGTGAATTATTTTCCAGTTTAAGATTACAAGCACTGCAAAATACATGTAAACTTGCGTTTAGATTATTTTAGTTGGTCATTTTTTAACCAATTTAATCGGAATGCATGACAAACTTTGGTACTAGGAGCTAATAAAAGTTATGAGCAGCATTGAAGAACGCGTAAAAAAAATTGTCTGCGAGCAGCTTGGCGCTAAAGAAGAAGACGTAAAAGCTTCCTCTTCATTCGTAGAAGATCTCGGCGCCGATTCTTTGGATACCGTGGAACTGGTTATGGCTCTCGAAGAAGAGTTTGAAACTGAGATTCCGGACGAAGATGCCGAAAAGATCACCACTGTTCAGCTGGCAATCGATTATATCAATCAGCACCTGTAACAGCATTCCGCCTATCGGATAGATACAAACAAAAGCTACTCTGGGTCTCGACTTAGAGTAGCTTTTGTTTATCTGTGTGATTGTCGTGGCGTATGCTGTAAAAATATCTGCGACCAGATAAACACGGTCAGATACGTGGAGAAAAGCGTGTTCAATGGCAGACGAGTAGTTGTGACGGGATTGGGCATGGTCACCCCTTCGGGTAACGATGTCGAGTCAACCTGGCAGGCGCTAAAAGACGGAAAGAGCGGTATCAATGCGATAGAGCATTTTGATACATCAGCGTTCAGCACTCGTTTTGGCGGCTCCATCAAGAATTTTGACAGTGATCTGTACATGCCGGGCAAAGATGCCAAACGCATGGACGTATTCATTCTTTACGGCGTTGCCGCCGGGGTCCAGGCCATGAGCAGTGCCGGGCTGGAAGAGGGCGGCTTTGATCCGACCCGATTCGGTGCTGCTATTGGTTCCGGCATCGGTGGTATCACGGCCATCGAGAACAACTCTGAATTGGTCCGAAGCGCCGGTCCGCGCAAAGTGTCTCCGTTTTTTGTGCCTGGTTCAATCATCAATATGCTGGGCGGTACACTTTCCATCCGTTACAACCTGCAAGGGCCCAATATCGCCGTCACCACTGCCTGCACCACGGGCACCCACAATATCGGACTGGCAGCTCAAATGATTGCGTCGGGGCAGGCTGATCTGATGATCGCCGGCGGCGCAGAGATGGCGACGTCGCCCGTCGGGCTTGGTGGATTCTGCGCCGCACGCGCACTGTCAACCCGCAACGACGATCCCGAGGCTGCCAGTCGCCCCTGGGACAAAGATCGGGATGGTTTTGTGTTGAGCGATGGTGCCGGCATCATGATCCTGGAGGAGCATGAGCACGCTTGCAAACGCGGCGCAAAGATCTACGCTGAGCTTTCCGGCTTTGGCATGAGTGCTGATGCATTCCACATGACATCACCGTCGGAAAACGGCCGGGGTGCTGCCGCCTGTATGCAGAATGCCTTGAACAATGCCGGGCTCAACCCAGCTGATATTGATTATATCAATGCCCATGGTACCTCAACGGTGGCCGGTGATATCGCCGAGACTCAAGCGATAAAAACCGTATTTGGAGACCATGCATTCAAGCTGCCGATCAGTTCCAGTAAATCCATGATCGGGCACTTGCTGGGGGCGGCCGGTGCGGTGGAATCCATAATTTGTGTCATGTCATTGCACGACCAGCTCGTTACCCCCACCATCAATTTGCAAGAGGCTGACCCTGCGTGTGATCTCGACTACGTGCCAGGCAGCAGTCGCGATGCAAAGCTGAACGCGGTGTTGAATAACTCTTTTGGTTTCGGCGGCACCAATGGCTCACTGATTTTCACGCGACTGCCTTAATGAGCGTGTTGACGCTGGTGGATGGTGTGCTGGCTGATACCGTGCCGGTCAGCGACCGTGGCCTGCTTTACGGTGATGGTGTGTTTGAAACCATTCGCTATAGCCGTCAGCAGTTATTGCTGCTGCCTGCCCATCTGGAACGCTTGCAACAAAGCTGCAAGCAACTTGGTATCCCGTTGGTGCCCGAGGATATCCAGGGATATATCGACGCGCTACTGACGCGCCTCTCGTTTACACCCGCGCCCACACCCGCTTCCGCAGCCGGGTTTTCGCAAGACGGCGTGGTAAAGATTATCGTCACCCGCGGCGATGGCGGCCGTGGCTACGCCCCTCCAGCTTCGGGTCAGTCTCGCTGCCTGGTCCAGTTTCATCCGTTACCCGCGTACTATGCTGAGTATGCGCGTAGTGGCATTTCCTGCGTGATGTGCAGCCATCCGCTGTCCAGTAATTCTGCGCTGGCAGGGTTGAAGCACCTTAATCGCCTTGATCAGGTCATGGCCAGCCGGGAACTGGTCACGGCGCAGAATCATGTTGGCGACACAGATACGATGCTGCAGGAAGGACTCATGTGTGATGGCCGGGGCAATCTGGTGGAAGGAACCAGGAGTAATGTATTTGCTATCATCGACGGTGTGCTGTGCACGCCGGATTTAAGTGAGGCCGGCGTATCTGGCGTCATGCGCAATGCGCTGCTCGGCTGGTATCGAGAGCAGGCGACGGTGGTAAAGGTAAGACGAATCCGGGCAGTTGAGCTCGGTCTTGCCAGTGAACTGTTTATTTGTAACAGTGTGCTGGGTGTCTGGCCAGTCAATCGTGTTTATGATTTGGTTAAGGGCACAACCTTCAACCTGCTCGATCAAACCATGGCGCGACGCGCCCAACAATGGTTGCTGACACACAATTAACCTCATCCATTGCCCCACTCATTGTCTCATTCACCGATAGCACAGAGCTCACACATATCGCCATGGCCTTGATATCTGCTCGAAGACTGCTGATTGCCTTTTTGCTGTTGTGCGTCAGCGCAGTGCTGGTCGTTGGCGCCTCATTTCTGGCGATGCGCCAATACCTCGCTGCTCCGTTGACGCTGCCGGAAGAGCCGGTGATCATTCAGATTGAGCCGGGGCGATCCCTGCAGCAGATCGCCAATCGCCTGGCTGCAGAGGGTTATCTGGCATGGCCGCGTGCGCTGGTTTTATGGGCGCGTTGGCAAGGCATTGATCGTCGTATTCATAGTGGTGAGTATGCGCTAAGTGCAGGCACGACTCCCAAAGCGCTGATGGACTTGTTGATATCCGGGCGGGTTGTGCAGTATCCCGTTACCTTTGTCGAAGGCTGGACAGTAAATCAGGTACTGGAAAACCTTTGGCAGCGCGACAACATAGAGCGCGTGCTGAGCGACCTGACTGATGAGGACATCCACGCGGCACTTGAGACCTCGTTGCCCGCGCTGGAAGGCAGCCTGTTCCCGGATACCTATTTTTATACCAGGGGGACAACGGACCTTGAAATTCTGCGCCGCGCCAACACACGCCTGATCCAGGTCCTGACGGAGGAATGGCAGCAACGGGCTGCAGGTTTGCCATACGAATCGTCCTGGCAGGCACTGATCATGGCATCGATTATTGAACGTGAATCAGGATATCAGGCCGAAAAGCAGGACATAGCCGGCGTGTTTATCAGGCGTTTACAGACTGGTATGCGATTGCAGTCTGACCCGACGGTGATATACGGCATGGGGAACAGCTACACCGGGGTGATTTATCGTAGTGATCTGGACACCACCACCGCGTACAATACATACCGGATTAACGGATTGCCGCCAACGCCAATTGCGATCGCCGGGCGTGATTCCATTCATGCCAGTCTGCAACCCAACGCGGGCACTGCCTTGTACTTTGTCTCCCGCGGCGATGGCAGTCATCAGTTCTCCGATACACTGGCAGAGCACAACGCGGCGGTGCAGCGGTATTTACGCGGCGGCGCTGATACTGGCGACAATTGAAGCTGGCAGCCACTGAATACAAAACCAAACGCCGATAAAAGAGGATTAATGTGTCAGGTTGCTTGATAACGGTTGAAGGCATTGAAGGAGTAGGTAAAACTACCAATATCAACTGGATATGTGAATGTCTTGCGAAACTGGGTATCTCTTATATCCAGAGTCGTGAGCCCGGGGGCACCGCGCTGGCCGAAGAAATACGGCAACTCCTGCTGACGCCACGTGAGGAGAAAATGGCTGATCTGACAGAGTTGCTGCTGGTCTTCGCGGCGCGTGCGCAGCACCTGAACCAGTTGATCCAGCCGGCGCTGGCACACGAAAAGTGGGTAGTCTGTGATCGCTTTACAGATGCCACATACGCCTACCAGGGCGGTGGTCGCGGCCTTGATGTCATGTTGATCGCGGCACTGGAAAC
>Ga0136557_1002342_pt1 | contig 11071 bp, 8 predicted proteins | sample AntRauTorckE6832_FD_104796 | JGI IMG/M metagenome (GOLD analysis project Ga0136557, IMG submission 104796) | Saline lake microbial communities from Rauer Islands, Antarctica - Metagenome Torckler E6 #832 | ecosystem: Environmental > Aquatic > Non-marine Saline and Alkaline > Saline | place...
AGTGCAGACCGCCATGAGCAGCCATCGATGGTCTACAGAGTCAGTTGCCAGAGACAGACTGTTCTTGAAGTACTTAGGAGTGGACAGCAAATAGTGTACGCTTTAGCCGACTTTTAGGATAGTATTAGTCGCATCGACATTGCTTCCTACCTCCGCGATGTCGCCACTTCCCTGTTAACATCCATGGTAATTGGCAATAGAATATCATTTGAGTTGCAGGCCGAACCAATATCCATTGACATTGATCACGCCATCCCCGTCGGCCTGGTGACCAACGAGATAATTACCAATGCCATCAAGCACGCATTTCCACAAGGTCGAAAAGGAACGATCTCTATTGACGTCAGAAGAAGTGAAAACAATCAGATCGTTCTGACGTTGGCCGATGATGGCATCGGCATAGCGGAGGATGTCGATATCCTTCAATCATCTTCCTTTGGCACTGGCATAATCATTACTGCTTTGGTAAAAATGCAGCTCAAAGGAAAAATAGCCGTTGAGCGAGAAAAGGGAACAAAACACACCATCAGCTTTCTTGACCCCCCTGTTGCACAAACGATTATGAATGGAAGAAAAAACAGAATACTGATTGTTGAGGACGAAATTCTCGTCGGCATCATGCTGAGTAGAAAATTGCAGTCATACGGCTATGAGGTCGGCGATGTCATTATTAATGGCGAAGAAGCGGTGCAAATTGCCCGTACAGAGCAACCCGATGTTGTCCTTATGGACATCGCTCTCTCCGGCAACGTCAATGGATTGGAGGCGGCCAGAAAGATTCGTCAAGACTTCGATATTCCAATTATAATTTTTACCGGTTACGATACCGAGAAGCTCTCCCAACAGACAACAGATATTGATCCGGTTGCCATTGTTTCCAAGCTGGACGATTTTGAAGAAATCCTTAAAGCTGTTGAAAAGGCCATTACCGGCTGAAGGCTACCTTTAAAAAATGAGATTTTTTCTCCAAGGTCGAGGCGCGTGAGGGAATTTTACCGGAGACATATAGTTGATATTTCGAGGATAAAATTTTCTCGCGCAACGAAGAGATTGGAGAGGTAAGCGTAGACTCCGAAAGGGCCATTTTTCAAGGTGGCCTGAAGTAATAAAACATGCGTACCTCAAGAGAGGTTGCTGCTTGAGGTTCGTTCTGCTGTCTGGCGAAGGCATCGATCTCCCTAAAACGCTACTCGAAGGATTTTTCTGGACACATCGAGTGTCACATCACCATGTTCTGACAAAGCTGTCATCCCATGTTTTTCAAGCGACGCTGCTACCTTTTCAACGAAATCTTTTCCAAGATCATAGCCGGAAAGTGTGGTTGGGACATCAAGACTTTGGAAGAAAGCTTCTGTTTTGGTGATGGCCTCTTCAATACGTGCATCCTCACTTCCTTCTGTAATGTTCCAGACCCTCTCAGCATATTGAAGCAGTTTCTCCCGTTTTTGTTCCTTCCTGACGCGCCAGTTGGCAGGCAGTACAGCAGCCAGTGTTCTGGCATGGTCAAGGCCTGCTAACGCCGTTATTTCATGACCTAACATATGGGTTGACCAGTCCTGCGGGACACCCGCACCAATTAAGCCATTGAGTGCCATGGTGGAACACAAGACAAGATTTGCTCGTGCGTCGTAATCTTCAGGGTTGTCAAACGTCTCTTTACCAATCTCAATAAGTGTCTGGAGAATGCCTTCGGCCGCACGATCCTGAAAACGACCTTCAGCTGGAAATGTAATGTATTGTTCAACGGTATGAATAAATGCGTCGACAATGCCATTGGCGACCTGTTTGGCAGGTAGGGTATAGGTTATGGTTGGGTCAAGGATGGAGAATTTCGGGAATGCCCGCATGCTGAAAACAGGCAGTTTGTCCTTGCCGTCACTGATTACAGCACCATTGTTCATCTCTGAACCGGTTGCCGGGAGTGTCAGAACGGTACCAAAAGGTACTGCATCATCTACGGGAACCGGGGTAAAACCATAGTTCATCAGCTCGCGTTCACGGCCGACAAACTCGTCGGCGCAAGCCGCAACACAGATAAATTTTGTTCCGTCAATTACCGAACCACCCCCGACAGCGAGAAGAAAATCTACCCTCTCTGTGCGGACAAGCTCGATGGCTTTAACAAGAACCTCAAAGGTGGGATTTGCAGGAATCCCACCAAACTCAAGGACCTCACGATCTGACTTCGCCAGTTCATTTTTGACCGTATCGAGAAGGCCCGTGCTCTTGGCACTGCCCCCCCCGTAGGTGATTAATACTTTCGCGCTTTTAGGAACGAGGTTGTCTAGCTCGTTCAACTGGCCTTTACCGAAAACGATATTTGTCGGATTGTAAAAACTGAAATTTTGCATATTCTTCCTTTATAGGTGAGATTGTCGGTTCATTGTCATCGACCCTCCTGGGGCGTCAGCTTCAATGTGATACCGTAAATCTTCTGAAGTAAATGAGAAGGCATATTCCTCTCAGTTTCACATTTTGATCAAGCTTTATGATGGCAAAAAATTATCTGAGCGGCTGATCATGATCAGCCGGCTCTGGTGGCCAAATGTCGGGAGGGGAAAAAAGAAATGGACAAATACATTGTACAGAGAATTAGGATTTTTTGAAGGCATTGAAAAGCTTATCCAGGCCTTTTTTTTCAAAATTCGATACCTTTTCAAGTTCTCCCGGATCAAGCCAGACACCTTCGCATCCGGTGCATTGATCGATCATTACATCCCTGTACCCAACCTCAACAAGCTCCATGCCGCATTTTGGACACCGCATGTAATGTGCTTGCTGCAACTTGAGCTTCTGCTCTTCATCCAGATCCTTGGATTTTTCTGCTTTGAGTTTCTGCTTCCTCTCAAATTCCTTGCGAGCGATGTACTCTTCTTCCTGTAATGTGGGTTTGGACGGCATAATTATCTCCTTTTTAATTGTGGTCAGTTGAGGTGTTATGCTCTTTACTGTTTATCAAAACGTGTAAATCGTTATCGCCTGATTGACAACAGGTGTGATAAAGAAACATGAGAGCCAGGGCCGAAAGAAAAATATAATGGAATTCAGGGTGAATTCTCGACCTTTGGTCTGCTTCGCAATCCGATCCAGGCCAGGCAGGAGGAGGCAAGAACTCCCAACGCCAGGCTCAGGCTGAGACCGAACAGGCCAAGATCCAGATCCAGGCAAAAGCCGATAAGAACCGGAGCGATGGCGGTTGAGACCACCATCACCGCTTGGGTCATGGCGCGGACGGCGCCCAGGTGGACCACCCCGTAGCGTTCGGCCCAGACCGCCCCACCGGCTGTCGAGGCAAACCCTTGATTGACGCCCAGCAGGATGAGATAAATCCAGGCCACCCAGTCTCCATGGGCCAGGCCGAGCACCACCAGACCAACCAGCATGGGGGACAGAGCAAGCGGCAGGGTCCGGCCCGCTCCCAGGCGGTCGACCACCGAACCGGCCAGGAGCAGAGCGGCAAAGTGCCCGGCAGCGTATCCCGAAAAGGCACTGGCCAGCACCTGCAGGGTCCAGCCCTGCATCTCGGCAATGGCCACCTGGTGAAAAAACAGGGCCGTCATGACAAAGGGAGTAGCCAGGGTGGCGGGCAGCACCAGGTAAAAACCGGGATCCCGGATCACCTGGGCACGGGTGAAATCACTCACCGATCCCCTGCCGCTGACGGCTGCGTCTTCAAGCGGCGCCGGAGTCCGCCATGACAGAGCACTCAACAGGGGGAGCGCTGCCAGCAGGAGAAAGGCGGCCCCCGCCAACCAGGACCAGCGCCAGCCCAGCAGCCCCATCAGAAAAACGGCCCCGGCCGGAAGGCAGGCCTCGGCCAAAGGAAAGCCGAAGCTGGCCAAGGCCACGGCCTTGCCCCGATGCTGCGAGAAATAGCGGGCCGCGGTGGTAACGCCCAGATGGGCCACGAAGCCCTGGCCGCCGAAACGGATGCAGACAAAGCCGAGGCCCAGGACGAAAAAATTGGGTGCCGTAGCGATAAGCAGGCAGCCGCTGGTCAGAATCGCCAGTGCCAAGGCGGTGACCTTCGGCAGAGACCAGACATCGGCCAAGGCCCCGAAACGCAGCAGCAGAAAGGCGCTGACAAGGGTGCCTCCGCTGTAGAGACCGCCGTAGGTGGTGTGGGAAAGGTCAAAGGCCTGCCTGATGGCGCCGCCCATGACCGATACAAAAAAGGTCTGGCCAAAGCCGGAAATGGCCACCGCAAAGAAAGCGTACAGAGCCAGCCTGGGATTGCTTTTCAGAAATTTGGGAATTATGGGGATCAAGCGTTGACCCTTTGCCTTCTTTGATGTGCTGCCTTTTCAATTCCACAAAGATACCAGAGAGTCCTTCACGGAAACTTTGCCTCTCTTTCGATTTGAGCAGGGAAATGACCGAAGGAAGGTTCGCTCTTCATCACCCGGGGACATAATCGACAAGCTTTCTCTACCTTTTCTGCAAATTCTTTTCAAGCAAACATTATTGCTCTGCAGCCTATCTTACCAGCTTCGGCAACACCCATCGCTGGTGACAGCAAAGTACCCCGCTTACCTGTCTCAACCGACTTGAAGTGACCCGCTGAGTTCGACTGGGGTCACTTGCAATATTTCAAGAGTCTTCTCCCCCTGGATCAGGTGCAGTCTGCCGATGATGCGCACCCTTTGCCGCAGAAAGCGGCTCGGGATCAGACCTTCAATAATTCGATACTCTTTTTCGTCCGTGGTCTGGAGCATGATACAGGGAGTCATCGAGCCATCGCGCGTTTCAATCAATTCTATCAGAACTCCGATGTACTCTCGAAGTTCATCGCCTTTGATCTTTTCCATAGATTCCCCCGCCAGGACTGGGGAGTTCGGTCACATTTTTACGTTGCATTCCCCGGTCTTTGGTCATGAGCTGACATGATGCGAACAATTAGCTCTACGTCTTTTACAAGCCGCATTCCCGTTACGTTTCTGTGTATTCCCTGTTTGGGATATCCTCTATGGAGATCTCGAGATTAATTTCCTTTTCCATAAATTGATCCATTTTGGCTGTCATTTCCTCGACCCTGGCCGTGAAGATGCAGATGACCGTACCGGTTTTTGCATTGTACATGGCCTGTTCCACGGCCTCGTCTTCATCCTGGATAAATACCACCTTTGGCTTTTTGGCATTGCTGCCGGCCCCATCCAGGAGCAGGTTCACCACTTCCTGACTGTCCCGACCCCGGGCATAACCTTCATCCTCCCAGACAATGATCTCATCAAAGTGCTCAGCCGCCACCCAGCCGATATTGTACAGGTCCTGATCTCTTCTATCTCCGGTTCCGGCAAGAGTCGCCACCTTGTACGACGCTCCCAACTGATTGACAAATCTGCCCACGGCATCGATACTGGTCGGATTATGCGCATAATCAATCAGGGTCTTGAATTTTTCAAATTCAAAAACATTCATCCGGCCGGGCAGTTGGGCAGTGGAAGGGACAAAGGTCTGCAGGCCGAGCCTGATATCTTCGACTTTCACGTTTTGCACATACGAGGCCAGGGTTGCTGCCAGGACGTTTTGAATTTGAAAAGCGGCCTTGCCGTAATAGGTCAAGGGTATCGAGGTGACCTTCTCCACGGGTATCTTCCAGTCGCCCTTTTGCAGGACAATAGCCCCGCTTTCGTAGTACGCGGCGATCCCCGCCCCGGCACAATGCTCCTTGAGACGAGGATTGTTTTCATCCATGCTGAACAGCGCGCTTTTGCAGGAGACATTCTCCTGCATGGAGAAAACTAGATCGTCATCCGCGTTTAAGACCGCGTACCCATCAGCATGCACGTTCTCGGCAACCAGGGACTTCACCCGGGTCAGCTGCTCCAGGGTGTAAATACCGTGTAATCCCAGATGATCAGAGGCTACATTGGTCACCACCCCCACATCGCAGAGGTCATAGCCCAGACCGGCTCGGAGCATGCCGCCCCTGGCGGTCTCGAAAACCGCGTAATTCACCGTGGGATCGCGCAGGACAAACCTTGCGCTTTCCGGACCTGAGCAGTCTCCTTTGTACAGGAGCTGATTCTGAATGTAGATGCCATCCGTCGTGGTATACCCCACTTTTTCACCTGCTGTTTTCATAATATGGGCAATCAGGCGGGTGGTGGTGGTCTTTCCATTGGTACCGGTCACGGAAACAATGGGGATGCGGCCGGAGTGCAAGGTGGGAAACAACATATCCAGGACCGGTGCGGCCACGTTTCTCGGTTTGCCCAGAGTCGGGCCCAGATGCATGCGAAACCCCGGCCCTCCATTGACCTCAATGATGGCCCCGTTGTTTTCCGTGATCGGTTCGCTCAGGCTGGGGGCAATGATATCTATGCCGCAAATATCCAGATCAATAAGCTTAGCCACCCGCTCGGCCATGAACTGATTAAAAGAATGCACAGTCTCTGTGACGTCTTCGGCAATTCCGCCGGTGCTCAAATTGGCCGTGCTCTTAAGATGCAGGACCTGATCCTTGGGCAGAACCGAATCCAGACTCAAACCGGCCTGGTCCAAAATGCGGTTGGTCATTGCATCCACGCTGATTTCCGTCAGCACATTCTCATGTCCATAACCGCGCCGGGGATCTTGATTGACCTTGTCGATACACTCCTGGATGCTGGAGTACCCGTCACCCACCACATGGGCCGGCGTGCGTCTGGCAGCGGCCACGAATTGATAATCGATGACCAGCAGCCTGAAGTCCGCTCCATGAATATAGGATTCGACAATCATCCTGTATGAGTGTTGCTGGGCCACTTCGAAGGCGATCCGGGCGTCCTCAAGGTTCTGGATATTGATCGTTGCGCCTTTTCCATGATTTCCGTCCGCAGGCTTGATAACCACGGGGTAACCGATACGCTTCAGGGCGCTTTCCAGCTCTTCCAGACTGGACACAACCAGACCATAGGGCACCGGACAGCCGTTGTTGTAGAGCATGTCTTTGGTTTCTTCCTTGTCATGGGCAATCTCCAGGCCGATGCTGCTGGTCTTTCCGCTCACCGTGGCCTGAATTCGCTGCTGGTGAACTCCCCATCCCAGCTGAACCAGGGAATAGTCGTTCAAGCGCAGGATGGGAATGTTGCGCTTCATGGCTTCCGCCACAATGGAACCCGTGCTGGGACCGAATCGTTCGTTTTCGCGTATTTCTCGCAGGGCATTAATGTCCTCCTCCACGGAATAGTTCTCAGCCTTAAGCATGGCCTGGACAATGCGGAAGGCCGCTTCCGCAGCATAATATCCGGCTCGCTCCTCCTCATAGTCAAAGACAATGGTATAGACCGTGCCTTCTCTATCCTGGACGGTGCGTCCGAAGCCGGTCTGCATTCCTGCCAGGACTTGGATCTCAAGGGCCACGTGCTCTATGATGTGCCCCATCCAGGTCCCTTCCCGCAGTCTTTCCAGAAAACCGCCCTCATAGCCCCTGGAACATCGGTGTTCATGCAGGGTGGGAATGAGGCTTTTCAAGCGTTCATGAAACCCTTCAACCGTATTGGAGGGATACTGTTCCATCTCTTCAAGATCCACCCGCATGATTATGAGTTTATGCCGCCAATTCGACCAGTAATTCGGTCCGCGCAGGGCCCGTATATCTAAAATTTTCATACGTTGAACATCCTTTATGGTTAGTAATGTTGTAATTGTTCAGGGTAACAGCTTGTCCTGGGATTTCCGGCTCTGGCCGGAGGCACTTTTAGCTCCGGCAATATCAACAGGTGTACTCAAAACCTGGATCGCCACCTGCGGCTCGGCCTCGGGAAAGGCTTTCAGCGTCACGGAAGGGATGGTCAGGTCCTCATATTGGAATTTGAGAGACTGGATGCATTTCTTATAATTCTCAAGGAGTTGATGCTGACTCTGCCCGCCCATATAGATAAATGCCGTGGCATAGCTGTAACTGTCCTGCTCCGGGATTTCCGAGAGCTTCATTCCCACTTTCCCCTGCAGATCGATGAGGGTTCCCGGAAGCTGACGGCTGATTTCGGCGATGTCCTCCCTGGTGGGAATGCCGGTTATCAATTTATCCTGGTATTCCCGCAGAAAAAACTTCCCGGCCACCCGGTACTTCCCCTGTCTCCCGGGAAAGACGGGTTCCCTGTTCAAGGCCACCTCCAGCATGATCTGATGATTGGGAACTCCATCTACTTTGACAAAGAGATCACTGTGCGACTGTGGAATACGGGTGTTGATTTCCAGGAACCAGATTTTATCCTGTTTTTCATTCCAGAAGAATTCAAGATTGAAAGCCGAATGGTCAAATTTGATGTGCCGCATGATCGTCTCCGATATCCGGCTCATTTCATCCTGAATCGCCCTTGGCAGTCTTGAAGGATATTGATAGCGGGCGAACGTGGTCCGGTTGGATTCACGGATGGAATCAATGATTCCATAGGTCTGCACCCGGCCATTATGGACATACCCTTCCAGAGTACACTGCCGGCCGGAAATGATCTGCTCGGCCACGCAAAAGCTGCTGTTTACCCCGGCCACGGCCTCAGGGAGTTGAACTCTGTCCAGCAAGGCGTCAAACGGCTTAAACAAGCCGATTTTCTCACGCAAGATCCTGATTGCTCTGGCAAAGTCCTTTTTAGTGCCTATCCGGTAACCCAATTGAGAGGCCGTGGATTTGATCGGCTTGATCCAAAAGGGAAAGGCAAAGGGGATTTGGTCCAGGGCCTTGTCATCGAAAGGATCGAAGCTGCAAAACTGCGGTATATGCTCCGGTATGGCCTCTTGTTGTTCCAGGCGGCTCCAGTATTTATGCTCGCATTTGAGCACACTTTCCAGAGATGGACCCGGTACCCCGTATTTTTCACAGAGGATGGGGACCATGGTGCTGACGGGAAAATCGGTATACCCGACTATGGCATCGATCGAACCTTCGAATCGGTCCAGCTGCTCCTCCGCCAGCTCAAGCATGTCAATCAACCGGTAGGCATCGGTATCGATCAGTTTGTGAATATCCAAAAGTCGGATGAAGTTGTAATCCTCGGCATTGCGGACCGATTGCAGCATTTGCAGATTAAAATCATCCAAGCCGATGATAAAAATGTTCTTTTTCATATATTCCTCCAAGATGGTTTTGCTGAAATATCCTGCTTACCTCATGCAACTGATATCAAATATTCGATGTTCATTCTGATTCCGTATGGATAATCCTTTTCTCGGATAAGATATAGCTATCACCAGGGACGAGGACATGGACGTTGAGATTCTCAATGGAGATCAGTTCACCGTTTGCAATGGAGGCGATATTTGTATGTCGAATCCATGTGCCGTCTACAATGATAATCAACCCTGATCCAATGACTTCCTTGATGTCTCCCTGGGTGATCAGCAGACCGGTATCTTCTCCCAATCCCACCCCAAGAGAACCCGGATTGCTGGCAATGGCCTGAAAGAGTCTCCCAATCCGTCCTCGCTGCACAAAATGGGTGTCGATAATCATATTATTGATGAAGCCAAAGCCGGAGCAGAATTTGATTTCCCCTTTGCGCAGGGCTTCAGAGCTGCTCCCCTGGTAAATCATGGTCTCGGACATGGCCATGGCCCCGGCACTGGTTCCGGCGATGGCGATCGTATCATAGAGATAGCGTTCACGGAGGGCCTCGAGAAACTGGGTACCTCCGAAATTGGTGGTCAAGAGTAGTTGATCCCCTCCTGTAAACAAGACTCCTTCGGCTTCTGTAACCCGTTTGATCAGGCTTTCGTTCTGTGCATCTTCGCGGGATCTGACATCCAGAACTCCTATATTCTCAAGACCCAGTCTGGCAAAGGCGTTGACATATCGGGCCGCTGCCTCCTCAGGGAAATTGGAAGCCGTGGGAATGATTTCAATACGCTGGGTTTTGCCCTGGAGTTGCTCGGAAAATATTTTCAAAATTCCGGAATCATAAAAATTCGGGTCTTCCATTTCCACGGCTTGATTTCTATCCGGGGGCAGATGCATATTGCCGCCGATGATGATCAGAGTGCCTTTTGGTTTGCTCATAAATTCCTCGAAGTATTTAAAAGGTACAGGGTTGAATGTGGGATTCAAAAAGAGCACCGGTTGCTCGTCATTAGACATGATCCCTGGGTATTTTAAATTGCCAGTCCTGCGAATAAACACGCCGGTCACCCTCAAAGGCGTCCAATTCGGCCCAGAGGATAAAGTGCGTTGCATCAGCTGTCAGCACGGTCCGGGTGATGGTTTTAACAGACCAGTCTTTTCGTTGGAAACTGCGGTTCCAGATGGTTTCCCCACGCACGGATCCAAAGTCATTAGCTTGAAATGTATACCACTCCCTGCAGCAGCTACTCATCATCCAGTCGATTTCGTCATAGCGAATCGTCCCTTCGTCTTTGACCACTTCCAGGGTGGATGTGTCCTCGGCCAGATCCCGAATGACCCGCCATTTCTGTACTTTGGGCTGCAACAGGCTGGTCTGGATCGGGAGCGCCCCTATTGGCTCCTCAAAAGCAGGTAGACCATCATCGCTCTTCCGGGGCCGGCGGACAGGAAGCGCAAGCCTGCTCTTTTCCAGGAAAAGACTCAACCGGACCGGCTCCGGGGGAGGCCAGGCCAGGGGCCAGTAGGAGGTGGAGATGGAAATCCGGAATCGGTTGCCCACCGGAAAGTGCTGGGCAATATGATTGAGCTGCACCCTCACTCTATAGGATCGGCCGGTCTGCAGCAGCTCGGGCTCCTTGTGGCTCTTGTGGTGGCATAGATTAAGCAGGCCATAGGTGATCCGGGTTGCCTTGTCGTCCGGGGCCACATCGGAGAGCCTGACCGCGATCATGGCCACGGGTCGATTGGAAGCCAGATCGAGTTCTAGGAAAGGGGCCCCGAGGATCTCCAGAGGCTCTGTCAACGGCCGGCTTTCAAAAATCAAGGCCCCGCCGTCCTCTTCCCGCTGGTCATGGGGGAGATCAGGAGGCGCGGCGTAGGAGCACCATTTGCCGGCATAGAGACCCACGCTCAACGGAGATTGAATGGTCACCGTCCTGGGTGTCACCCGGTCTTCTCCCTGAATGAGCTCCCCAGGCTGAAAGCGGTAGGTCTGGGCTTGGATTTCAGCGGAGGGCCAATCGTTTTCAG
>Ga0136557_1002344_pt1 | contig 11063 bp, 11 predicted proteins | sample AntRauTorckE6832_FD_104796 | JGI IMG/M metagenome (GOLD analysis project Ga0136557, IMG submission 104796) | Saline lake microbial communities from Rauer Islands, Antarctica - Metagenome Torckler E6 #832 | ecosystem: Environmental > Aquatic > Non-marine Saline and Alkaline > Saline | place...
AAGAGCTTAGAGGCCTGATTGGTGAAATTCATGGCGTTGTAGGAACTGCAAAAACAGCAGAATTTCTTGATAACATGAAGAGACTTGGATATGAAGAAGCCACAATTGGTGGTCTCTCTTTCAGTCTCGATGATATCATTATTCCGGATGCTAAAGAAGAACTTATTAACAAAGCCAAAGACGAAGTTACTGAAGTTCAAGGCCGTTACGAGATGGGTTTCATCACCGATAACGAGCGTTACAATCAGGTAATTGATAAGTGGACTAGTACTACTAACCGCGTTTCTGAGACCTTATTTACAGCTCTTAAAGAAGACCGTGGTGGATTTAACCCGGTATACATGATGGCCGATTCAGGTGCTCGTGGTTCTAAAGAGCAGATTCGCCAGTTAGGTGGTATGCGTGGTTTGATGGCTAAGCCCCAAAAGAGTTCCATGCAGCAGGGTAATGAAGTTATTGAGAATCCGATCCTTTCTTCTTTCAAAGAGGGACTGACCGTTCTTGAATACTTTATCTCTACTCACGGTGCACGTAAAGGGCTTGCCGATACGGCTCTTAAAACTGCCGATGCCGGTTACCTTACTCGTCGACTAGTTGATGTGTCACAAGATGTGATCATTAACGAAAGAGATTGCGGTACCCTGCGTGGTATTAAGATGACGGCTCTTAAAGACAATGAAGATATTATCGAAAGTCTTGAAGATCGTATTCTGGGTCGGGTATCACTTCATGAAATTTATGATCCAATTAACGATGACCTTATTTGTGAATCAAACCAGGTTATCGATGAAACCATAGCTAGTAAAATTGCTGAGACTTCTATTGATGAAGTTGAGATCCGTTCGGTGCTTACGTGCGAAACTCCACGCGGAGTATGTGCGAAATGTTACGGACGTGACCTCGCTCGCGGAACCCTTGTAGAAAAAGGGGAAGCAGTGGGTGTTATTGCTGCTCAATCTATTGGTGAGCCAGGTACACAGCTTACGCTGCGAACCTTCCACGTGGGTGGTACGGCTTCCCGTTTAGAAGCTGAATCTCAACACAAAACCAAATTTGAAGGTAAAGTTGAATTTGAAAACGTTCGCGTTGTAGTTTATAACGATGGTGAAGAAGAGCACAATGTAGTGCTTTCACGTGCCGGCGAAATTAAGATCGTGAACGATGAAGGTACTGTACTTATCAACTATAACGTGCCTTATGGTTCAGAAATGTTAGTTGAAGAAGGCGATATGGTTCCAAAAGGAGCAGTGCTCTGTAAGTGGGATCCATATAATGCCCTTATCTTCTCTGAAATAGACGGTACCATCGAGTATAAAGATATCATAGATGGCGTAACGTCATCAGAAGATACTGATGCTCAAACCGGTCACCGTGAGAAAGTAATTACCGATTCTAAAGATCGTACGCTGGTACCAACCATCGTGATCAAAGGAAAGAAAGACCGCATCCGCGAAACAACCCTTCCGGTTGATACTCACATCGTTGTTGAAGATGGTGAAAAAGTTGAAGCCGGTCAGGTAATAGCTAAGATTCCACGTGTAGCTTCGAAATCGAAGGATATCACCGCTGGACTGCCGCGTATTACGGAACTCTTTGAAGCACGTTCGCCAAGTGAACCTGCCGTTGTTACTGAAATTGACGGTATTGTTGAAATGGGTGGGCGTAAGCGTGGTTCCCAAGAGGTATATGTGAAGTCGAAAGATGGCACAGATGAGAAAAAATACCTGATCTCGCTAAGTAAGCATATCTTGGTTCAGTCCAACGATTTTGTGAAAGCAGGTCAGCCACTTTCTGACGGAACTATTCCGGCTCAGGATATCCTTAATATCTTGGGGCCATATGCGGTACAATCTTACCTGGTGAATGAGATCCAGGAGGTTTATCGGCTTCAGGGTGTGAAGATCAATGATAAGCACATTGAGACTATTGTTCGCACCATGATGCAGAAAGTTGAGATCACTGATCCGGGCGACACTATGTTCCTCGAAGGTGATAAAGTAGACCGTTTTGAAGTAAACGATCGAAATGACGAACTCATTGGTAAGTTTGTTGTGACCAACCCAGGTGGCAGCGAGCTTAAGAAAGGAACCATCCTAGACCGACGAGAAGTTCGTGACCAAAACAACCAGTTGATTAAAGACGGAAAAGAAGAGCTCGAAACCCGAGAAGCAGACCCGGCTATTTCTAAGCCAATTCTGTTGGGTATTACACGAGCTGCCCTTTCAACCGATAGCTGGTTGTCGGCTGCTTCCTTCCAGGAAACAACCAAGGTGCTAACTCAGGCTTCTATCGAAGCTAAGAAAGACTTTCTCCGCGGACTAAAAGAGAATGTGGTGGTTGGACATAAAGTACCAGCTGGTACCGGCCTTCGAGACTACAACGACATTGTTGTTGGCTCCAAGAAAGACATGGAAGAAGGAGACGAAGAAATCGCCAAAGTATTTGAAGAACTTGGCGGAAGTGAAAATGGCGAAAGCGAAACTGCTGAAGCCGAAGACTAACCCTTCGTTGGCCTTTTAGATAAAATTGAAAGCCCCGTTCATTAATTTGGATGGGGCTTTTTTTTGTTTGGGAAAGTTAGCTGCCTATGAACTATCTCAACTCGATGATCCGCCCATTATGTCATCAAGGGAATAAGAGCCTGAACCGGTCATGGTCAAAGCCAGGCTGGTGAGCAGAAGCATAAGCTCAAGTCGGATGCTGCCAAAGCCACTGTCCTCGCGACTCAATAGCACGAATATGGCAACTAGCATTGTAACAGCTAACAGGTAACCGGGGATGCGAATTTTATAACCAGTCAAAACCATCAATCCACCTACAAATTCAACAAGGGCTACCACCCAGGCCATTATATTTGCAAGGGGAATTCCAGCACTTCCAAAAAATCCCTGTACTCCTTCAATCCCGGTAAGCTTCCCCCAACCCGCGATAACAAAAATTAATCCAACACCGATGCGTAACAAAAGTAAAGCTGCATCTTTATTCTTCATAAGTCCTCCGAATTAAGTTAAAAGGTAGCTCAATCTATTTTAAAAGGACTAAACTTCAAAGAAAATGTTTTTAACTGTTGGGCGACATCATTTTAAAATGCAAATAGAGGTTTACATCCCTAAAACCTATATTGCCAGAAAGCTCCTAATTAATAAGGAACTTATGCTCATAATATTCATAAGAATACTAAACATTAACTAAAGCTTAGAATAATGAAAAACTTGATACTTTCTCTTTTACTGGTGGTATTTGCGGCGGCTTCTAGTCCGCTTAAAGCCCAGGCTACGGATGCCCATGAAATGTTGAAAAAACATATAAATTCGATTGTAGAACAGGTTGAAGAAACAGAATCACCAGAAAAAAAGCGCGAAATTTTAGATTCTTCTTTAAGTGAAATTACAGAAGCACTTGATAAGGTGGCTGAGAAATCTGCGGTTTCGGGTCAAGACAAAAATAATCTGGATAGCTTCAAAAAACTACTGACTGAGAAGCAAGACGAGTTAAATGGGGTGAATGGTTACGAGCCGGTCGGGAATAATCAATTAGATGATTTTGCCGATTATGTACAGCAAGATATTGAACAAGCCGATTCTGTTGTTACTATCAGCGTAACTACGGCTTTGTTAATTATCATCATATTATTGTTGCTTTAAATTAAATTATAATGAAAACGAAGCGTGGGTTTCCACGCTTTTTTTATGCTGAAATATTTTTCTGTCTTTATTCTCTTAATAGTGTTTCTAGGTTGTTCTACAACAAAACAGACCACCCCTAAAAACGTCGTTCAACCAGCATATACGCTGGTTTATGTGATCCATGGTGATGGTAATTACACCTACCACTTAAACTCAAAAAAATATCAAGCCGATGAAGAGGCACTTGCACAGGCAATGAGTATGGGAGAATCTGCTAAAACCGGGGAAGTACTGATCTTCCATCAAAAACCAGAACGCAAGCGGCTTTTATTTTTCCCGAAAAAAGACAGGGTCTTCTACCATTATAATGGGGGAGAGCTTGTTGAGAAAACAGTTTATTCTCCGATAGATGGCGGACTTGAAAAAGAATCTGACTTATTTGCCAGGGTCAAAAGTGGCTCCTCAAAAAGAGCAGTATTGCTCTATTATGGGCATGAAATTCCTTCCGATTCATCGCTTGTGTATCATCGTTCGCAGCCAGGACAAAATTTTGATATAAATACTTTTGCAGATGATGTTGGTGATTTCCGCAAAAAGTTCGACTTGGTGATATTATCTACCTGCAATAATGGAAGTCCGGCTATGGCTAAAGCCCTTACCGGCAAAGCAGATTTAATGGTGGCCTCTCCCCGCAATCTTCATTTATCTCATCTTCAATCTTCAAAATTGAATATGCTTGAAGAAGATCCGGCGGTGGCAACAGAGCTATTGGCCGACTCCATTGCAGTTCATTCATTCGATAGGCTATCAGGTATGGTACAAACTATGGTAACGGTTGGAGTTTATAACCTTAAAAAAACGTCCGATTACCTGGATGGATATGCAAAAAAATATGAAGCATATCTGAGCGACAGAAAGCAAGAAACGCTATTTACGGACAATTCGGATTGTAATACACTGCCCTTTATTGGCAATGAGAAAATAAGTGATGAGGGAACTAAACTATATTTCAAGCCGGCCGCTTTTGGAAGGGAAGCCCGGCTTAAATATCATTCTGCCTGGGGCTGTAAACAAATCGACTGATCTTGGTTCAGGGTGGGCTATAAATATTGTATCCTCAATAAAAAAGCCATCCCAATTACTCAGGATGGCTTTAAATATCAGTATAATGTGTCTCTAAAACTTAGTTGGTTCCATCACTGTTTGGAGTTCGTGGGGAAGGCCATTCCATCTGCTCACCAGTACGTGGATTCATCGGAAGTATAGCGCGATCACGAGGGAAAGTTTCTGGGTCTTCGCTGGCCATATAAGTTAGAATAGCTGTTAAAATCACGTTATTACGGACATCATCAAATACGATCTTATCGTAAGTATCGCGGTTGGTGTGCCAGGTATAATTGAAGTAGCTCCAGTTCAGTGAACTCAGCGAAAAGCCGGGAGCACCTGCCGTTACAAAAGAGGCGTAATCGGAACCGCCGCCGCCGGGAGTGCCAGGGAAAGTGGTTTCAATATGCTGGGTTACACTTCTGGGAACAGCGGACATCCAGCGCTGCATGAATTCATAAGCATGGAGGAAACCCTGACCTGAAATACGTACCACGCGTCCGGTTCCATTATCTTGATTAAAAAGCGCTTGTAAGCCATCTACGATTTCAGGATTATCCTGTACAAACGCACCCGAGCCATTCAAACCTTGCTCTTCACTGCCCCAAAGTCCTACTATAATCGTTCGTTTTGGGTTTGGATATAATTTTTTGAGAATACGTGCAGTTTCCATCATGGTGATGGAGCCGGTGGCATTATCGGTTGCACCGGTTCCGCCATCCCATGAATCATAATGAGCTGAAAGGATGATATATTCATCTGGCTTTTCGGTGCCGGGAATAGTTGCAATGGTGTTGAACATCGGCACATCACCCAGATCTTTGGATTGTGAATTTAAGTGTACTTCTGGGGTTGTTCCGTGTTGAACCATGCGATATAACATGCCATAATCTTCAAGCGAAAGGTCAACAACAGGAATATTCTCAGTATTGGCACTAAATATTTTATTCACCCCAAATCCACTTGACCAGCGCGACTGGAATAAGCCAACGGCTCCGGCTTCTTCAAGGGTTTGGTTCATTTCGCGCATGTAGCCGGTGCGCTCCATATTATTGCGCCAGGCTTGGTATAGTTCACTACGCTCATCACGCATTTTGGCAAAGGACTCTTCGGTAGCAAATTCCTCCCAGTTATAATCGGGACGGCCCGTAATTTGAGGCTGTGATACAAGGATAATTTTGCCTTCAATGGTTTCAAGCCAAGTTTCAAATTCTTCTTGGTTTTCAACTTCAGGGATGATGTCAACCATGGCATTGACACCGCCTTCAGGGGTAGAGGGACTCCATGCCAGCTGCTGTCCTTCTAACGAAACAACGCGCGGGGAGAGAAGGTCTATGTGAGTGATACCACGTTCCCAGCCTTGCCATTCACCAAATTGCTGGTTTTCCGCAGAAATTCCCCAAGCTTCAAATTGCTCTACGGCCCAGTCGTGGGCGTGCTGCATTTGGGGTGTACCAACAAGTCGCGGACCTATGACGTCCGTAAGTTGATGGGCGAGGTTTTCAAGTTCTGAATTTTCTGTTGCTTCCTGGACGATATACTCTACCATGTCGTCGGTATTTTGGGCAAATACTAAACTGGCAGGGGCTATCATCAGGATGAATAAAAAGGTAATAATGCGTTTCATCTACTTAACTCCGAATTTGTTAATTATTAAGTAGAAGAATATATCTGTAAATACATTAAAAGAAAGCTCAGGGAAATTCTTTTTACGTTTTGGGTCAGTAGTACCCATCCTAGCTTTGGTAAAAACTTTTATAAAACAGGAATTCAATTTATAAAATCCGATTAAAAGTCCTCTCATAAGGGAGGTGCAGGGTTTTTAACTTGTTAAAATTAAAAATGATTCACCATAGGTACAGGCGGACAGAAATAGTTCTGAATAAAAAATCTTAAGCATAAAAAAAGCCACCTCATTTGAGGTGGCTATAAGAGATTCCAATTTTTTAGCTTAATCAGACTTCATTACCAATCAGCTCATATCCGGCTGATCTCCATCCGGCGAGTCCTTCTTCAAAATCAGTAACATTGGTATAACCCATTTCTTCAAGCTTCTGCGCTAAGTTGGGCGATGCCGTGCATTCTCTATTGGCGCAATACACCACAATTTCAGCATCCATATATGGAATGACTTCTTTGGTTATTTCAGCATTCTCAGTTGGGATGTTTATAGAGCCGGGAATGTGTTTGGCATTAAAGGCATCTTTTGCCAATGCGTTAATCAATACAGGAGATTGGTAATTATTTAATTTTTGCTTTAAAGTTTTCGCGTCAATTGTTTGGATTGTTGCTACAGCAGTCATAATCTTGAGAATTTAGATTCGACTTTATTATTTCACTTTACTAAACAAATATTAGCCTATTCACATTCAAAGCAATTTATGTGTATAAATGCGATAAAATACGTTGGCTGCCGGTTCGATAATATCATCTGGGAAATCGTATTCGGGATCGTGGAGGTTGGGTTGATCTTCGCCGGCCCCAAATCCAAATTGAGCCCCTTTATTGGTGGCTGTGAAATAGGCAAAATCTTCTGACCAATTATTAGGATGTGTCATTTCTTCTATAGTGAGATTGAGTTCTTCAGATGCCTTATGCACCATCTCAACGCACTCGGGGTTGTTAAAGGTCGCTGGGTATTCTTCGCAATAGCTATGCTCAAATTGAAGGTCAGCTTCAACTGCGTGTTTGCGGATAATATTTTCGGTTAAAGTACACAACTTGTCCAGGTCTTGGTTCTCGTAAGCTCTCAAAGTGATGCCCATCTCAAGATCAGAAGGAGATACCCCGAAAGAAATGTTACCTAAACTAATATAGATCAGGGTTGAAACAACACGATTCGAAAATCCGTCGCCGGTGTTGGTAAGCCTTTGAACCTCTTCTATAATTTTAGTGGCTGTGTAATAGGGATTATTACCTTTTTCTGGTTCTGCTGCATGGGAAGTCCGCCCCTGAAGTGTTATGGTGATACCACAAGATGCAGCCGTGAAGCTGCCTTCTTTTATTAATACCTTATTCATAGGTTGTCCCGAAATATTATGCAAGGCAAACATATAATCCGGTGACAGGGCATGAAATTCTGGCGATTGAACAACGTCTTTGGCTCCAAGAAAATTTTCTTCCGCCGGCTGAAACAGTAAAACAGCCTTTCCTCTTTTGGGGCGATTTTCAGATATGAGCTTCCCAAGGTAGGCGATGATGGCCATATGCCCGTCATGTCCACAAAGGTGAGCTACCCCATCAATCGATGAACGATAAGCCAGGTTTGGCGAACGTTCTTGTATGGGCAGGGCATCTAGTTCGCAGCGAAACATGAGGGTTTCGCCGGGTTCATCTCCCTCGAATACAAACATTTTTCCGGTCCCAGCAACTGAGACCTCTTTATCGGGATCGAACGGTTTCATGAATTCCGAGATACGTTTAGACGTCTCAAATTCTTGTTTCGAAAGCTCAGGATAGCGATGCAGGGTGCGCCTCAGGTTGATAACATCTTGTAAGTCTGACATACGATTATTTTACGGCTTCCATCATAATTTCAATTTTAGCATCCAATGGTATTCGGCTGACTTCTACCACAGCACGTGCTGGAGGATTTTTAGGGAAATATTGCACATAGATTTCATTAAAAGTAGAATAGTCGTCCATATCATCCAGAAAAATCTGGGCTTTAACAACGTCACTCATTGAAAATCCGGCGGCCTCTATAACAGATTTAATATTTTGCAAAGTTTGGTGGGTTTGAGATTCAAGGTCATCCCCAGCCAATTCACTGGTTTCAGGATCAAGCCCGATTTGCCCGGCTAGGTAAAGAGCATTCCCAACACGAATAGCCTGCGAATACACTCCAACTGCCCCGGGGGCTTTTTCGGTATATATCACTTCTTTTTGTTGAGTGGATTCAGGTTTCTGAGTGCAGGAAAAAGTACTTAAAATAGCTAAAAAAAAGAGAGGGTATAATTTCATGATGGCGGTTATTTTTTTAAGAATCGTAAAGGAGCCAGTAAGGGCGTAGAGCAATGCGCCCTTACTGGCTCCGCTCCAACGCAGAGCGTGTGGAGCGAGATGGTATAAGTATTTACTTGTTCCATACGCTCTGCGTTGGAACAAATAGTGGTTGGTGCTGTCTCCAAAAAATTTAAACCTTAGAAATCTGATCTTTCATAGCATCGATAAAGCGCCCGATCTCCTCGAGTGTAGTGTACACATTTGGAGTCACCCTGATGCCCTGGAACTGCTCATGATTTATGGGCGTGGTTATGATCCGATAATCTCTCCAAAGCGCGCTATTGAGTTCACCCGGTTCCATGCCTTTGATCTGAACCGTTGCAATGCCACAGGCATATTTTGGATTCCGGCTGGTATGAAGCACAACCTTGTCGCCATCTACCAATTCATCGATCCATAGATCGTTAAGGTATTTTAGGCGGGCTTCTTTTCGTTCGGCTCCGATTCCCTCATGGAACGTCAGTGCTTCGGCAATCGCTAAATAATTTGCAGCAGGATGTGTCCCTATCTCTTCGAATTTACGGATATCCTTTTCCTGCGATTCCATGGCAGCCATCAATGGCCATAAGTCTTTGATCTTATCTTTCTTCACATACAACATACCCGTTCCATGCGGGGCAAAGAGCCATTTATGTAGGCTTGTGGTATAGTAGTCGCAATCCAGGTCTTCGTGAGTGAAATCGAAATGAGCGTAGGCATGAGCCCCATCTACAATAACCGGAATACCTTTCTCACGGGCCATATTCACTACTTTTTTGACGGGCAAAATTTGGCCGGAAATATTGATGATATGGCTCATCAGGATGAGTTTGGTTTTTGGGGTGATGTTCTTCTCGAAAAGTCGAACGATCTCGTCATCATCTTCGGCAGGGACCGGGATACTGAATTGATTCAGCTTGATGCCTTCCCGCCTTTCACGCTGTTTGAAAGTATTGATCATCCGCGGATAATCTTGGTCAGTGGTAAGTACTTCATCTCCGGCTTCCAGGTCAAATCCTAATTGACAGATCTGCAGACTTTCGGAAGCATTTCGGGTGAGGGCAATTTCTTCGGGGTCAACCCCGAAATTCCGGGCAATGCGTTTTCGGACGCCTTCACGCTGAGGTTCCAAAATACGCCACATGGTATAAACGGGAGCTTTGTTGGAGTAATCGAGATGGCGTTTCATGGCATCCTGGACAAACTCTGGGGCCGGACTCACCCCTCCGTTATTTAGGTTAATGAGACTGCGGTCTACAGTAAATGCTTGCTGAATCCGTGCCCAGTAGTCTTCATTTTTTGCGATTTCAGAAACCGTACCTGAGAAATGCTTTAGATCCTGGGTTATATCTTTGGCTTTAAGCGGACTAAAAAAAGCACCGACCCCAAGTACCGCTGCTCCGGTGCTAATTTTCTTAAGAAATTCTTTGCGTGATTCCATATTCCCGATGTATTGATTAGATGGTATCGGGAATTACCTAAAGCATTGCAAAAATGCAAGGGAAATTATCACGGTTCGTCTGAGCCGTGAAGGGTAAGAAAAAGAACTGTGATAAGTGTGATGATCAAACAGGTCACAAGAATCACAGCCATCACCGTTAAACTGGGGTGATAAAAATTTAAGAAGCTTTTTGCTTAGCTGTTTCGATAGATTCTAATAAATCTTCAGCTTCTTTGATGAGGCCTTCGGCTTTTTCTTTGGCGTCTAAAACAACTTTATCGCCCTTCTCTTTAGCTTCAGATACAAGAAACTCTTTTTCCTCGCGAAGCTGATCAATTAGATCATTCAACTCGTCATAATAATTACTGAGTTTGTACGAAAGCCGGTCTCGGGTATTTTCACCGGTATCCGGGGCATATAATAAAGCAATGGCGGCTCCAACAAGGGCGCCTGAAATAATTCCTGATAAAAAATCTGATGATCTACTCATGGTATTTCTCCTTTTTGTTATTTAAAACAAGTATAGCGAGAACAAGTTCCAATTTCCAAGGGTGAAATTGATTTTTATTCGCTTTTTTAGCGTGAAACCATATTAGAGTCAGTAAGGGCGAATGGCGATGCGCCCTTACTGACTCTAATATTGGACTCGTTGAGTAGCTCCGCTGCTCAATGCCGGCAGGAGGCTCTGCCTCCAACCAAAAAAAGTTTGTAAGGAATTGTTCTGAAATCGCTCTTACTGTAAAAAAGGCTATGGGACGAACCAGATTTAAGTTTAAAGAAGAACAGTATCCATACTTAATTACTTATACTGTTGTAAAAGGGATCTCACTATTCGCATATCAGGACATTAGTAAGATTATAATCGAATCCATGAAGCATCTTCAAAACAAAGAAAAGGTAGATATATA
>Ga0136557_1002346_pt1 | contig 11055 bp, 10 predicted proteins | sample AntRauTorckE6832_FD_104796 | JGI IMG/M metagenome (GOLD analysis project Ga0136557, IMG submission 104796) | Saline lake microbial communities from Rauer Islands, Antarctica - Metagenome Torckler E6 #832 | ecosystem: Environmental > Aquatic > Non-marine Saline and Alkaline > Saline | place...
GATCAATAATTTTGAGATCCCAACCCCTTCTCGTGGCCTTACTTTAAAAATTTGATTAAATGAATCCTTGAACTGAATAAATACCGTAGTAGATGATATGATGAGAAACGCAATACTCAGCGCCACCACTAATACATTACCGGATTCTGTTTGAATATTCTGAATCAGAAGCAGTACCGCGTCTGCACTTTTCGAGCCTATGGTTTTGGTAAGAAATTGAGTGAGCTGGTTGAGTACATTTTCATTTCCCGCAAAAATCCCGCCTAAATATACCACAATTACTACGATCGGGGCCAAAGAGAATAGTGTATAAAAAGATACGGCTGCGCTATACTGAAAGCCGTTGTCTTCCATAAAATTACTTATGGCGTTCGTCGCTATCTGGAAAGAAGTCTTTAAAAAGGCTGTCATGAATTTGGTGTTAATTTATATCCATAATACATATTATGCTCCTATATCATTTACGAAGACCATTTTTTGACAAAATTTCACAGCGAGCTCATCCCTTTTCAAATATCCGTGATGGGGCATATAGAGTGAGAACAATTCCCCGGGCTACCATAAATGCTGTCATTGCCATCCAGAGTGCATGAATTCCGGCAAAAGGCTCGGCCAAGTAATACACCGGGATAAATACCAGTATTGTGGCAACAAGCATTGAATTTCGCATGGCCCCGGTTGCTGTAGCTCCGATATAAACACCATCCCAAATAAAACAAACACTATTCACTACCGGAGCCGCTATCAGCCAGATCACTACCGTCATGGCCACGGCAATTACATTTTCTTTATCTGTGAAAAGAGCGATGATCTCTGTATCAAAAAGAGCATAGGTCAGAGTCCCCATCAAGCCAAGTCCTAATCCCCACATCATGTTTGCTTTTACAACGGCTTTGAGTTTTTGCTGATCTCTAGCCCCTTTGAACCGCCCAACAAGGCTCTCAGCTGCATAGGCAAAGCCATCGGTTCCATATGAACTGATGTACCACATTTGAAGTAGAATAGTGTTTGCTGCTAGTACAACATCTCCCATCTCTGCTGATTTCGCCGTAAAGAAAGCGTATGAGAAAATAAGACACAGTGTTCTGATAACGATATCCCGGTTCACTGAAAAGAATTTCTTAAGCTCCTCGGTTTCTATGAGTTCTGCCCAGCGTATGTTCAACTTCAACCCGCCATATTTTTTCTTATACAGAAATATGGCAAGTCCAAGCGCAAGGAAGCTCGCTATCAAACTTCCGGTGGCTACACCGTCTACTGTCATGTCGAACCGGAACACAAAAACAAGATTCAAAATAATATTTACAATGTTTAAGAAAATGGTAACGATCATCGGATATGTAGAATTTTGCATTCCAAGAAACCATCCATTCAAACCAAAAAGGGCAAGCGTTGCCGGGGCTGCAAATATTCGGATGTGATAGTATAAGCGTGTGTACTCTTCAACTTCGGGTGAAGCGTTTACCAAGAAGAGAGACACCTCTATGATCGGGTACTGTATAAGTAAGATAACCGCACTGCTTAAAGCCGCTACAATTAAAACCCGAAATAAGATAATTCTGGTTTGGCGCTCTTGTTGTGCTCCATAAGCCTGTGCCACCATACCCGTGGTTCCCATTCGCAGAAACCCAAACCCCCAAAAAATAAAATCAAATATAATACTGCCAACGGCAATAGCGCCAAGGTAGTACACATGCTCAAGACGCCCTACTACAGCCGTATCAATTGCCCCAAGTAAGGGTACAGACAGGTTACTTATAATATTAGGGATTGCAAGCCGTAGTATTTGCCGGTTCACTAATAAGGCATTTTATTGAGGATTATGAGGGCTGAAAATACGGGACTTCAAGAATTTATGAATTCTTATTTTCAATACTTCATAAAGTTGCATATCTATGGGTGGGCATGTATTTTCTTTCTTTAAAATTTCTTGTGCCCAAAACATACTTAATTAATTAACTCATTTGCTTTTCACATGGACATTGAATCGCGTAACAAAATCATCACAATTGTACTCGGAATCGTCATTCTTGGCTTAACTTATTGGTTATACGACTCCCTGGTAACTCCTTATCAACAAGTTAAAGAGCGGGAAGCTATGACAGAGCAAACTCGCCAAAGATTGGTTGACGTTAAAGATGCTATTATTCAGTATCAAACTCGCAACGAAACATACCCTCCAACAGACGGTGGCTTAGATAGTCTTGTTAATTTTCTTAAGAGCGACTCTTTAATGATTGCGATGGGAGACTCTCTCTTCGGAACAACATTTACCTCTTACAATCCGGATTCTCTTGTGTATTCACCCCGGCCTCCATTCGCCAAATTTGAATACACCTTTAACGATACAATTCGCCCACCACTCTACTTATTGGAAGATCCTGATACGGATGATGCCATTGGTAGTCTCGAACGAACCACGATGCGTAATGCGCCAAACTGGAATTAATGGATGACGCTTCTGCAAATTTAGGTGTTTGTTTTTTCTCGGATCGGCTATTTTATTCTATCAGCGACCCGCAAAAAGACAAGCACCTTTTTCGTATTGGTAGTTTCGATTTTAATTTCGAAGTAATTGAAGCCATTACTCAGCAGCATCCCGACCATTTCCCACACATTCTTTCTACCTTTGAGAGTTTCAGATCTGATTTTGAAATAAAATCGGTCCGCGCTCTCACCCATCCGGGACATGAGTGCTGGACCGTTTTCCCCAAAGTGGTCTATGATAATGCCGATGAACGGGAAGATCATCTCGCCATATTAATGAAAGGCGTGGAGCGAGAACATATCGAACCTACCTGGCATTCTATTCATAATAATGAGTACAAATTCTTGTCGGTCCGCCGTCGTAACCAGATGGCTGGCTTTGATGAGTTAACCAACCAGGTTGCTACTACCGATTTTAACAGTGATTTCGAAATTGCCCAGAAATGGTCTGCTTTTGCTAAACCCGGTGGCTCATTTATGATGATAGGCTGCCACGAAAATATTATCTCTATCACCTCTTTTTTGTTAGGCAAATTCCGCGCAGCCACTTATATCAGTTTTGACCAAGCCAACGACCTGCCTTATCATTGGCTGCAACAAACAGCTCATTCAAGCTGGATGAAAGGTATACATGAAACCATTTACCTGTTTGGCCATCAAACCCATGAGGTAAAACAAGCTTTACAGGGCTTTTGGGACGATTCAGCTGAAATTGTTACGTTAAATTCCCTTAAAAAAATTGGCGTTCAGGCCGAAGAAGAAACCTATGGCTTTGATCTTGCCGCCGCATTTCCTGCTATTCTCCTCAGCCTCGATTTTTGATTTGAAATATTAAATGCTCGATTATAAATGTTAAATTAGGCTGTACTTCATTATTTAACATTAAAACTTAAAATTACATCATTCCGCCATGCGGATAATTACAGGTAAATTAAAAGGACGGCAGTTTACGATTCCAAAAGGACTCGAAGTGCGCCCCACGACCGACCGTACCAAAGAAAGTATCTTTAACTTGATAGAAGCCCGGGTTTTCATGGAGGGGACTATCATCCTCGACCTTTTCGCCGGATCAGGGAGTCTCGGTTTTGAGGCTATTTCACGCGGAGCCAAACATATTACAGCTGTAGAAATTGACCCTGATAACGTAAAGCAAATTGAGAAAACAGCACAACAATTCGATATAGATAAGCAAATGCGTATCGTATGTTCCGATGTGCAGCGTTTTTTAAATGGGATGGCTACTCCTCATCACTTTATATTTTGTGACCCACCTTACGATTATCCTTTTATGGATGATATGGTAGAACAAATTCTTTCCGATAACTGGCTTACTGATGAAGGCTGGCTGATGTTAGAACACGATAAATACAAAGATTTTACCGATCATCCCCATTGTAGTTTCTCTAAAGCTTATGGCCGCACTATTGTTAGTATCTTTGAAAAGCATCCGGTAGATTCAAAATCTAAATAACTCACTTCCTTCTATGAAAACGATCGCCTTATACCCCGGTTCTTTCGACCCCATCACAAATGGTCATCTCGATATCCTTGAACGAGCCACTAAATTATTCGAAAAGGTGATTGTGACGGTAGCGGTTAATAATAAAAAGGATGCTGTTTTTTCGGGTGAGGAACGTGTTGAGTTGATCAAACAATGTATTGCTGATAAAGACTGGGCTAAAAAAGTTACGGTAAATCAATTTACCGGTTTGTTGGTCGATCATGCCCTAAAAATGAAAGCAGACACGCTGGTTCGTGGTGTTCGTCAAATATCTGACTTTGAATACGAATTCCGCATGGCACTCACTAATAAACGCTTGGCGCCGGAAGTAGACACCATCTTCCTTATGCCGGATGAGGAATTCACTTTTATCTCCGCCTCTATAGTAAAAGAAGTGGCTTATTGGGATGGCGACCTAAGCTCTTTTGTACCCAAACTTGTTGCCGAAGCACTAATTTCTAAGTTCAAAGATAAAAAGTAAAATTATATACCACAGGCTTAAGAATGCTAACTTTAATTACCTACCCTGTACTCTTTTCCTAAGCTTCATGGTCGCTTTATATTGGCTGTTATCCCGGATAAGATGCAAGTTCATATCCTCACCTTCTTCATATTCTCGCATAAGCGCCCAGGCGTGCATTTCGCTGGTTACCCGCTCTTCGCCGATCTGAACGATCACATCACCAGGCATAATGCCACCCTCATAAGCCGGGCCACTTTTATTAACTTCGGTCACAAACAATCCTAGCACTCTGGGTATATCAGGATGCTGCATAATCAACTGCCGGGTTACCGGAATAAATTTCATTCCGGGATCATAATCCAAAGACACAGATCCTGATTCTTTTAGTTGTGAAATAATTTTTTGAACCCGGTTACTTGGTATGGCAAAACCCAATCCCACAAAGCCTGCGCTGGTTCCACCTGTAAAAATAAAGGTGTTTATGCCCATCACTTCACCGTTGCTGTTTACAAGTGGCCCACCGGAATTTCCCCGATTAATAGCGGCATCAGTCTGTATCATCTCAACATAAACGCGTGGATCCTGGGGATCGGGGCGGAAGTCTCGTTCTTTCGCACTAACCACACCAACTGTAACAGATGGCTGACCATCAGAAAAAAGCCCAAAAGGATTCCCCATAGCTATGCTCCATTCACCAACCATAATATTATCTGAATCAGCAAAGGTTATATACGGAAATGAAATGCTATCTCCCTTTATTTGAAGCAGAGACAAGTCGGCCAACTCATCCGAACCAACAAGCTCAGCTTCATAGTTATTGCCATCCGGCAAAGCCACCATAATCGTTTTAGAGTTTTTACTAGCCACATGCTCGTTGGTAACGACTAACCCATCTTCACTGATAATAAAACCAGAACCTACACTTTGCACCTCGCGCTGAATAGGCACATCAAAATAGCGAAAGAAGGAGTCGAATTCACGGGTGTAGCCTTGTTGTAGCTCAGTAACTGTAATACTAACAATAGCTTTTCCAGATTTTTCTACGGCGTTGGTAATTGCATTTCGACGAGAGTCATCTACTGACGCAAGTTCCTGATCACCAGGTAATTGCTCTTTGGGATCGAGCGATAAATTTATCTCTTCATCAGAGGCCGCTTCAGTGGCTGAAATGGCACTAAGGCGTTCACCATCAGGATCAGACTCCTGACTTTGAAAACAACCGGTTACCGTAAACAATAGAATAAAAAGAGTCGTAACGTATTTAACCATATGGTGTGAACCTATACATTTTCTTAATAACACTGCACTCAGATTAAAGTCATAATTGAGGAATAATTCAACGCACTTGAACTTGATCCATTGCCTAGAATCCTTGTTGATTTTATTTGCAGGTACTTACCGATGGCTTATAGCTGCTTCTTCCCCTCGTTAACTACTTGCTCTACAGCCTTTTCAAGAGGACCATCATGCCAGGCACCGGCTGCTTTTTGATGGCCGCCGCCGCCAAAACTACGAGCCCATTTATTCACATCAATGTCATCACTTTGTGAGCGAAGGCTTAGTTTAATACCGCCTTCATCTTCCCGAAATAGCATACAAGCCTTCACGCCTTCAACACTCAACGGATACTGTACAAAACCCTCAGTGTCTTCATTTGAACATCCTGTTTGCACAAACATGTCTTTAGTGATGGTAATGGTTGCAAACTGTCCGCCTGCGTAAAGTTCAATGGTTTCGAGGGCAAGACTAAGAAGTTTAAGCTGGCGCAATGGACGTGAAGCATATATACGCTGAACAATTTCATTCGGGGTGAAATCTCCGCGAGCCAACAGGTCGGCCGCGGCTTGCATGGTTTGTGGTTTCACACTATCGAACTGAAATGAACCGGTATCGGTAACCAGGCCAAGGTACATAGCCTTTGCACTTTCTTCTTCAATTTGATCGGGGTCGTGTTCGAAATATAGCCGGTAAATAAGTTCACAGGTAGAAGATGCCGAAACCACAGAAACAAACTCCTCAAAAATAGCATCTGGGTCGGGATGATGATCTACCATGTAGATGGGCTTACCCAGCTCAGAAAGGGACTCAGCAATTTCACCAAACCGATGCAAAGCATTTCCATCTACCAAAATAAAGGCGTCAAAATCAGACAGGTCTTCTTTTTCAGGTTTACTAATGGGAAAATAATCCAATAGCCACTGCATATTGGCCGGAATATCATCGTCATTAAATGCTGATGAGTCTACTCCATTTTTTTGCAGCCACAGACTAAGGGCGACCTGGGAACCCAGACAATCGCCATCGGGGCGGACATGTGAAAAAACAGCTATTTTTTGATGTTGTAATACGCTTGATATAAAGTTTTTGAACATAAAATCTCCTCGGCGTCAAAAATAGGCGAACATTGTCACAATTCCACTTATTTTATGGGTAAATTAAAGAACATCGAATTCAGATATGCACGCAGTTATAGTAAGCAACGGATTTCCCCCATCCCAACCACTACTTCGGCAAGAAGCTGACAGGGCCGATCTCTTGATTGGCGCTGATGGAGGAGGAAACCGGATACTTGAACATGATATGATCCCTGATGTGGTTATCGGAGATATGGATAGCTTTAAAAAGCCGGGCCAGGCTGATTTTGAAATAATCCACCAACCAGAACAAGAAACCAACGACTTAGAAAAAGCCCTCTCACTCGCATTGCAGAAAGGAGCTTCAACATGCCATGTACTTGGCGGATTTGGTAAACGGATGGATCACTCCCTAAAAAACCTTTCCGTAATGAAGAAATTCGACGGCCTGTTCGATACTTTGATCTACCGTGATGAAACGTTTGATGCCTTTATTGTGGATGGCCATTTTTCAGGCAAATTACCCGTTGGAAGTATCGTTTCCCTTTACCCGCTTTCAGGAGAAGTTAAAGGAATTAAAACCGAAGGATTGAAGTATCCGCTGAATTCCGAATCTCTAAAAAATGGTGCGCGTGATGGTACCTCCAATGAAACCAGTCGTTCCGAATTTTCCATCGAAGTAGAAGAAGGTGATTTGGTTGCCTTTATTCAACGTAGATGATATAGTGATATAGTGGCATGGCCTCATCACCCCATCACCATATCACCCAACCACTGCCCAGTTTTCTTCGGCTTCTTCGCGTTCTTTTAGTGAATTACGCCAGGCAATATATCCGGCGAAGGCCAGAATGGTAAAGATCAGGAACTGAAAACTCGTCAATACCAATCCTTTATAAAAATAAAGTGGGATTGAAATTAGATCTGTTATGATCCATGCGATCCAGTTCTCCAATTTCTTACGGGCCATCAGGTACATACCGGCGATAGCGAAGCTGGTGGTGGTGGCATCCCAGAAGGCCACATCACTGTCGGTGAAATTGCTCAACCCAAAATAGAGGATCCCAAAAGAAACGAGCATTAGCCCAATAGTGAAGAAGTTTTCATTTCGGGAATTTACTGTAACAGGAACTTGTGCTTGGCTTTTATCTTTAGGGTGAATCCAGTAATACCAGCCATATACGCTCATCACAAAATAGTAGAAATTAACACCCATATCGGCATATAGCTTGTACTCAAAAGCCAGGTACACATAAATGAGTACGCTTACAATCCCCGTTGGGTATACCCAGATATTCTCTTTCATTGAAAACCATACACTGGTCAGCCCGGTAGCAACGGCAATCCATTCTAAAAGGGTTGTTTGCAGGATTCCGTTTATAATACCCTCGATGATGTGTTCCATGAAATGCATTCAAGTCGTACTAAAATTCAGCCTGAAGATAAGTTTATAGAATTTTAAATGTTTAATGCTAAATGTTAAATGGGATCGTGTCCTATTTAACATTTAGCATTACTTCAAGGATTATAAATTCTGATCTTCGGCAGCCTTTTTCCGATCCCTTAGCTTCTTCAACGCATAGCTGCCACCGGCCGCAGCAAGTAAGCCGAGTCCGCCATCAATCGGGGCTTGGTCGGGAGTGGTCGGCAATCCGGGTGGCTGGGCAAGGAGGATGCTTGTTCCAATTAAAATGATCGTTACGGCGAGTAGGAGTATGAGCGTTGGTTTCATAGGGAAATTTTTAATGTTGAATGCTAATTGTTAAATGGCAGGTTCTCCCATTTAACAATTAGCATTAAAAATTGAGCATTACTTAATGAGCATGAGTTTTTTGGTGAATACGGTATTGCCTACTTTCAAGCGGTAGATATACATTCCCGAAGCCAGGCTCCCCGCATCAAAGGTAACCGAGTGGTAGCCGGCTGATTTCGGCTCATCCACCAAGGTGGCTACTTCGCGGCCCAGCATGTCGAATACTTGTAGAGAAACTCGACTGTTCACCGGCAACTGATAACTGATCACGGTAGACGGGTTGAATGGGTTGGGATAGTTTTGGGACAGCATGATTTCTTTGGGTAGATTCGGGTCTTCAATGCCTGTAGTGATGCCCGGAAGAACTTTAAGTATGAACCAGGGCTCTTGCTGAGTGGAGGACGCCTTCATAGGGAAACGCGTGGTAAGCACATCTTTAGGAGCCGTCTTAGCGGCAGGCTGATCTACAATGAAACGATATTCGCTTGCCAGATCCGAACTTTTTCCTGTATGGGTGTCGGTAAGTTGAATCTGCCAATCTGCGGGGATATTAACATCCGCTTTGGAAATAGTGAAACTGCCCGATTCGGTAGTCGTGAATTGTAGCGGAATCTCTACCGGGTCTGCCACAAGTGGGAGGCTGTTAATGTCGAGGGTGGTGGTATCATTTAGCTGTGATGACAGTGTCACATATCGGGCCGCAAGGGGTTGCAGTTGATGTGCATCAAAGGCATCCATCTCTAATTCACCACTTTCTGAAAACTGGAACCATGCTTTGTTTGCTCTGCCTTCCGTATTACGCAGCTCTAGTGAAAAGGAAATAGTATTAGACTTAGATGCCTCTTTCCCTAAAAACGACGCTGCAGAATTAAGCTTTGCAGATTCTGGGATCATAATACTTGGCTCAACTCCATTTGTCTGTACAAAGAAGCCGTTAAATGACCCAATTTTTCCTTCTGATAACGCACCAACCGAGCCATTCCATGTCTTCCAGCCAGCACCTTCATCATTAGGGTCATATACATAGGCTGTATTGGAGAGATTGTTTAAGGTGAACTCATCCCAATCCACGTCTTTCTTAAAAGGGTTTCCAAGTAGTGTAAATCCATTTAGGTTGGTATTCAGAAGCGAGGTAAATGTTTGGTCACCTTGAGGCTCCAGCCCTTTTACTTCTATGGTTTTTGGGAATCCAGCGTTACCCGGTTCGGTATAGTTGTCATCGCCGAATACATAGACTAATAAACCCGAACCTACACCTGGCATGCTATTGAAGCCTGTTAATGGCACCCAATTTGTGTTTTCACCAGATGCCGCTGTATTATCCCATGTGTAAACATTTGGCGACCCGGAAACTGAATTAGCTCCCGTAAAACCCTGGGTCCAAATATTTCTTAATATCGGTGAAATTGTAGAGTCTTGAATCGGGCTTGCAAGTAATCTCCAGCCTTCGTTTCCGGTTAAAGTAACCGTTATGTCTGCCCGGTTCTCTATCGAGGCTCCAGATTGAACCCAGCCGGACTCTTCGGTATCGTTAAAATTACTTAGTGTTCCCGATAAACCGTTGGTAAGTTCTGTCGTACTTGTTCCTGATCCTTCATTGAATTGCCAGTACCCAACCAAACCTGGTGAAAATTCCGATGGGGTTGCGGCTTTCATATCCTGCTGGATTTGGGCCGGCGTACGGACATGATCCCAAATCCGAATTTCATCCAGTTCCCCATCTAAGTAGAGCTCATTACTCTTCCTTCTGCCAAAATTCAGATCAACTGTACTATGTTCTATTGCGGTGGATAAATTTCCTTCTACGTTGGGAGTTACCTCAACTCCGTTAATGTATATTTTAGTCATTGACTGAGACGGATCATAAATTACGGTGAGGTGAGTCCATGAATTTCGCGTAAACGCCTGCGCCGGTGTATCTATATATACGTCCGGAGCCGGAATAAAACGAATGGAGTTATTGGTTCCGATTGTGTGAACTTCAAATTCATTGAAGTTTTTGCCAATTAGAAAATCAACTGAGTTTGTAGTTTCATTCCAATTAAACCATAGCTGCATCGTGTATTTGCTTAAATTCAATTTATTATTGTGAGGAACTGAGACATAATCGTTTTCCCCTTCAAATTTGAGTGCATAACCGGGTTCTTGCTCATAATCAATTGAAATATCCCGCCCTATAGTGAACTGACCTAATTCCGATACTCCATCAAAAGTTACCGTGTTCTCTGTTATAGATGCAGCTCCCTCTTTAACCGCAACCCAATTACCAGTACCACTGAATGGTCGCCGATACAATTTGAATTGGGATGTTGTTGCCACACCAGGTGAGATGATGGACGATGGAATCGTGAATGTAAGTGTAGCTTCAAAAGTCCCCGGACTCTCAAAAGCATTTACTATCCAATATGAGTTTTCCAGACCAATTGTAGCATCTGGAAGTACATTTGGTGATACAGCCAGATTATACGATGTTAGTGTGCTCGCGTTGTCAAAATCTTCC
>Ga0136557_1002347_pt1 | contig 11055 bp, 8 predicted proteins | sample AntRauTorckE6832_FD_104796 | JGI IMG/M metagenome (GOLD analysis project Ga0136557, IMG submission 104796) | Saline lake microbial communities from Rauer Islands, Antarctica - Metagenome Torckler E6 #832 | ecosystem: Environmental > Aquatic > Non-marine Saline and Alkaline > Saline | place...
ACTGGTACCTGCTGCAGCAATTGATCAATTTCAAAGAAGGTTATCGCGGCTACGATTCACAGGACCGTTATGGCACCCAGATGGGCATGATGGCACAGGGCATCCCTGATGAAACTGCCATGAAAGACATTGTCAGCTACATCAACACATTTGGCCGGTAATCCTGCCTGGTCATTCATCCGCTGTCGGGTGAGCCCGAAAACTCATCCGACAACACTGACGTCCTGAACTAACTTCTTAACCTGACTTTCCAACCTAACTTTCCAACCTGACTTTCCAACCTGACTTTCCAACCTAACTTTCCAACCTAACTTTCCAACCTGACTTGCAGGCGTTACCCGCCTGATGAAGCGCACTGTTTTTGTGCACATTTGCGCCCTATCTTGAGCACGAACACTCGCTCTATCGAAAGTCTTTCCCTCATATTGCCGCCACCTGGTTTCTGCCTCATAATCTGGACATGTTGTCTAATAATGACGACATGTGACAGACGTGCAACCTGCTGAAGTGCACGCTGTTGAATTCGCGAAAAGCCATTTTGAATCAACAATAACTAAACGAACAAACTTATGCTACAACATGATTTTTTGCAGAACCTGCGCAACCACCTGAACGATTCGGCGACCATCACACCCGCCTCGCAACTGCGCAACTATGTGAAAACGACCTGCCTGACGCAGGATGACAAGACTTTGCCATTGCGAGTGAGCCTGGAAACGGCACAACTGTATATAGGTAAAGAGGTCGGTATAACCAAATGGTTCCCGGTCACCCAGAAGCGCGTCAACCGCTTCGCCGAAGCCACCGGTGATTTCCAGTTTATCCATATTGACAAAGAACGCTCGGCACGTGAGACCTGCTACGATGGCACCATCGCACACGGCATGCTCACCATGGCACTGGTGCCTACCTTTGCTACGCAAGGGTCGCTGAAAATACTGGGCACCAAACAATCGATCATCTATGGCCTGGATCGTGTTCGTTTTCTCAGTCCCATTCGTATTGGCAAACGCATCCGCGGCCGTTTTACTCTGCTAAGCGCTCAGGAGCGATCGGCACAGGAAGTCCTGATGCGACACTCTGTCAGTATCGAAATCGAAGGTGAAGACAGGCCCGCACTGATTGCTGACTGGATAGTCATGTACGTGCTTTAAGGGGCTCAAAATTGATCAGCCCGCGCCTTGTGCCAGTCCTCTTCATACGCCTCTGGCACCCTGCCCACGATCAGTTGCTGAGGTGACAGCGGCGTAAAAATCTGATCGAAATGACGCAGGCCATTGTCTGTCCGCTGATGAAGGTCTGAGGGTTTTAACTGACGCGGGCACTCATAACCCAGCGCGCCACACAACTCAAGAAATGCCGCCACGGTGCCAGCCTGATAGTTTTGTACACGCACCGCGCGCAGGTCAACATCAACCGCTTTTGTCCGTGACATATCCTGCGTGGCAACTCCTGTGGGGCATTTATTGGTATTGCAGGATTTCGACTGAATGCAACCCAGAGCCAGCATCATCGCACGCCCGGAATTGACAACATCTGCCCCCAACGCAATTTTGGCTAGTATGTCAAAACCGCTGGCGGTCTTGCCGGCAGCGATCAACTTGATATCCTGCCGCAGCCCGGCACCTTTGAGCACCTGCTCAACAAAGTACGTGGCTTCCAGCGACGGCATGCCCAGCCTGTTGGAAAATTCCATCGGTGCAGCGCCCGTGCCGCCCTCAGCGCCATCAATGTTAATAAAATCAGGCAGTATGCCTGTCTCCAGCATGGCTTTGACAATGGCCATGAACTCGGATTTCTTGCCGATACACAGCTTGAATCCGACCGGTTTGCCGTTGCTGAGATCACGCAAGCGCTGGACAAAATCAAGCAGCCCGCGCGGCGTATCGAATTCAGGATGGGACGCCGGTGAGTACACCGTTTTACCTACCTCAACGAGCCGGATTGCTGCTATTTCCGGGCTCACTTTGGCGCCCGGCAAAACACCGCCATGAGAAGGCTTGGCACCCTGCGACAATTTAATTTCGATCATTTTGACGGCATCGCTGGCCGCCGCACGACGAAATGCCTCGTCACTGAAACGCCCGTCAGCCTGACGACAGCCAAAATAACCGGTACCAATCTGCCATACCAGATCGCCGCCGTGCTGCAAGTGATACGAACTGATTCCACCCTCGCCGGTATTGTGCGAAAAACCGCCCAGCTTCGCGCCTTTATTGAGCGCGCTGATCGCGTTGTTGCTCAGCGCACCAAAACTCATGGCTGAGATATTGAGAACAGCGGAACTGTAGGGTTGCCGACACGCCGGTCCGCCGATCACCACGCGGGCGTGATCCGGATTGATGTGTTTGGCATTGATGGAGTGAAAAATACACAGATAACCTTCAGCCAGGATATCCCTTTCGGTACCAAACGGCAGCGTATCATCAAGCTGTTTTGCACGACGATAGATCAGGTCGCGTGTCTCACGGTTGAACGGCGCCTCTTCCAGGTTGTCCGCGATAAAATACTGGCGGATTTCCGGACGAATGCCCTCCAGCATGAACCGGATATTGGCAAACACGGGATAGTTCTTGCGTAAATTGCTGTCGGCAAAGAACAGATCATAAAGGCCCGTGGCGGTGAATGCCACAACGATCAGGAGCAGCAGGAGTTGCCAGGGATGCCCTAGCAGGGCAATCGGTCCAAGCACCCACTGCGTCGCGTCAACCAGCAAATAAAAGCTCAATGGCAGCATCAGCGCCACAAACAACCAGTAAAAACGCACCATCACAGTCATCTGTTTACTCCGTACGCAGCTTTATTGGCACAACCGGCTTTTGGCCTCAGCATACTCACGCTGCAAACGCTCAACCAGCATGGCCGTTGGCACCACTTCCCGGATGACCCCAACGCCCTGACCACAGCCCCAGATATCACGCCAGGCACGCGCCTCACCGCCGGCACCAAAATTCATTTTGCTGGGATCGGATTCGGGTAAATTATCCGGATCCATGCCCGCATTAAGAATACTGCCTTTCAGATAGTTGCCATGCACACCGGTGTAGAAGTTACTGTAAACAATGTCATCAGAATTGCTTTCCACGATCATTTTTTTGTACTCATCCGCAGCCCGTGCCTCATCTGTGGCAATGAACGGAGAACCGATATACGCCAGATCAGCGCCCATGGCCTGCGCTGCCAGAACGGCACGCCCGGTGGCGATGGAGCCAGCCAGTAACAGCGGCCCATCAAACCATTCACGAATTTCCTGCACCATGGCAAACGGGCTTTTGACACTGGCGTGACCACCCGCGCCAGCCGCTACACAGATCAGTCCATCTGCGCCCTTGGCGATCGCCTTATGGGCAAACACATTGTTGATCACATCATGCAGCACAATACCGCCCCAGGCCTGCACCGCCTTGTTGACATCCTCACGGGCACCCAGGCTGGTGATGATGATGGGCACCTTGTACTTCTCGCACAGCGCCATATCGTGATCCAGACGATCATTGCTGCGATGAACGATCTGGTTGATGGCAAACGGTGCTGCGGGTTTGTCCGGATTGGCTTTGTTGTATGCCGCCAGGGTTTCGGTAATTTCCGCCAGCCAGTCCTCCAGCTGTTCGGCCGGCCGGGCATTCAACGCGGGCATGGAACCAACGACCCCCGCTATGCACTGGGCGATGACCAGTTTCGGGTTACTGATGATAAAAAGTGGTGACCCCACGACAGGGAACGGCAGGTTTTTTAACACAGGTGGCAAACGGGACATGTAGGCTCCGAATAAATTTGCAAGGGTGGCTGGCGGACGTCTATCAGGCGTTAAAACCCTCAAGTACGACTTTGCCGAGAGTATGTTCAGTCTTCATCGCCTCATGAGCGCGCTCAAGATTGGCGGCATTGATGGCCCCGTAATGCTCACCCAGGGTTGTCTGCAATACGCCCTTGTCTAACAAGCGGGCCACCTCGGTCAACAGGGTATGCTGAGCGCTCATGTCCGATGTGCGAAACAGGGCACGGGTAAACATGAACTCCCAGTGCAGAGACAGACTTTTTTGCTTCATCAGCTTTATATCCAGCGGTTCAGCCGGATCGTCAATCAGACAAATGCGGCCTTGCGGGCGCATCATGGTCACGATATCGGCGTAGTGTTCACTGGTACGATTGACACAGGCGGCATCGGTAATATCAGCCAGGCCGGTGCCGGCAAGTTGCGCCTGCAGCGGCTTGGAATGGTCAAGTACATGATGCGCGCCCAAGCGCTCGACCCAGGCTTTGCTCTGTGGACGCGACGCGGTGGCGATCACGGTGGCCCGGGTCAATTGCCGCGCCAGCTGCACCAGCATGGATCCCACACCACCGCTGGCACCGACAATCAGCAGAACCCTGCCGGCGCCCTCATCCCCCCCGGGAAGCTGCAGGCGATCGAACAGCATTTCCCATGCCGTGATCGTGGTCAGTGGCAACGCCGCTGCCTCGGCGTCACTCAAGGATGCAGGTGCCCGTGCTGCTATGCGTTCATCAACACACTGAAACTCCGCATTGCAGCCGCTGCGACTGACGTCGCCGGCGTACCAGACACGATCGCCAACTTTGAAATTCTGTACCTCTGCGCCTATGGCAGCCACCTGCCCCACCGCATCCCAACCCAGGACTTTGGGCGCGCCGTCTTCGGATTTGACGCGGCCCCGTATCTTGGTATCAACCGGATTAACGGCAATGGCATTGACTGCAACCAGCAGGTCGCGCGGGCCCGGATCAGGTTTTGCGGTGTCGAAATCGAGTAGCGGTCCGTCTGTATATCCAACAGCTTTCATAAAACTTTCCTGTGCAAACTTTTATCAGGCAGTGATTAAAGTACAAACAGGCAGGGTTCGTCAAAGAGTCTTTTATAATCCGCTGCTTAGCTTCGGATTCAGAGCGGCCCGCAATTGGCTTACAGGCCCAGCCAGGACCGCAGTTGAGCCTCCGTCATAATGCCGCTGTGCGCCTCGAATTGATGGTCAGCATCAAAATAATAACTGCGTGGCAGCTCACCGAACCACTGCGGATCGATGCTGAAGCGCAGGGGCGCAGCATAATCGTCGGCAAACATCCACGATGTCATGTCATCAAGAGCGTAATCCTGCAGAAAATCCTCGGCATCGGCCCGCAGCGCAATAGCATCGGTGGCCACCAACACCAGCGGAATCTCTGGATGCTGTTCCAGCGTGCGGCCAAGCAAATCGAGTTCGACCATGCACGGTGGGCAATCCACCGACCATAGCGCCAGTACAAACGCCTGCCCGTCCCGCTCAGCCTTGATCTGCGTAAAGCTCTGGGCCGTGAACGGTCTGATATCCAGCCCCGGCTCGGGCAAAGCCAATAGCTGATAGCCCTCATTACGGCTGTGCCAGCTTGCCTGCAGGCCACCCGGTCCCGTGACCAGTAGTGGATGGTCGGATGCTCCGTCCGTGCTGGCCAAAGGCTGTGGTTCACTCCAGTTGGCACCGTTGTCACGCGAATATATCCACAACAACTTTGTGTCGATACCGTCAAAGCGCTTCCAGACCAGGTGCTGCATACCCTGCCACTGGGCAATCTGCGGATGGCTGGCACCCGCGCTGCCATCGATCTGCCGCACCTGCCCGGTGTCACCTGCGGTCAAATTGTGTCGACCATAATAAATGCCCTTGTGGCGATCACCGGCGCTGAACCAGGTCATATGATAAACCGCATCGTCTGTGTCCGCGCTGCTCAGCGCCATGGCTGGACCATGGTGCGGACAGGCATCAATCTGCCAGTCATCCAGCGTCGCCCGGCTGAAGGCGGTCCTCACGCCGTCAGGCCCTACACCGGCGATGGCATGATCGCGAGTCGTGCCATCAAACACATGACGCCACATCAAGGCCATGCCGTCATCGCCGTGCGGCGCAACCGCAATACGGCAACACTCGCAACTGTGGTCTGCTATTTTGCGATTGGCAGCAAAGGTTTGCCCATGGTCATCTGACACGGTGTAGAACACCCCGCTGCCCGTGTAGCTCTCGCCGCGCTGAGCGGCATATTCGAGTTCACGTTTATCCAGCCAAGTAATGTACAGATGACCTGACGACGCCAGGAACAGACTTTCAAAACGATGACTGGTCAGCAGGCCATCGTCATTGATGGTGCGAACCGGTTCAAAACTCTGGCCACCATCACCCGAGCGTGAAAACCGGATGTTCCCGGTGTGCTGCCCCGCGGTTTTCTGCGTCCAGGATACGTAAATCATGCCCGTCGCAGCGTCGGTCAGGATTTTGGGCCGGTTCTCGCCATTGGTTTCAATATTCTCCGGGCTCGCATTCACCTGGACCGGCGCTGAGAACGTGTCGCCGCCATCATCCGAACGAACTGCATAGGCGTGCTGATTCTGCGCAAAAATCACCCACAGGCGACCGTCGCTGTCGTAGTGTGCACTGGGCGTTTGACCACAATCGACAGAGATTACCTCTGCACCGGCGCAGCCAATATCAGCACTGGCCTGACCAGCGCGCACCAGTACCAACAACACCAATCCGGTCAAAAGGAGTATTCGGGATAAGGTGGGCATCATAAATTTCGCCGTTACCGATTAATTTCAAGAAAGGAGTTTCATGAAAACTGCTCAAGGATGTTGAGTTTAACCGATAGCACCCGGGTTAGGGGGCCGCGTGCCTGCGACTTATTGTCGCAGCATCGCGTTACGTCCGGGCTGCAGGCAAAAAAAGGCAGCCCGCAGGCTGCCTTGGAATTAACCTTCTTTCGCGGAGTTGTCAGCAAGCTGACATGACAGTTCCAAATGGGTTTCCTGGGCTTAAGTGTTTTGCATCAGCTTATCTGCGGCCGCAGTAATCGGAATCTGCCTCGGCTTCATGGTTTCGGGCACTTCTCTGCGCAGCTCAATATGCAGCAAGCCGTTCTCCACGCTTGCATGAACAACTTTGACGTGCTCAGCCATCTGGAAGACACGTTCAAAATTACGCGCCGCAATTCCCTGATGCAGGTACTTGCGCTCTGTGCTGTCTTCAGCCTTGTCACCACGAACCTTGAGTGTCTGTTGCTCAGACTGAATGTTCAATTCATCCTGGGTAAACCCGGCAACAGCCATGCTAATACGGTATTCATCTTTGTCCAGCCGCTCGATATTGTAAGGCGGATAACTGGGCTGGTTCTGGTCGCGCTGGGCGATGGAATCAAGTAATTGACTCAGGTGTTCAAACCCGACAGTGGATCGGTAAAGTGGTGCAAAATCAAAATTTCTCATCATTATATCCTCATCAAGCAATACAGGTTTTACGTTTTTGGGTTATGCCCATCCTCAGGATCGGGCAACAGGGGCTGGCCTCTTCACGAGCGCCTCCCCTACTTCAATAATCGGGGCGTAAAAATTTATTTCAAGCGTTTGTGGAAAATAAACTGGCAGCTCTCGAGCGGGTGATCTATAAATACAGTGGGCGCACGGATGTCGCCTGAAGCCTGTCACGGACGGCGGGCGGCCGGGTCTGCACCGCTTCCTGCTGGCCCGGTTTCCGGGGGCATTGAATCCTGTGTGGACATTCTGCGCTTGATACGATGCCCCCGGTTTTTTTTGCTCACGCCCCGCTCTGCCTCTACGACGCTTGCACAAGATCTGCACATGACCGATAGTTCGGTTATGACCGCAGAATTCAGGCAATAACCGATTGCCGTATTGAGGAAAAATGATGACCCGAACTGTATTGATTACCGGCGCTTCTTCAGGCTTTGGCGAAGCCTGCGCGCGAAAATTTGCCAACGGCGGAGACGACCTGATTCTATTGGCGCGCCGGGTTGATCGTCTTGAAAAGCTGAAAACAGAGCTGTCCAGCCATGCCCGTATTTACACCCTTGGCATCGATCTTACCGATGCCGCCGCACTGGAGGGCAAGCTGCAGGAGATGCCGGAATGGTGCCAAACGCCCGATATTCTGATCAATAACGCCGGGCTGGCACTGGGCCTGTCATCCGCCCATGACGCCGACATGCAGGACTGGGAAACCATGATCAATACCAATATCACGGCGCTGGTGCGCATGACCCGTTTACTGCTGCCCGGCATGGTGGCGCGAGATCGCGGTCACATTATCAATGTCGGCTCCACGGCAGGTAACTGGCCTTACCCGGGCGGCAATGTTTATGGCGCCACCAAAGCCTTTGTGCAACATTTCAGCCGTGAGCTGCGCGCCGATTTGCTGGGCAAAAACATCAAGGTCAGCAATATCGAACCCGGACTGGCAGAAACCGAGTTCTCCTTGGTGCGCTTCAAGCAGGATCAGGAGAAAGCAGACTCTGTGTATGACGGAATCCAGCCCCTGGCGCCTCAGGATGTCGCCGACATCATCCACTGGGTGTGCAGTGTGCCACCGCACGTCAATATCAACGCCATGGAAATCATGCCGCTTTGCCAGGCCTGGGGGCCGCTGAAAATAGACCGCTTAATGTCTTGAGCACAGCACCTTACCGATCGGAAATCTGGCGAAAGGTCATACCGCGGCGACCGTCAGCGCGGACGCAAAATACGCACATAGTGATTGAACATTTCATCCTGGTCACTCAAACCCCACTGCACAGACACGCTGGGGTCGGCGTTTAGCGGGTTTGCCAGTGAATTGTCGTAGACGGTTTCCGCTTCCAGGCGGGTACCTGCCGGCAGCAGCAACGGCTGCCGCAAACGGTAGGTGAGCTGCCAGTTGAAGTTGTAATTGGCAACATTGGCGATCAGCTCACGATCGCCGCCGGGATAAACCGCTGTCAGCTGCATGCTTTTCGCGCGCCCGTGCGCGTGCGGCGACAAGCTGCTCAGGTAAACATCAGACACCAGTGGATCACTTTGCGCCATCTCCCGATGCTCGGCAGCGCCGGCTGGTATATTGATGCTTTCATTGGCAATGACAATACTGTCGACCATCATCCCGGGCGCCTCATCCTGAAAATACAGACCAATTCGCGTGCGATCCACTGTCTCGCGTCCGGAGGTCAGATAACGAATCTTGAATGCCAGATTGCGGTTCGACTCAAGTAAATAGGCGGCGTCATCGGGGAAGGCATCAACGCGCTCACCCGGTACAAAAATACTGACGTACTCCGATACCTCGGGATCAATGAGATCGGTATCAGTCGCCACAGGCGCCGCTGCATCGCGGGCATAAATCATCAGACTGTGCAGTACGCTTTTGTCGCCCACATCGTACGCCACGGCTCGCAGCCATCTGTCTTCAAGCAGGGAAAGGTCGGCACTTTCCAGCAAAAAGTCCACCACCCCTGTCGCCGGCAACACCTGTTCCGGCACTTCAACGATCAGATCAGGCTCTCCAAGGGGCCAGGTTGCCACATCTGCAGCCGGCTCAGCGAGAGGATCAACATTACCATCCTGGGGCGCACCCTGGTCAATCCAGTGGATTAACATGGCCAGTTCTTCCGGCGGCAGTTCATGTGTCTGCTGCCAGTCGCCGATGTACCCATCAATCTGCCCTGGTGGCATTCGCCGGGTGATCACCACTTCACGAATCATCGGGCTCCAGCCCATGACCATCAGGTGCCGGTTCATTGCCCAGGGCGCCAGACCCTGCTCGACATGGCAGTGCGCACATCGGCGCTGCAATAACGGTGCTATATCGTTCTGATAGGAGATTGATTGCGCCTGCAGCTGGCGTTGATAACGGTAGTCTATTTCTGGCCCGGTGGCAGCAACGGCCTCCACGGTGACGCTTCTGCTTGCGAGGATCTCCCCCAGTGTCTGCTGCAAAGTGCTGGCTTGTGCAGCACCTTCATCATCAGAGGCCCCCAAGGCACCCCGATAGATGACATCCTGTGAGCCCGGGTCGAGTACAAATACCTCGCCAAGCTGCCGGGCATCCAGTGTCGTGAGCACGATCTGGGCTTCATCGATCAGGACCGGAAGGTCTATCGCCTGCTCCTCGGCCATCGACTGCACAACCGCCCTGTCAGGATCGGCGTCAGCAAACAACAGGAGAAACACAAAGTTTTCGTCAGGCGATTGCTGCACCAGATTCTGCCGTACCTGGGTCAGCGATGTCACTGCGCGCGATGATGTCTGATCGTCAGCCGCGGCAACCAGGATCACAACAGCATCGTGTTCAGCATAACGGCTCAACTGATGGAAATGTCCGTGCTGGTCCAGCAGGGCGAAGTCGCCATTGGCGTATGCGCTGCCAGCGAGCATGCCGGCCAGGGCCAGAACAGCGATTCGAAACGCGCGGGGAAAACAGTGATACATTTTTCTGACTCTCTCTATCGTTATCTTGTCTATCGTTATCTTGTCGTTAAACGCAATTTAAACACGCAAGGCCGGTCGATGCTGCCGAATACTGATAAAGATTTGACGGATTATGACATTTTGTCGCGCGCCAAGGCCTTGTCGTCGCTGTCCGGCTCCAAACCATGATCTTTCTGCGCGTTATCCGCGTCTAACACCAGCTCGACAAAAATGGCAAAATGATCGGAACCAAAAAATGCCAGACGCTGAATTCTGGACAGCTTAAAATGGTGACTGACAAACAGATGATCCAGTGGCCAGCGGCAGATCCAGTATTTTGCATGAAAACTGTTGAACATCCCGCGACCCACGCGCGGGTCGAGAAGACCGCTGATTTTACGGAACAACCGTGTGGTTTCTGACCAGGCGACATCATTGAGATCTCCCATCACCAGTCGCGGCCCGCCCTCACCTTTCGCCAGGCGCGCAACCATAACCAGTTCTTTGTCGCGAGGACCTGACGTTGCATTTTCTGTGGGGCTGGGTGGCGCCGGGTGCAGGAAGTGAGCCTGCACGCGTTGCCCGGACGGCAAGGTGACATCGGCATACATGGACGGAACGTCTTCTTCAACCAGGTATTGCGTGCGGGCATTCATCAGCGGCAACCGGGAATAAACATGCATGCCGTACATGTTATCCAGCGGGCACTTGATACTGTAGGGATATTCGGTTTCGAGCGTATCGAGCTGCTGCTGCCACCAGCTGTCTGATTCCAGCGTGACCAAAATATCGGGCCGGCACTGGCGTACCAGCGCGAGCAGCGCCTCAGCATTGCG
>Ga0136557_1002349_pt1 | contig 11048 bp, 10 predicted proteins | sample AntRauTorckE6832_FD_104796 | JGI IMG/M metagenome (GOLD analysis project Ga0136557, IMG submission 104796) | Saline lake microbial communities from Rauer Islands, Antarctica - Metagenome Torckler E6 #832 | ecosystem: Environmental > Aquatic > Non-marine Saline and Alkaline > Saline | place...
CAAATCGAAAATTTTGCTGTTTCAAAATGTTGGGCGAGATTGAGAAATGTCCTCTGTCGAACCTCAACATTTCAGGGCTTCAAAGCTAAAAGTACGCTTGAGTCGGAAGAACCAATTTTTTTTCACTCAGGCAATATGCTGTATTATTGTAGAGTAATGCAGAATATGCTAAAATACTGCTTTGTAGTAACCAAATGCCCCTATTGGCACCAAGGGAAAAGATAAGCTGATTACCAGCGAAACTCAGCTGATCGACCCAGGAGTCCGCCGTGTTGTTTTCATGGGACGCCATAAACCCATCCCTGGGGGCTTAGCTGCAGCCGTCCGGGCTGCTGATACCCATGAAAACAACACGGCAGACTCCTTGCCCTTGAGTGCTTCGAGCTGAGTTTCGTTGGTAATCAGGAAAGATAATGAATGGTATACATTGAGGACAATTATGACGAAAAACCTGACATGTAATCTTAAAACAGGTGGTTGAGGACCGAAAAAGAGTTCCGGCAGTTGCCGGACACTGGATACTGAAGCGATCGAAACAAAGGATCAACGCAAGCCTGGGGTATTTACCAGCGAGGAAAAGCAACAGAGGCAGCATGCCATTGTGCGGAAGTATAGTGAGGTAAGCGCATCTGCCGAAGGCAAATTTAACTATCAAACGGGCAAGGCGGGGGCTCGATCGCTGGGCTACGATGATGCGTTGCTTGACCAGATACCTGAAGACGTGCTCAATGCCTTTTGCGGTGTGGGTAATCCCTTTTCTCTTGGTGAGATCTCTCAAGGCAGCAATGTTCTGGACATTGGCTGTGGTGCAGGATTTGATCTTATGGTTGCCCGCCGCAGGACGGGGGCCGAGAGCAGGGTTTGTGGCGTTGACTTGAGTTCTGAAATGATTGAGCGAACGCGAACCAATCTGGCTCGAGTCGGTTGTGACGGTATAGAGATATACCACGTTCAATCCGAGCAGCTGCCTTTTGCTGATAGTACGTTCGATGTGGTGATTTCCAATGGCGTCATCAACCTATCGCCCGCCAAAGCCGAGCTTTTTGCCCAAATACACCGGGTGCTCAAGCCCGGCGGACGGATTCAGATTGCCGATATGATGCTTGACAAAGAGCTACCGGCCCACCTGGCGGGAAGTCTTGAAGCATGGTCCCAGTGAATAGGCGGCGTGGTCTCCGTGGGAGATCAGATCGAACTCATGAACAACGCTGGATTTATCGATGTTGAGTATCGAGGAAAAACCAATGCCCGGACCTCGGAGTATACGGTTGGGGGACATTTTACGGCGGTCCGGCAGTAACTATACAGATTTTGCAGGAGCAAGGCTCTCAAGCACATCGGCGAGAGTGATGTCGCGCATTTTTTCTTCTATTTCAACCTGTATGTCGCTGAACAATTTGAGAAAATAAACGTTGACCGCAGCTCCATGGGGCAAGTCGGCTTGCTCACCCTGGGTGACGTCGAGGTGAAAAGCCTTGCGGTCTTCGATGGCACAGTAAATTTCCTGAAGATGTATTCTTTCCGGCGGACGGCCTAGAAGGTAGCCGCCGGATTTTCCTTTGGTGGCGACCACCACATCAATTCTGGCCAGTTCGGCCAGCAGTTTGCGCAGTTTGGAGGCGTTTATTCCGGTCTGTTCCGAAATTGCTCTGCTGCTTTGCGGTTTGAGGCTGTGAGAGGCAAGAAAACAGAGCGCCTTGACCGCGTTGGATAATTTCGTCGATGCTGACATGTACTTTTTTTACTCCATATGTTACAGTTGTTGTAACATATAAATTTTGCTGCGTTTACGCAAGACATACTCGCACATAATCGTATTTGGGAGAGCGAAACAGTGTATCTTGAAGGGGCTGTGCGATCCACAAACCAAAGAGGTGTGTTATGCAATTTTTGGATGATCTGGAGATCAGACGAAACAATGATGGCGCTGCTAGCGGCCCTGACTGGCACAGTACAGCCGGCAATGAAGAGCTTGAAGTTTTTTCACCGGTTGACGGCAAGGTAATCGCCACGGTCAATCAGGCTGGGGAGCAGGAATATACTGCAACTCTGGAAAAATCCTGTGCCGCTTTTCAGCACTGGAGAGAGGTTCCCCCGCCGAAGCGGGGTGAGGTGATACGACAGATCGGCAATGAGCTGCGTAGTAAAAAAACTTCGCTGGGCACCCTGGTTTCCTATGAGATGGGGAAATCCCTCCAGGAAGGTCTGGGTGAGGTCCAGGAGATGATAGACGTCTGTGATTTCGCAGTGGGCCAGTCGCGTCAGCTGTATGGTTGTACCATGGCATCGGAGCGCGAGGAGCACAGGCTCTACGATCAGTATCATCCTCTTGGAGTGGTCGGCGTGATAACAGCATTCAATTTCCCGGCAGCCCCCTGGTCCTGGAATGCTATGATCGCAGCAGTTTGCGGCAATACCCTGGTGTGGAAACCGTCATCCAAAACACCGCTGACCGCCATTGCCATACACAAAATTGTGGCCGGAGTTGTTGCGGCTGCAGGAATGCCCGAGGGGATTTTCAATATTCTGGTGGGAAGCGGCGCCCAGATTGGCGAGCGCCTGCTGGCCGACACACGGGTCCCACTGGTGTCGGTGACGGGATCCACCGCGGTAGGGCGCCATGCCGCAAAGGTTGTAGCAGGCCGTCTCGGCAGGTCTATTCTTGAGCTGGGCGGCAATAATGCGATCATCGTAACGCCCAGCGCCAATCTCAAGGTCGCCATACCCGCAATTGTCTTCTCGGCGGTGGGCACGGCAGGTCAGCGCTGTACAACCACCAGACGGGTCATCGTTCATGATTCCGTCTATGACACGGTAAAGGCGTCGCTGCTCAAAGCGTATGCATCCCTGAAGATCGGCTCCCCACTCGATGAACGCAACCATATGGGCCCGTTGATAGATGCCCAGGCCGTCCAGGGCTATAACGATGCCCTGCAGTCCCTGACTGAACAGGGCGGTACCATTCTGTATGGCGGCAAAAAGCTCGAAGGTTATGGTGGTAGCTCAGATGATTATGGCTCAGGCTGTTATGTCGAACCGGTGCTGGCCGAAGCGGAAAACAGCTATGCCATTGTCCAGCAGGAGACCTTTGCCCCCATTCTCTATCTCATTCGATACAGCGGTGATGTGAAGAATGGCATTGCCCTGCAAAATGACGTGGCCCAGGGGTTGTCATCTTCCATTTTCACGGAAAATCTCAGAGAAACCGAACTCTTTCTCGGTAGCGCCGGTTCGGATTGCGGTCTGGCCAATGTCAATATCGGTACTTCAGGGGCGGAGATAGGCGGGGCATTCGGCGGCGAAAAGGATACCGGCGGCGGGCGCGAATCGGGCTCCGATGCCTGGAAGGGCTATATGCGCAGACAGACCAATACCATAAATTACGGCACGGCCCTTCCCCTGGCCCAGGGCATTAAATTCGAAATCGAGTGATAGCGGTTACCGTGAACCTCCATGCTGCTTGCCGTCATAGAGCCTGCCGTTGCGGGTTTGAAGGAATTGGTTCAGTGGTATATCTTCCTGTTTAAGAAAACCGCTCTGCGGCAGGGTGCCGTCACTGACCATTTCAACCACCGCGCATACTGAGGCCGCGGTGGTCCAGGAGATGGCGCGGTGTTTCGTCCCGTCGATCTCCACCGGGTAGTAGGCTTTGACAAATTCGTCGCGCAGCAGGTGCCCACCTTTCCAGCCTTCACTGGAAGCGTGGACAAAGACGACGTCTTCACTGACCGCCGGCTTGGCATTGGTGAGGATTTCGCCGGCCTTTTTACGGTTTTCCCGCATGAGCAGTTCATGGAAAAAGAAGTTCATCAGCTGGACATGGCCGGGATAGCGGATGCTTTTATAATCGATGTTTTCAATTCTGTTGAGATAGGTTTCGCACATGGTTCCCAGGCCGCCTGAAGTGGTAAAGGCTTCAAGCTGAATCCCGTTGATGACCAGGGTCTCTATCCATTCCATGGGGGAGACCCATTTGTGTACGCCGTCTTCGATGACTTCGCAGTCGTTGAGATACTCGTTGACCACACCTTCGGGTGACCAGTTAAAGGCATAGCCAAGCAGCCCCGTGGGATGCTGCGGCAGGGCGCCTACCCGGAGTTTGACGGCGCGGACCCTGTCGAACCCGCTGGCCAGAAAGGCCCCGACGATACCGATGAAGCCGGGGGCCAGACCGCATTGCGGTGCCAGGATGGCGGAGGCGCTTGTGTCCATATCCCGTATCGCCCTTGTTGTCGGGACGTCTTCGGTGAGATCGAAATAGTGAATGCCGCTGTCGTGGGCAAGTCTGGCTATTGCACGATTGAAGGTGTAGGGAAGGCAGGAGAGCACACCATCAAAACCTTTGAGGGCGGAGGCAATCCCGGCGCTGTCACTGACATCGATGGTACGCGTCTTGTAGGAAGTCTGTGCGGGAATAAAAATGTCGCCGCCGGTGACATCAAAACCGGTGTTGTGGAGAAGCTCGGCAACCAGATGACCGACTTTGCCGAGTCCGAGAACAAGGATGGAATTTATGGCACGTTTCATGGGCCCTCCACTAGTTATATGTTATACTTAGTGTAACATATAACCAATAGGCCAGCATTGCAAGGAAAATGACATTGTTAGATGGTTATAATGACCTTTAAAAGCATCAGTCGTGAACGTACAGTTCATCCACTTCATCCCATTCCTCTGCATTTCCCTGGCGCAGTAGAATAAGCTTTTCGTAATAATAGAGCAGCACTTTGATGAACTGAAGGCGCAGGTCTTCGCATTTCTTGCCCCCCTCTGGAGCCAAGGCGCAGGCTTCCTGATCCGGCATTTCCAGAATTCTGGTGACTTCATCGAGCAGTCCCTTGCGATCAAAGCGTAAAAAGAGATTGTTGGCGGTGATGACCGAAGGCGTGTAATTGAGTCTTTCAAGACGCACAGCTGTCTGCTCTATTGTTTCATGGGAAAAATCATCGGGTAATTCGCTAATCATTGATTTCAGTTCCTCAACCTGCTCAGCAAACGGTTTCTCGTTTGTCATAGTGTTTCTCCCGGTTTTGTATTTTCGAGTAGGTGGCAGAGTGTGTCGTTCATGTCTATAGTAGTCGAATATGAAGGAGAATACCGTCGTCCAGTACTATCGTTCAATAGCGTAGGTCAGTACGGTAGTTCGATGCTGTAGTTTAATGGTGTAGTTCAATGCTTTTTGCAACGCGCAACTCGTCTGAATGTCCAACGCTTCATAGTGTTTACTATATGACAAAGCTGCAGGTATTCCAAATGGATTATGAAATGGATTATGAAATTTTACGATAGTACTGATACAAATGTGTCATGAACGAGAGGATTCAGGAAATAGTAATAGCAATAGTATAAGGAGCAGTACATGGCAGGCAGCTTTACTTCGACATACAAAGTGACCATTGGCGATATAAATTATGGCGGGCACCTTGGCAATGACCGGGCGCTGGTTATTTTTCAGGATGCCAGGTTGGTTTTTCTTCAATCATTCGGCGCATCGGAAAAGGATATCGGCGAGGGTTGCGGCATAATAATGGTGGAAAGCGGAATTCGCTATATTCGGGAGGTATTTCTCCATGATGAACTCCATGTTGCGATAACCGTCACCGAACTCCGCGGCAGGAAGTTCAGCCTCGGCTATACCGTATCGCGGCTCTCCGATGGCAAGAAGGTCCTCAGCGGTTTTACCAGTTTTCTCAGTTTTGATTATCATGAACGCAGGGTTGCAGAGATCCCGGCGGCTTTTCAGGAAAAAGTCGCTGCCTACCTGGACACTGAACGATAATCTGCCTATAGAAGCAGCCTGTGGCGGATATGCTTTGGGGCGTGGGCACAGATCGAAGCAAGCACAAAAGCAATCGTAACGGTAGCCGCGGCGGGAAAGATGTTATGAACGGCCAGGCCAAGAAGAATAAGCTTGGCAATGGTGCCCATGCCGGAGAGTTCCCGATATAATTGTCGGTGCCGCAGCCATTCCGTCACAACCAGGGCCACTCCGCTGATGACGGCGAGCAGAAGAAAGAGCATTGGCGGCGAGTGTATACTGTTGAGGAGAAAAGAGGCCAGAAAAACAGCAGCGCCTATCTGATGAAGTGCTCGTATGACGATGGAGAGTTGAAGGACCCAGTAAGGGCGGTTTCCGATTCTTCCTGTCTCTGGCTGCGGCTGTTCCATAACACGTCTATTCCTTTTGCCGTACTGCTGTTTCTCGCCTGCCTGCAATATGGAGGCGGCATCACTAAAATAAATCCAGGATCATAATAATGTAACTACTCATGGGGGAAGCGACGTAATGTAACTAACCCCGGTATTTGTAACTACTTGCAGGGTGCCGGAGATTTTTGCGATCAGACTGGTGAAGCGTATTGGTCATACGTAAGCCAGGCTGATCGCGGGGAGTCCTGGTGCCCTGTGAGCAGTTACATAATAATTACATAGCAATTTAGCACAAAGCTGTCAAAGCCCGCTTGATTCAGTGGTGTAAAAGATGCTAACATTAAAGCTGATTAGCAACAACGTTCAGCTAATCGACCCAGGAGCCTTGACATGTTGTTTTTCATGGGACGCCATAACCCGTCCCTGGGGGCTTAGTTGCAGCCGTCCGGGCTGCAGATACCCATGAAAAACACCATGTGATGTCCTTGCCCATCGCGCTTCGAGCTGAGTTATGTTGCTAATCAACATACTAAAAACATTGACAAGTTATAAAGCAGAAAAACTCCCTGGCTGGTATACATTGTATCACTTTTAAAGTGAACCACTACTTCCCAATTATACGAGGAATGTTATGAGTTCGTACTATAAAGATCCTGACCCTCAGGAAACCCAGGATTGGCTGGAGTCCCTCGACGGCGTCATCGAGTATGAAGGCGGAGAAAAGGCCGATTTCCTGTTACAGGAGTTGACGGGGCGGGCCAGATCAAGGGGAATCGCCACCTATCCTGGTATTCTCACATCCTATTGCAACACTCTTTTGCCCGAGGAGTCGGAAGAGATTCCAGATGACTCCATGGTTGCCCGGGATGTGGCGGCGTACGTTCGCTGGAACGCTATGGCCATGGTGGCCAGAGCCAATAAAGACGGCAAGGGTCTGGGAGGGCATATCGCTACCTACACCTCGGTGTCCGCCATGTATGAGGTTGGCTTTAACTGGTTTTTTCGGGGCCCCCAGTCACAATACGGCGCCGATATGGTGTATTTTCAGGGACACAGCTCTCCCGGCATTTATGCGCGCGCCTATGTCGAGGGCAGGCTTGAGGATGAGCAGCTGGATAATTTCCGCCAGGAGGTCGACGGCCATGGGCTCTCCTCCTATCCCCACCCCTATCTGATGCCCGATTTCTGGCAGTTTCCCACGGTTTCCATGGGCCTCGGTCCCATGGCGGCAATCTATCAGGCCCGATTCATGCGCTATATGGACAGCCGTGGCCTCAAGGAGGCGGGCGACAGGAAAGTCTGGGTTTTCATGGGGGACGGCGAGTCCGATGAACCCGAATCCCTTGGTGCACTGACCGTCGCCGCTCGGGAAGACCTGGATAACCTTATCTTTGTCATCAACTGCAATCTGCAGCGGCTTGACGGTCCGGTGCGGGGTAACGGCAAGATAATTCAGGAACTTGAGGGGAGATTTCGCGGGGCCGGCTGGCATGTTATCAAGCTGTTGTGGGGCAGCGAATGGGACAAGATTCTCCAGCGTGACAATGAAGGCTTGCTCCTTAAAAAATTTGGTTCCATGGTGGATGGCGAATTCCAGACAATCAGGGCACGTGGTCCCGAGTATCTGCGGGAAAAGGTATTTGGTGATGATCCTAAATTGCAGAAGCTCGTCGAGGATATCAGCGATCATGAGTTGTGGCAGATGAGCCGTGGCGGTCATGATCCCCGCAAGGTCTATGCCGCCTTCAGTGCGGCAACGCAATATACAGGTAAGCCGACGGTCATTCTGGTCAAAACCATCAAAGGCTATGGCATGGGGCATTCCGGGGAGTCGGTTATGGTGGCCCACAACGTCAAAAAGATGGATACCGATTCGCTGAAGAGTTTTCGTGATCGTTTCCATGTTCCCCTCGGCGATGATGAACTCGATGCGCTGCCCTTTATCCGGCCGGAGAAGGGCAGTGATGAAGAGCGTTTTCTCACGGAGCGCCGGGAGGCGATGGGCGGACCCGTTCCCTGGCGCGAGACCGGCCATACACCTCTTGATCCGCCGGAAGATAAGGTTTTTGACACGCTGTTCAAGTCTTCCGGGAAGAGGGAAATCTCAACGACTATGGCCTTTGTCCGGCTGCTCGGCAATCTTGTCAAAGATGACAGTGTAGGGCAGCGAATTGTGCCCATCGTCCCCGATGAAGCCCGCACCTTCGGTATGGAGGGGCTTTTCCGGCAGCTCGGCATTTATGCACCCGCCGGCCAGCTTTATGAACCCCAGGATTCCGAAACTCTGGCCTGGTACCGGGAGGATCCCAAAGGGCAGATCCTGGAGGAGGGCATCACCGAGGCGGGCTCTATTTCCTCCTGGATGGCCGCGGGAACAGCCCATTATAACTATGGCGTGGCCATGATTCCGTTTTACATCTTCTACTCGATGTTTGGTTTCCAGCGGGTCGGCGACCAGATATGGGCCGCCGCCGATGCCGGCACCAAGGGCTTTCTCATGGGAGCGACGGCGGGACGGACGACCCTCAACGGCGAAGGTCTGCAGCATCAGGACGGCCAGGGAATGCTTTTTGCCTCGGCGTATCCCAACTGTCTGGCCTATGATCCAACCTTTTCCTATGAGGTTGCTATACTTGTAAAAAAAGGTATAGAGCGCATGTACAGCAAGGGTGAGGATGTCTTTTACTATATTACTCTGCTTAATGAAAACTACAGCCACCCCGAGCCCCCGCAAGCCATGGAAGAGTTGGAGGCGGCCGTCGATAAGGGGATGTATCTTTTCCGTAAGGGCGGCGAGGGAAAGGCGCGGGTTCAGCTCATGGGCAGCGGCACCATCTTCCGCGAGGTCATTGCCGCGGCTGATCTTCTGGCGGAGGATTTTGATGTACAGGCCGATGTCTGGTCGGTGCTTGGCATCAATCAACTCCATCGGCAGGGAACGATTGCCGAGGACTGGAACAGAAAGCATCCAGGGGAGAGTGCCAGGCGCAGCTTTGTCGAAGATTGCCTCGAGGATTATGAAGGACCTGCTGTAATTGCTACGGACTATGTCCAGGCCTATGGCGAACAGTTACGTCGGTTTATGTCCAGGCGGCTCACTGTTTTGGGGACGGATGGCTTCGGCAGAAGTGATTCCAGGGCCAGGTTGCGTGATTTCTTCGGGGTTGATCGATATCATATTGTCGTCGCGGCGTTGAAAGCCCTGGCTGATGATGGCACTGTTGCCGTGTCAATGGTGGAGCAGGCCTTGCAGAAGTATGCAATAGAGACAAAAAGTTCACATGCGATTACCCGCTGATCGGCGCTGCCGTGCAGGGGAGTCAAGGAAGTAGGGACATACAAGCAAAAGGAGAAAACGATGGCCACGGAGAAGGTCACCATTCCTGATTTTGGGGATGTCCAGGAGATTACAGTAGTCGAGGTCTATGTTGCCGTCGGCGATGAAGTTGCCGTTGAAGATGCCTTGGTGGCGTTGGAGAGTGAAAAGGCGGTGATGGATATTCCCTCAACGGCGGCGGGCAAAGTTCAAGAGGTGTATATCAAGGAAAATGACAGCGTCAGTAGCGGTGATGCCATTGTTTTGCTGGAGCTTGCCGAGGAAGAAGACGGGCAAGTGCAGGAGGAGGAAACAGGCAAAGAGCCGGAGCAGGAAGAAAAATCGGATGCCCCTGCAAAGCAGGTTGAACCCCCTGAAGAAAGCAAAGATGATGCAGCCGAGGATGCTGAGGAGGCCAAGGAGGAACAGGAGGAACAGAAGGAACAGGCGCCCGGGAGTTCTCATGCAGCGCCGTCGGTGCGTGGTTATGCCCGTGAGGTAGGAGTCGATCTGGCTGGCATTAAAGGGAGTGGCCCCAAGGGGCGAATTCTCAAAGAAGATGTGGAGCAGCAGCGCGGAGAAAAAGGCGGGCAAGAGAAAGCCCCTGCCACGAGCGCTGCCAAAGAGCAACAGCCGCTGGAAGATTTCAGTAAATACGGAGAGATAGAAGAGAAGGACCTGGGGCGAATCAAGAAGGTTGCAGGCCCTCATCTGCAGCGCAGTTGGAATGCTATCCCCCATGTTACTCACTTTGATGAGGCCGATGTCACTCAACTGGAAAAATTCAGAAAGGCTCTCAACGCCGAAGCAGGCAAGGATGAGCCCCGTTTCAGCCCCCTTGTCGGCATAATCAAGGCGCTGGTGGCGACCCTGCACCACTACCCCACGTTCAATGCATCTCTGGATGAGATGAACAATTCACTGATATTGAAACATTTTTATAATATCGGCGTGGCTGTCGATACTCCCAATGGTCTGGTCGTCCCTGTCATAAAAAATGCACAGACCAAGGGAATGCGCCGAATAGCCACCGAACTTGGAAATTTGAGCCAGTCGGCCCGGGATGGCAAGCTTGCCATCGGTGATATGCAGGGAGCCTCCTTCACCATATCGAGCCTTGGTGGCATTGGTGGAACCGGGTTTACCCCTATTGTCAGTGCCCCCCAGGTGGCCATCCTCGGGCTTTCCAAAAATTATCTCAAACCAGTGTGGGACGAGGAGGCCCAGGTGTTTGCACCACGCCTGACCCTGCCGTTCTCGCTCTCCTATGACCATCGTGTCATAGATGGAGCAGAGGCGGCCAGGTTCTGCCGAACCTTGAGCGCCAACGTTGAAGATATTAAGCGTGCATTGCTGTAATTTGAAAGACTGCCAGTACAACAAAATGTAACTACCCCCGATGTTTAATTCCGGTTCCAGTATTTGTTTTCATGTAACCACTTATGGGGGAAGCGATGTACTGTAACTAACCCCGGTATTTGTAACTGCTTGCAGGGTGCCGGAGATTTTCGCGATCAGACTGGTGAAGCGTATTAGTCATACGTAAGCCAGGTGGTTCGCGGGGAGCCCTGGTGCCCTGTGA
>Ga0136557_1002352_pt1 | contig 11032 bp, 9 predicted proteins | sample AntRauTorckE6832_FD_104796 | JGI IMG/M metagenome (GOLD analysis project Ga0136557, IMG submission 104796) | Saline lake microbial communities from Rauer Islands, Antarctica - Metagenome Torckler E6 #832 | ecosystem: Environmental > Aquatic > Non-marine Saline and Alkaline > Saline | place...
AATATTACAACCAAGGCAGGGCCCCATACCGCAGGCCATGACGCTTTCCACCGAGACCTGACACTCCAGCCCCTTGCTTTGGGCATACAGGTGCAGCTGCTTCATCATTGGATCGGGGCCGCAGCCGTAAATAACGCTGTCAGCCGGCAGATGCTCTTTTTTGATCATATCGGTTATAAAACCCTTAAAACCATAACTGCCGTCATCGGTGGCACAGCAAAGATGCATACCGAGCTGTTGAAAATCGCCGGCCAGCGGGGCGACCTCCTCCCTGGTTCTGCCGCCGAAAAAAATAACATCATTGCCGGCATCCTTTTTCAAACGGCTGATGCGTTTGGCAAGAAAGAGCATGGGCGCGATCCCCATGCCGCCGCCAACCAGGCAGGCGGGTTTATCGGTACGAATATCGAATCCATGGCCCAGCGGACCAAAGACAGAAAGCGTATCACCCTGCCGGTAACGGGAAAGCAGTTCAGTACCGCGCCCTATTATCTTGTAGAGAATCTGAATACGGCCGTTGGTGCTGGTCTGATGCAGAGAAAACGGCCGGCGCAGGATGGGATCCCTGCCCTCACCGGTGCGGATCATTACAAACTGGCCGGGCCGGGCCGTCGAGGCAATGGCCTCTGAATGCAGTGTTATTCTGAAGATATCATGACTCAACTGCTCTAACCGAATTATTGTTGCATTTTCTTGATATTGAGACATAGTAGTGGTGGTTCATCTGATATATGGGGCATTGCTTGCGTGCCGGCCGGCAATGCAGAAAGAAACTACAGCCAACATTTGGTATTCTATCACCAACAAATTCAGCTCGTAGTTCCGGAGCAAGGACATCACATGGTGTTTTCAAGGGTATCTGCAGCCTGGACGGCTGCAGCTAAGCCCCCAGGGATGGGTTTATGGCGTCCCTTGAAAACAACATGTGATGTCCTGGGTCGATGAGCTGAGCTTTATTGGTAATCAGCTTTGTTATTGGTGGTTTTTCATGGAATTAAATATGCTTGTCAGCATCTTCGCCTTTATCTTTGGGGCCGTTATAGGCAGTTTTTTGAATGTGGTCATTCTTCGACTGCCCTCTGATAACAGTTCAATCGCCCACCCGGCTTCACACTGCCCGCAATGCTCCACCACGCTGCGCTGGTTTGACAATATTCCTCTGCTCAGTTACGCCTTTCTTTTAGGCCGCTGCAGGTACTGTAAGGCTTCAATATTATTACAATATCCTATTGTAGAGCTGCTCATGGCACTCTTGAGCCTGGCCGTGTACATTCGATTTGACCTGACAATCACGGCAGCGGGATACCTCCTTTTCTGCGCCGCCCTGCTCGCTATCATATGGATAGATATATACCACCAGATCATCCCAGATACCATCAGTTTACCCGGTATTGTGCTTGGTTTTTGTTTTTCCCTCATCACACCGGTGCTCACCTGGCAGGACTCGTTGATAGGCCTTGTGGCAGGTGGTGGCAGTCTCTATCTTATAGCACTCTTCTATCTGCTGGCGCGCAAACAGGACGGCATGGGCGGCGGCGATATCAAGCTTCTGGGTATGATCGGCGCCTTTCTCGGCTGGCAGTCGCTGCTTTTTGTCGTTTTTTTCAGCTCTCTAACCGGGGCGATTGTCGGTATAGTATGCATCATCAGGCAGGGGTCCGACACGGCAACGCGTATTCCCTTCGGCCCCTTTCTTTCCATGGCTGCCCTGGTGTTTCTCTTTTTCCAAGAGCAGATTTTTTATTTTTTCAGGCTGTATATGGAGGGCCGCCTTACCTTCTAAATGTCCCTGAACCAATTAACTGAGTTTCGAGGGTATTCAGGATCAAAAAGATCAGGTGCTTGAGATTCAGCTCCGCAGCTTAGCCCCAATCCGCGCCCCAATAGTCCTGGCATGCTCAACTTGTTCCCTGGTATGCCCGTATCGTTTGTAATAACGGCTTAGCCACCCATTTGATTCCGGATTATAACCCGCTATTTTGAGAAAGACGCCGATACTGCGCCACGGTTCACTACCGCAATGTTTAAAGACAACAGGCTCCAGCACTCTTGCCCCACACCTCTTTAACATATAACGCAATTGCCAGTGATGTATCCGCCAATATCCCCGGCAGGAGATAAACGGCAGAACTTGTCGCTTATCAAATACTTTCCCGTTACTATCATAAAAACTCAGGACTGGACCGCTTGGATTATAGGACCAGGTCGGGCCGGCAAGTACAATGAGATCCCAGTCGCCCGTTATCTTTTTAGATTCTGAAGTTATAGCGATGCGTCGGCGGAAGAAGGTGACAATCATCATTTTGAATGTCGAGAAAAATGATCCCAAAGGAAATGACAGCCGCTCCAAGGGGATAAGCCGGTGCCGTGTCACCTCCACGCCGCTGTCTTCAAGACCGGCACCGAATGCTTGGATCAGCCTGCTCGTCTGGCCGCTATAGGAATAGTAGACAAGAAGCACCCGTTTGCCTGACGGGGTCTTCCCGGTTGTGTCGTTTTGCTGTTCTTCCATCAACACGCTATCATCAATATTCCTGGAGCCTTTTTGAAGGCTGGTGACCAACTAAGGATCCGCTCAAAAATAACTTCACCCCTCAAACACCCACAACTATAGCCGAGAAAATGACAAAATAAAACCCCCGACGAAATATCGCCGGGGGTTATACCACTTCTCTTCCAGATGAGAACTCTTTCGGAAAGATTTTTACTACCAATGAAGCCTCAGCCAGGCATGATTATCCTTCCACCTCATGCTCAACACCCAATGCTATCTTGTAGAGCAAGGTCAACACAAAGAATCCCGCAGCCCAGATACCAAGGGTGATACCGATCTCATTGGCTGTCGGATAATACTCGACCACTTGATTCAGGGGATTGACGACCAGGCCGCCAAGGACAAATCCAAGTCCCTTGTCGAGATAAAGCCCGAGAAAGATCATGGCACAGGCAGCACCAACCAGACCGTCGCTCAGCTTATCCTTTATCTTGCCATAGGCCAGAAGTCCAAGCCCGCCAAGGCAGAAGAGAACAAAGGTCCACATGAACGGTACGAGATTGTTATATGTTTCGCCATGGTGCTCAAGCCCGAAGAAGAGGTACTCAAGAGAGTGCATATGACCGGGAATCTGCGAATAATAGCCGACAAAGAACTCAAGAAGAACGAAAAAGCCGTTAATGATTGTAGCATACATGATGATGGTGGTGATCTTGCTGATCGCCTCTTTACCGGCATCGAAATTCGCAACCCGCTTCATGATGAGACAGGCCAGAACGATAAGGGCAGGCCCCGCCGCAAATGCCGAAGCAAGAAAGCGAGGTGCTGTAATGGCGGTAAGCCAAAAATGGCGGCCCGGCAGACCACAGTACAGCATGGCTGTAACGGTATGGATGGAAACAGCAAAGGGAATTGATATATAGACAAAGATATAGACCCATTTCGGCGGCTTAACCTGCTTACGCTCGGCGGTCAAAATGACCCAACCGCAGATGATGTTGAGCGTGAGATACCCCAGCAGCACAACCATGTCCCAGAACAGCATGGAATTTGGAGTCGGATGAAGAATCATGTTCAAACCACGCAACGGCTGGCCAAGGTCTGCCATGATGAACATAAGGCACATAAGAATTGCCGCAATGGCGAGAAACTCACCAAGAATAGTGATACGCCCAAATGCCTTGTAGTCGTGCACATAATAGGGAAGCACCAGCATCAAACCTCCGGCCGCAACACCGACCAGAAAGGTAAACTGAGAGATATACAACCCCCAGGAAATATCACGGCCCATGCCTGTCAGACCAAGACCATAAACAAACTGTCGTAGATAGCAAACGGCTCCAATGGCAACGAAGACGCCAAGTATGGCGAGCCACATCCAATAAGCCGGTTTGCCCTTAAGCGCTTTTTCAATCATGACATCCTCACACTATATAAAAGATCGACGGTTTAGTTCCAAGGGAAGGTTTCCGTTGGATCGTAGGTTCCTTATCAAGGACTTGACGAATCTCAGAATGCGGATCGTTCAAATCTCCAAAGACAAGTGCTCTGGAATCCTTGAGAGCTTCGACGCAGGCTGGCTCTTTACCAAGAGGCAGACGCTCTGCACAGAAGTTACACTTCTCGACGACACCGCGGGTACGGGTGGGAAAGTCGGGATTGTAGGTCTCTATATGGTCTCGTGGATTAAACCAGTTGAAGCTTCGTGCGCCATAGGGGCAGCCCATCATACAGAAACGGCAACCGATGCAGCGATGATAGTCCATGGCAACAATGCCGTTTTCCATCTGGAAAGTAGCCTTGGTGGGGCACACTCTGACACAGGGCGGGTTGTCACAATGATTACAGAGAACAGCAAAGTCATTGTCCGTGGTAATTTTAGATGAATGATAACTGGAATGCTCTACAAAGGCATTGGCAAACGGGGTCTTCCATATCCATTTGATTTCGTTTTGCTTGTTGTCAAAATGTGGAACATTGTGGACGGTGTGACAGGCATCTATGGCCTTGTCGATCAGTTCCTGATTACCGTAGAGTTTGCGCATATCGATAACCATGCCGTACCTGATACCGGTCGGCGCTTTCTCGCCATGACCGTCACTCTGCCCTGCATCAGCCGCCGCCTCCTGCCCGCTTGATGCGAAAGAAGGCGTGGAAGTCAGCTTGACAACCGCAGGGGCGCTGACACCGGCAAGTGCTGTGGCACCGGCTATCTTGAGGAATTTTCTTCGTTGCTTATCCATTAGTGCGTCTCCTTCTTCGATGCTGCCTCAGCGGGAGAGAGATGGCAATCCCAGCAGTATGGTTTTACAGATGCATATTCATGACAGGTATCACAAAATTTTTCCTTGTTGCTATGGCATTGCATACATGCCATCTGCAGCCCTTTACGATACTCTTTGCCATTGACGGTAACACTGACTCGGTTACCGTCGCGTAGAACGTCGTCCCGCCACTCATTGAGAAGACTCATATGAATGTCGCGCATCTCAGCCGCGGGTCGTACACACTTCTGCTCACCACCGGGCGGAAGCTCGGGCTTGGGCATGGGGCCGGCCTGAAGGCCATTATACCAGATGGGAGAGGTAACAAGGACGACGAAAATTATCAGTCCGGGTATTATCGTTATTTTATTATACATTCCTTACACTCCTTTGCGGGTCAGGATTAGACCATGGTCCTCAGACCTTCATCCAACAATTCATCGCCTCGTGTTTCGCCCTCTTGTATGATCGCATTGGCAAGAAGCTCGGTCACACCACATACACCGACACCGGGGTTCCAGTAATCCATCAGTGAGGTCAGTGTCGCCCTGTCGATGGCACAGACACAGGAGAGCATGTTGACGCCGTGCTTCTCCTGGACATGCTTCACCGCATTGGCCCGGGGCAGTCCAGCCCGCATTCTCAGTTCCATGATCTCGTCGGTGTTCAACCCGGTTCCGGAGCCGCAGCAAAAGGTCTGCTCCCGAATAGTGTTCTCAGGCATCTCCACCCAATCTACAACGTGATCAAGGATATAGCGTGGCTCCTCCATCAAGCCCATGGCTCGCGCAGTGTTACAGGAGTCATGGTAGGTGGCCTTGATATTGGCATTACGACTCTTGTCCAGTTTCAACTTACCGTGCCTGAGAAGGTCTGCCGTAAATTCGCTGACATGGACCATTTTGGTGGAAGCCGCATTATCGAAAGAGGTTCCGGTGATTGGCGATACCGGTTTCTCCAGAAAATCGGCGGGGCCGTTCATGGTATCCATGTACTGATGGAGCACACGCCACATATGCCCACACTCACCACCAATTATATACTTGACACCTAAGCGTTCAGCCTCGGCATACATCTTGGCATTGAGTTTCTTCATGGTCTCGTTGGAGGTGAAAAGCCCGAAGTTGCCGCCCTCGGAGGCGTAGGTCGACCAGGTATAATCCAGACCGATGGCGTCGAACAGGATCATATATCCCATGGCGGTATACAGCCCCGGCTCGGCAAAAACATCCGCGGAAGGCGTGATGAACAACACCTCCGCGCCTTTACGGTTAAAGGAGACATTGGGCCGAACGCCGGTGAGATTTTCCACATCATCGACGAGGAACTCGGCATTGTCCTTGAAGGTATGGGGCTGCAACCCCATGTGGTTACCGGTACGGTTGGAGTTCGATACCGGCTCGATGATCCAGTTAATGCCGACACCAACCAGATGAAGCAGCTCACGCAGCATCATGGTCACCTCGGCGGTATCGATGCCATAGGGACAGAAAGCGGAACAGCGCCGACATTCCGTACACTGGTAGGAGTACATGAACCACTCCTTCAAGACACCGACGGTCATCTCACGATTGCCGAGCATCCGGCCCAAAATTTTTCCGCCCAGTGTGAAGTTGTTTCTATAGACGGAACGGAGAAGCTCAGCACGCAGGACCGGCATATTCTTGGGATCGCCGGTGCCCAGGAAAAAATGACACTTATCGGCACAGGCGCCGCAGCGTACACAGCAATCCATGAATATCTTGAGAGAGCGGAACTTGTCCAGCCTCTCTTTCAGGCCGTTGAGGATCGTCTCTTTCCAGTCCTCGGGGAGCTTCCAGTCATCATCCTCGGGCGACCATTCTCTGGCATTGGGAAAGTTCAGCCCTTTCTGGTTGTTGAGGTACTCCACCAGATTCGACTTTGCGGGATATGCGTAATTCCCCGGCTTGAAGACCGCAGGAGTATCCATCCAGTCCTTGGTCGGTACTGCTCCGGTTGCCAAAGACGGGTCCTGCACTACGCTTTTTGATAATTGTTCTAATTTAGGAACTGCCATCGTCGTTATCCTTATAAGCTAATATTGTCGGTTTCGGCAGACGCCACGAAGGCCGACGGGAAGTATTGGTGTATTGCTCATCCTTTATTCCTCATCCTTCTTGGGAGGCAGCTCTTTTTCTACCGGCAGACCAGCCTCAACCATGTATTCCCTGAACTCATCCTCATACGCACTGTAGGAATGCGGCTTGATATCGGGATCATTCCAGGGATTGATATGACGAACAGCACGACTGTTATTTTTCATGTTGCGGGTCGGGCTCAGAAAAACGCCGCCGAGGTGCATCAGCTTGCTGAAGGGGAAATACACCAGCAGCACACAAACAAGGAAAAGATGAATATAGAATATCGCCCCAATCTCGGTATCGATAACCGGAGAAAATGTGACCAGGCCGACAGCCAGGGACTTGATATTGACAATATCGATATCGGTGCGCAAGAAATAACGCATGAGGATACCGGTGACGGCGATACCAAAGATAAGAACGAGGGGGAAGTAATCATTAACAAGCGAGAGATAACGGATCTTGGCACTCCATAGGCGTCTTCCAAAAAGATAGCACACGCCTAGTAGCAGCAGCACATCGGTCATATACCAGGTCGGTGCTCCCACCTGGAAAATGCCGTCACCGAGTTCAAGCCAGGAGATGGCATCCGGTACAGGATTGAGAAAGAGACGCATATGCCGCACCACAATAACCAGGAAGGAATAGTGGAATATCAAGGCAAAGAGCCAGAGCCATTTCGAGGATTCGTAGGTGACTTTCGGACCGTCATGGATCTCTGATTTGGTGTTACGGAAGAGCGACCGAAAGGTCAGGATTTCCAGGGCCATACGGGCCACAACCTCGCTCGTGGTGTCCGGCGCTTCAAGCTTGCTGCGCTTGATAAAATCCAATGATTTTCCCTGACCGCATGTTGTCTGAATGGAAAAAGGAACCGGGGACTTGGCCCAATCGACAACCTTATAGACAAAGCCACCCAAAAAAATCAACAATGCCAGATATGGTAATGCAACCCCAAACAGGTATGGCATTCCCGGAATCTGGGAACCTAACCCTGCAATCACGACCAGCCCTATGACTGCCAGGAATGAGAAGGCGTACTTCATTTCTTACCTCGCTTCAAATTGAAATGTAATTTTGGTAACCGGAGAGGCAGTTTCAAACGACAGTCCCCGCCACGGCCACCGGTTAATGACTCTTCACTTTTCCGTTTGTACCCTGCTTATCATCCCGCAGCAAGACCGATGGACACTTACTGTCTGTATAAATATTCCTGCCGCTTTTAACCTCATCTATTCTGACACTGTACAAACGTTCACGGCACTCCATATACAAATCAAAGGCCACCAACACCGCCATATCGACGGCGAACTCAAAATCATAGAGCTCATCGACCAGGTGACATCGTTCCGTATCGGCGGCGAGTATCTCGCGGGTAATATGCTTGACAGCATGGAAAGGAGAAACGGCCACCGACGGAGCAAATTCCTGGACCGCCCGAATGGCCACAATCTTTTTAATCGGCGCCACAAACTCCTGGGGATCGGCGTTCTTCGCGAGAAGCAGAAAAAGCACCTCAAGCGCCTCTCGCATAGTCCCTCCAACGGGATTCGCGAATTTATCGCCCTCCTTGGCAAAAAAAGTGGACGAGCTATAGGTCGACAATGTGTAATCCGTCCATTGACCAACTATCTTCTTCCTGTAATTCCGAAAAGCTTCTGCCAGATCCATCTTTTCATTTCCCTATTAAACAATGAAATCACTCAATATTGAAGACACACCTCTACTGAATGGCCATTCACAAGTGCCAATTTCTAGCATTTTTCCCAGGGTTTTTCAAGCACAATCTTTTCCCTCGGACGATGTGCAAGATGGGCGGAACTATCATCCATGCTGTACCGCACTACCTTTGCTTGATAATATCACCAAGCACCGCACCTGCCTCGTTCACGTATGGATCCTGGTGCAGCTCATCACGCCATGTCTCCTCACTGTCCGGGGGTTCATCCTGGGAGGGTGGCGTATCAAAATCATCCGCCTGCCCGTTCTTGTATTTATCGTACTGCGCCCCGAGACGCTTTCGAATTTCGTTGGATTTTTGCCGCTCCGCCCGCATATCCTCAAGCGTCAGGGAAATTGTTGTGTTCTCAATACGCTTACGTGCCTCTTCAGCCTGCTCGGCTATACCCTGCAATCCTTCATTGTTTTCCCGGCGCTTGACGCTGTTGGCCACCAGCTGCTCCATATCTATGCCATCGAGCCTGTACCGCGGATAGGGCACTGGTTCAACCTGGTCCCAGGGCAGGGCATAGTCCAGGTACTTTTCCCCCGACTGCAGATACGCATAGAGGCTGGGCAACACAATATCCGGCTCCACTCCCTTGAATTGCGTTGATCCGCCGTTAATGCGATAAAACTTCTGGATGGTGACCTTAAGCGCCCCCAGATCATCATAGCGCTGCAAGTTGAGCAACGGAACGTTCTTGTTCATGTCGACAATGGTCTGCACCGTTCCCTTGCCGTGGGTATGATTGCCGCCAATGATGACCGCCCTGCCGTAATCCTGCAGTGCCGCCGCAACAATCTCGGATGCGGATGCCGAAAAAAGATTGACCAGCACCACCAGTGGGCCGTCATAGATAATCTCATCATCGGTATCCCTGAGCACCTTACGCTTGCCAAAACTGTTCTTGACCTGGACAACCGGACCCGATTTGAGAAACAGGCCGGTTATATCGACGGCATCAACGAGTGAGCCGCCCCCGTCATTGCGCAGATCGAGGATCAGCCCGTCGATATCCTTATCAGCCATCTCCTGCAAAGCCCTGCGTGTATCATCGGTGGAATTTCTGGCCTCGCCGTTATTGCGCGACATTTCAAAATCCCGGTAGAAGCTTGGAATTTTGATATAGCCTACCCTGACGCCGCCCACACCGGGCAGAACCGTACTTTTGACAAATGTCTCCTCGATCTGGACAACATCCCGGATTATAGGGATAACCTCCGTGGTACCGTCCGGCTTTTTCACCGTGAGCCGCACCTCGGTCCCCTTCGGCCCGCGGATCAAGCGAACAGCCTCTCGGAGGCGCATATCGGTAACCTCCACCGGCTCCTCGTCACCCTCCGCCACGGCCAGAATGATATCCTCGGCCAGCAGGGAGCCCTGGCGCTCCGAGGCGCTTCCTGGAATGATTCTGACCACCTTGATATAGCCATCCTCTTCACGGAGCAACGCACCGATCCCCTCGAGGCTACCACGCATGTGGATGTCGAAATCCTCTTTTTTGGCCGGCGGCATGTAGTTGGTATGGGGATCAAAGGCCCGGGTCACGGCATTAAAAAAACGGTCATAATGGTCCTGCAGGGTCTGCCTGTTCAACCTGGTGAAAAAGGTCCTGTTCCTCACCGCCACCTTTTCTCTGGCCTCACTCCACAGCGCTGCCTCATCATCGCCACCATCCTGCTGGGCGCCTTGCTCTTCCTGCCGGGCATCTTTTTGCTCCTCGACTAAATCAAGGTACCGCCCGATGACCTGCGCCTTGAGGATTTTACGCCAGCGCTGCCGTAGATCCTCACTATTGCTTGCATATTCCAGTTTCTCAGGGTCAGTTTCATACTTTTCCTCCCTCGATGTATCAAAACCGCCTTCAAGGATCTCCGTGACAATCTTTTTGGTCTCAACAATTCGCTGTGCCAGAATAGCAAACCCGACCTCGGGCAACACGGTGGATCCGCTTTTGAGATTATTATCAATTGCAGTGGCATACCTGCTCAGTTCGGCAACATCTTTTTGCAGAAGAAAGCGTTTTTGATAGTCCAGCTGTTTCAGGTAAAGATCAAACGAGGCCTGTGCCAGATCGTCATTCATGTTTTTATCGCTGAAATGAATGGAAGGCAGCTGTTTATAGAGCATGTAACCGATGAGTTCATTGCGCTTTTCATCAACTACCTCCTCGGCAAAGCTCAATGATACAGGAGCGATAAACACAAGACAAACAACGGCAAGAGCCTGCAAGGCTCGCTTTTGATACGTGTTGACAAATAAACGGGAAAACCGGAGGGATAATTTCATTACATATTTATTTTGCATGTTACACCTGTTTTCGTGGTAAGGGCCTGTTCACAAATAACATGGCCAAGATTGCGCTCAGATTTGGGTCGGATTTGGTTGTGGCGATCAGCGTAAAACCGCAGGCGTAGCAGCGCTACGTTGAGGATTTTACGATTGAGCC
>Ga0136557_1002354_pt1 | contig 11030 bp, 11 predicted proteins | sample AntRauTorckE6832_FD_104796 | JGI IMG/M metagenome (GOLD analysis project Ga0136557, IMG submission 104796) | Saline lake microbial communities from Rauer Islands, Antarctica - Metagenome Torckler E6 #832 | ecosystem: Environmental > Aquatic > Non-marine Saline and Alkaline > Saline | place...
CGGTATTATCAATATAGCCAGCGAGCTGGAAGGTTATAACGAAGAACGCGCACTTCAGAATGCCGGTAACATCTATAATACCATTACCGATATTTTGAATTATTCGGAAGAACAAGGAATTCCTGCCCATAGAGCTTCTAATGCATTAGCAGAAAAACGCATTAAGACCATCGGGAATATCAAGAATAAATATTCTTCCAAAGCGAATGTCTCCGGAAGATTAGGTGAAGTTTATAAACGCTTTATAGACTGATATTTCTTTTTAATAGTGCTACTAATGACAGATGGATCCTTGAGTTTCTATTTTATAATGGGGCATTAAATATCCGGCCTTAGAAAAAAGAGCGTGAAGAAGAGGACGGAAAGGAACGTTAAGAAATAAATCATACCGCTGAGAAATTAAGAAGCGAGCAACTAAAGTAATGGAGCATTGATTTATTTTAGCGCAATGTAGTCCTCTTTAGCTTTTTTTTCGCCCGCCTTGATTTTTTGGTTCGTTTTTTATCAAGAAAAAATGACCAAAGATTATTTAAAGGCACTAAACTAATATAAGGATAAGTTAATCTGTCACCTCCTCAATGGTGTTGCCTTTTGGGTAAAATTAGTGGCTTAAGGATGACAACTTCAGAGACCTTAGCTCAAATTCACCTTAATTAGATAAATCTATTCCCAAATCTTGTAAGGCATAATTCCTTTGAATGCAGTTTCTTCTACTTCTGTTTACATTAGAGCTATGAAAAAAATGACGCTGCATATTAAAAACATGGTCTGTGACCGTTGCGAAATGGTTATAGAAACCGCACTGACGGCTCTTGGGTTGGAAGTAAATCGCATACAGTTGGGAAAAGCAGAAGTGACACAAAAGGGAGACACCCCAACTATAAACGAGATCGAAAAAGAACTGGAGCGATTTAACTTCGGGCTTATAAAAGATGCCGAATCGGTGTTGGTTGAAAGAGTAAAAACGAACCTCATTCAATGGGTAGATTCCGGTGATTTAGAAACAGATGAGACTTCGCTTTCGGATTTCCTGGCTAAAAAACTCGCCAAAAGCTACGCTACCATATCCCGTATATTTTCCCGAAAAGAAAAAATAACCATAGAAAAATATTTTATCCGGTTGAAAATCGAAAAGGCCAAGGAATTAGTAGAGTATGGCAAGCTAAGCTTCAGCGAAATTGCCTATCAGCTCGGGTATAAAAACCTTCAGCATCTTTCCCGCCAGTTCAAACAAATTACGGGTATGAGTATGAGCGATTACCAAAAACTCCAGGGTCACGAGCGGAAATCCCTGGATAAAATTTAGTATAGACCGCAAATGACTGCTGATTTTTATGTATGAGCTATTACCAGCTTTTGGTAAATGCGTGCGGTGTTTAAGTCCTGTTAAATAAATCCATTCCATGATCGAATCCCTTTTTACAGAACCTTGGTGGCTTTACGCCGGCGTCTTTTTTGCCGGAATGGGCGCGTATATCATTTCTGTAATTGCCGGTGGAGGTGGTTCATTGATCATGATCCCAATCATGAATTTTATGGTGGGTTCAAAAGCAGTTGCTCCTATTATCAATCTTGGGGATATGATCGGGAGGCCCTCACGACTCATTATATTTTGGAAAGATATCCGCTGGGATGTGGTGATTTGGTACGCGCCGGCAGCAGTAGCTGGGGTACTGCTGGCAGGATGGCTCTTCACCAGAGTGGAGGCCGATTGGTTCCAAATTATCATCGGGGCATTTTTAGTAAGTACAGTTTTTCAATATCGCTTTGGTAAGAAGGAGCAAACTTTCAAAATGAAAAAATGGTACTGGGTTCCCTTAGGTATTGGCGTAGCAACTATTTCTACCATTGTTGGCGGACTTGGCCCCGTCCTCAACCCCTTTTATCTGAATGCCGGTATCCTGAAAGAAGAAATGATCGCCACTAAAACCGCTAATTCCTTTTTTATGGGAGCCGTACAGATAGGTACGTATACATTTATAGGAGCTCTTTATGGAGAACTCTGGGTCTTTGGTATTATCCTTGGTTTGGGGGCTACCGCCGGAAACTTAGTCGGTAAAAAATTACTCGGTTCTATGACCGACGCAACCTTTCGAAAATACGTGCTCGCTGTAATGGTCATCAGCGGGTTATACATGATTTTATCTAAAGTGGGAATTTTTTAGAAATGAATACACCAAGTGTTACGTGTTACTGTGTCAAAGTAAAAAAGCACCGTAACACTTACACACTGTAACACCGTAACACCTTAAACCATGCTGAAGCTAAAAATACCTCCGGTAGTTGTTTTCTTGATTTGTATTGGGTTGATGTGGGGCATCAATCATTTTATACCAAACCAAACGCTATTATTTGAATACAGAAAAATCATTGTTTTTGTGTTGATGAGCTTGGGCGGAGTAATTGGAATACTTGGCTTGCTCGAGTTTGCGCGAAAATCAACAACAGTGAACCCACATAAGCCACAGAATACAAAGAATTTTGTACGGTCCGGAGTTTATCGTTTTACCCGAAATCCCATGTATCTTGGATTATTAATTGTGTTGCTGAGCCCTGTTTTCTATTGGGGAAATCTACTGACCGTAATTTCGTTACCGGTGTTCATTTGGTATATGAATGAATTCCAGATAAAACCAGAAGAAGAGATAATGGAACAGAAGTTCGGAGATGATTTTTTGGAATATAAAAAAGAGGTCCGGCGGTGGGTTTAGATATCAAAAAGGAGCCGTGATTTTAACCTTATTTTGAAGCGGAGTTAACGCAAGCGTTCTTTGAGGGAAATAGGCGGTGAAACCTGCTTTCAGCAAGCCTCACAGCAACTTTCCGGATCACTGTCATCAGTCGTATTGGAGTATCCGGCGCCAAAAAATGAGCGAAGTGTAAACTGTTCTCCCGAAAACTTTTTTTGAACACGAATGGCATTTGCAATTGCTATCAGGGCAACGCCTACATCGGCAAAAATGGCTTCCCACATAGAGGCCAATCCCACCGCGGCAAGTCCCATTACCAACACCTTGATACCCAGCGCAAATCCAATATTCTGCCATACAATCTTGTGGGTAAACTTAGAAATATCGATGGCTGTGGCAAGTTTTGAAGGCTGATCGGTTTGAATTACGACATCGGCGGTGTCTACCGTAGCATCGGAGCCAATACCGCCCATAGCAATACCCACATCGGCGAGGGTAATTACGGGCGCATCATTCACGCCATCTCCGATAAAACCAACGATGTTTCCTTTACCAAGTGCTTGTTCAACCCGGCGATATTTTTCATCGGGAAGTAGACCGCCATAAGCTTCATCAATTCCGAGTTCTTTGGCCACAAAAGAAACCACTTCAGGGTTATCACCGGAAAGCATCACCATTCGTTTAATACCCTTTTCCCTGAGTTGTTGAATAGCTTGTTTGCTGTCTTCTTTGACTCGATCAGAAATGCTGATAGTTCCCACATGCTCTCCCTCAATAGCCACATGCACGTAGGTATAAGGCTCTGAGTAATTTTTTTCCGACATCCTTACTCCATGTTCTTTAAGTAAATCCCGGTTTCCCACTAAAACTTCTTGTTGGTTGATGAAGCCTTTCAATCCTTTGCCGGAAATTTCCTGCTGATTTTCGACATCATAGAGTGATTGTCCGTTTTTGAAGGCTAATATGGCTTTCCCAATGGGGTGGGTTGATTGCTGTTCCAGTGAAGCCGCATAAGCAATGATTTCATTCTCTTTGATTCCATTATGCGTGATCACATTTTGTACTTCAAAAATACCTTCCGTGAGGGTGCCGGTTTTATCCATGAACAGGGTATTCATTTTACGGAGCTGATCAAGATAATCGGAGCCTTTTAATAAGATTCCGTTTCCTGATGCCGCGCCAATACCTCCAAAATAGCCGAGTGGTATTGAAATCACTAATCCACAAGGACAGGAAACCACCAGGAAAATGAGTGCTTTGTAAAACCAATCCTGAAATACATACTGATCAACAAAAAAGTAAGGCAGGAAGGTAACAGCCACAGCCAGCCAAACCACAATGGGAGTGTAAACGCGGGCAAATTTCGTCATAAAGCGTTGAGTAGGCGCTTTTCGCTGAGAGGCCTCCTGAACCATCTCAAGAATGTTCGCAAGCTTTGTGTCCTTAAACGCACTGGTTACTTTAATGCGGACGGGGGAGTCCTGATTGATAGAGCCGGCCCAGATTTCTTCTCCGAAAGTCCGATTCATTGGTTTTGATTCCCCGGCCAAAGCACCGGTGTTGAAGTAAGCTTTATCCGTAATAAGCTCTCCATCCAGCGGCACTTTTTCGCCGGGCCGAACTTGTATCACATCGCCAATTTTTACCTCTGAAGGATGTATTCCTATGGTTGCCCCATTCCGTTCCACGAAGGCAATATCGGGCTGCTGCTCAATAAGCTTTTTGATGGAATGTCGTGCCTTCTGAACCGCACCATGCTGGGCATATTCCCCAATCATATAAAAAAGCATGACGGCTACACCCTCCGCAAATTCTCCAAGGACAAAAGCTCCAACAGTGGCAATCCCCATCAGGAAAAACTCACTAAATAAAGTTCCTTTTTTTAGAGATCGATAGGCTTTCATCCAAACGGGGCCGCCAACAAACAGGTAGGAGATGGCAAACAAGGCTAAGTACACATACTCCTGGTTGGGGAATGAAAAGGCGTGCTGTACAACCAATGCTGCAACAAGAAAAAAGGAGGCAATGGCCACCTCCCGGTATTTTTTAAGGAATGAGATCATAGCATATTTTTAATTCATCCTTAAAATAGGGACAGAAAGACATGCTGGATTGCAGTATTCTGTAATTCTTGTGCAGGATTCTGTTAAACCTTATCGATGGAAATGCGTCGGTTTTCTTTAATTTCGCTGAAATGGGAAGGTGATAAGCCGGTTTCTTTTTTAAACTGCCTCGAAAAATGTTGCTGGCTGCTATATCCTAGATCATAAGCAATTTCACTCAGGCTTTGCTCTCCATATACAATTAGTTCTTTCGCACGTTCAATTTTCTGGAGAATATAATAGCGTTCTATGGACTTACCCTCTACCGCTGAAAATAAGCGACTTAGTTGTTGGTAATCTTTGTGAAGTTTTTTGGAGAGATAATCAGACAGGGTGTTTTCAAGCTTATGCTCCGTTCGAACGAGTTGAATGATAAGTTGTTTAATTTTTTCAACCAGTCGACTGTTCTGATCGTTGATGACATCAAATCCATTCTCGTGGATCACTTGCTCTAATCGTGCATATTGGTCTGGATCAAGAGGTTTTTGGAGGGTGAGTTCACCCAGTTCGATCGCTTTAACCCGAAAATTAGCCTGTTCCAGCTTTTCCTTCAGAACCTCAGCACAATGGCTGCAAACCATATTTTTTATGTGAAAATGTTGATGATCCATAGAGTACAAAAGTAGCAAAGGTAGAAGATCATTCAAAGTTACAAGAAACTTCTAAGGCAGTAATTTGAAGCTGATCGGGACTAACCGTAAAATGATGCTGCTGAAATAAACAGAATTTTCAGTTTAGATCTTCTAACATGTCCAGAGAAGCGATAAGCAATTGGGTTTGCTGCTTATCTCTGGAAATAGTAGCCGTTCCAGCTCCAAATTGAAAACCATAGTAACCAAATTGAGAGTGGTTAGCGCCTTCAATCATAACGAAGTTGGTGTGATCTGGAAGGTTCGGGGCAAATTGCTTAATCTCTTCCGGCGAAGCCAATCCATCTTCAGTGGCCGACACTTTTGTTATGGGTATAGACAAAGATGAAAGGTCTAATTCCCTGGGATGAGAGGTCCCAAGAAGCAACATGCCAGCGATTAATTCAGGGTTTTTAAAAGCAAACTTTGTGGCCATAGATCCGCCCTTTGAATGGCCGCTAATCACCCACTTTTTAATTTCCGGATGGATAGAAAAGGTGTGTATGGTTTTATCATAAGCTTTTTGTTCCAGTCCGGCGGTAAAAGCTAACCGGAATGGTATTGGCTGAATCAGAACCGTGTATCCTTCCTCGGCTAAATCTTTCGCAAATGGGGCGTAGGCTTCCGGCTCAACCAAAGCACCCGGATAGAATAGAACACCAATGGAATCCTGATTGGTTCTTGGAGAAAAGAGGATATGATCCGGTGTGAATTTAACTTCTACCTGAGAATCAGATTCCAGCACTGAATCTTCAAATCCGGTGGCCTGCATTTCACTCAGCATCCAGAGAGTAACAGTACTCCAAAAGACAAGTAAAAAGATTGGGATGTATTTTCGCTTTCCGGGTTTCGCCATATGAATTTAATCGGTTATGTTGAAAGGCAACTACGTAATTCATTTCTAAAAGTTGGAAAACTTATAAGCCACTAAAATTGCGACAACTTATTTCAGTATAAGACGAAATTAAATAAAGAGGTATTATTCTGGTCCATGCAGATGCAATAAACCAGATGGAAGGATTGGAGTATGAGGAATAGCTTCGAAAATATATCTTAAAGATCAGGGGGCACTCACTAAAACAATATTTTCAGCGATAAGTCCTTTATCATTTTCGGTGATATCAAATTCAAAAATAAGATCCCGGCTAGGTAAATAATTGGCGTCAAAGTTTTCTTCAAATTGTGAAATATGGGCAAACACGGTTTTATAAGGGGACTCAGGTTCACGAGAATCGGTTATCCAAAGGCAGTCTTCTTTACGGGTAAGGAAGCGAAGAAATCCATAGCCTTCATCTTGTGAAAAATCATAACACACACCCCGCACGCGAGAACCATTTTCACCCCATTTGTAGGGAGAATCGATCGGTAATAAGCCCGGAATTAGATATCCCGATACAGAAGAATCTACGGTTTTTTTCAGGGATGTAGACACGTTATCAAAACCAACAAGTTCGACCCTACACCCCTTGTTTTGGAGGGCATTAACAACGCTTACATAACTTCCGCTACTGCTTAAAAGCACAACCTTGTCAAGGTGATCGCCCTGCACCAACAAATCAACAGCCATATCCATATCAATAGTTGATTTGGTGATCTTTTCCCCGGTTTCGTGATTCATGTAGGTTTGCACTGGTTTCTCTGTAACCTTGTACTCAAAATCTCTAAGCACTTCACAAAAGCGCTGCGTTTTTTTTCTGTATTCTGAATCTTCTTTGAGGCGTTCAGCATCATAACATAAATAAACATTAAGACGGCTAGCGATGGCTCCATTTCGGCAAGCAAACATTCTAAGAATATCGTATCGAAGGCCGAATCCCCCATTCATCGTTACGTTTACAGCATCTACGTATATCCCTACTCGTTCTTTCGTATTCATAATAATATCAGGCAACTGAATTTAAATAATACTTTCGGAGTAAATAACTCAATTCATTTTAACTCTAAGTCTACCAAACAATTAAGTGAAAAAAAGAGGAGATAATCAATCTATATAATTATCCGGTTAAGGAAGATTTGTGACCAGACTTTAAAGCAAGAAAGGTGATTAAACCTGTTCCTGCCAACCCGATTAAAAATAATAGAGATGAAGCAACAAGATCATTTACCCCAAACTCTATTATGGTCGGTTTTAAATAGTAAAGGATCGCTGATAAAACCATCACACCAAAACCAGAGAGTAACTTATAAGGTACGCTAAAGGCCGAGGTTGAGTAATAGTATATAAGCATTGCCATTGCAGCATAGCTTAGAAGAGTTGCGGCGGCGGACCCCATCATTCCAAAAAATGGGATTAGAATAAGGTTAGAGATAATGGTTATGCCTGCCCCTATCAAAGTAATTTGCGGAAGCCGTTTTGTTGTTTCGGTTATAAAAATACCTGCAGAAAAATTCACGTACCATCCCTGGAACCAGTAAGCCAAAAGTAGAATAGGCACAATGTTCAGTCCACCCCAAAATTTCTCATCCACCAAATAGAAATCAAGGATCGGAATCTTAACGGATACAATTTGAACCGTAAAAAGAGTAACGAATAAGAAGATAGCTGCAGCAGCGAAATTAAAAAATGAGAAGGTTTGTGAGAATGTTTTGGGTGCTGATTTCTCATCCGATTGACGCATAAAGAAAGGCTGCCAAGCCATTCTGAACATCTGAACAAGCAGCAACATAAATACAGCCAGCTTATAACAAGCACTGTAAATACCCACGATATCGTCAGGGGTATAATCCGGACCATAAAGCACATCTACCGTTTCCGGGTTCATAGATTTGAGGAAGAATCGATCCATCAACTCGTTAATAACATGCCCCAAACCCGCCGGCACAAAAGGAAGTCCAAATATAAGACACTGCTTGAGTAATGCTTTATCCCACTGGCCGGTAAACATTGGGATGGTAACAAACCAAGTAGCAATAGCCGTAAGAAGTGAAGCCACAAGGTTACTGATGAATACGGCTTCAATCCCATAATTTAAACCTAGTATCAGGTAGAAATTAAGCCCAAGATTTATGATCACGTTACCTGTCTTTATGATAGCAAACGAAACCGACTTTCGAATCAACCGCAGTTCTGCAAATGGCACCACGGCTATGGTATCAAAAAAGAGGATACCAAGCATCATCCATAAAACAGGGGCACCTTGTTCGAGGCTTAATATAGGAGCGATAACAGGCTGGGCTAGCCATACAATAAAGACCAACAATGCCGAACTGCCCAGCAGAAAAAGCTGGAGTGTTTTAAAAAAGTTTTTCGCCTGGTCTCGGTCTTTACCATAACGAATATAAGCTGACTCCATCCCCATCGTAAAAAAGACATTGAAGAGCGCAATGGCCGCAAAGATCAAGCTGATGACGCCGTATTGGTCTTCATTGAAAACTCCGGTATGCAAGGGCACCAACAGGTAGCCAATAAAGCGTGCAGCAACACTGCTGATGCCATACACCAGGGTATCCGAAAAGAGTTCTTTAAGCTTGGTCAAGGTTTATCTTTTTTATAAAATGAGATGAAGCTGAATTTCACTTTTCCGAGTGAAGCTGTTCCAGTGCATTAATACCTAACTGGTAACTGTACTTACCAAAACCAGTAATGATGCCATTCATAACAGCCCCTGTTATAGATTTCTCCCTAAAAGGTTCGCGAGCATGAATATTGGAAATATGCACTTCAACTTTGGGGATCTCCAATGGTTCCAGTGCATCGCGAAGGGCTACAGAGGTATGAGAATACCCTCCGGGATTTATTATAAGTCCGTCTATTGTTCCCGATAGCGCTTCTTGAATTTTATTGATCAACTCACCTTCCACATTACTTTGAAAAAAATGGAGCTCGTGATCTTTGTATTCATTTTTTAAAAATGCCTCTAATTCTGAAAGGCTTCCGGTACCGTACACTCCAGGATTTCGTTGACCCAGTAAATTCAGGTTGGGGCCATTAATGATCAGGATATTCATATCTAAAGATGTTCTTGTATGTTTTTTGCAAGTTTAGTCATTTCATCCGCAGAAACTTCTACTTTTTTGCCCAGACTAAACGCCTGTGATTCTTTATAAATTGGTATCAGATGAATGTGAGCATGCGGCACTTCCATTCCCTCAACTATTACCCCGGTACGGATAGGTTTTAGTGCTTTATCGATACCAAAAGCTACTTTCTGGGAGAACTGCATGAGTGCAGATAGCTCATTGGGCTTGAGGTCAAAAAGATAATCAACCTCTCTTTTTGGGATACATAATGTATGCCCCTTTGCGGCCGGATTGATATCCAAAAAAGCATAATGCATTTCATCCTCGGCTATTTTATAGCTGGGAATTTCCCCTTCAATAATTTTAGAAAAAATACTCGGCATAATTCTGTAATAAAGATGTTAATTTGGATGAAGATACTATCCAAAAAACAGAAATCCTTATGAACTCTGCAACTCCGCTTTTATTTGTGTTTTGTATTGCATTAGGATGGGGAAGTTCGGTCAGCTTATTTGCTCAATCTAAACCTTTGCTCGGACCCGTTAGTGAAGCCGAAGTTATGAATCACTCCAGGATTTATGAGATCTATGCGAACCGATACCACCCAAACGAAGATGCACTTGAATATCTAAGCGCATACAAAGATACTTTATCGATATATGTTTTTTTAGGCGATTGGTGCAAAGAATCTACAAAATATATCCCGCAACTTATCAAAACATTACGGCTTTCTGATAATGATTTTATTAAAGTTAACTATGTTGGCGTAGGTATTTTAAAAAAAGAACCAGAAATATTTTTAAAAAAGTTTGATATCAAATATATTCCGAGCGTTGTGGTTTTAAAAAACGATATTGAGTTAAATAGAATTGAAGAAATGCCACACACGCTAATTGAGACCGATTTAGTTCAGATTTTAAAAGCTGGCATTGAAAAAGATGAGTAAAGTCATTTTTTTCGTTGTAAATAAATTGATAAATGCCTTATCTTTGGAGTCTGATTTAAGAATCGGTAGCTCAGTTGGTAGAGCAACGGCCTTTTAAGCCGTGGGTCGAGGGTTCGAGCCCCTCCCGATTCACACGATTTTATAAAGTTTTCATAATGACTCTCTCTTGACCAGCCCCATACGATTGATCTCGGATGGGGTTTTTTTATAGCTATGGTTTTGATCTTCACTCCAAAGTAATAACGGGGCGTAATCTCTGTAATGTTTTTGGGCCGATCCCTCTGATATTCGTGATTTCATCCACGCTTTCGAAACTACCATGTTCAAGACGGTACTCAACGATGCGTTTTGAATATGCGGGCCCAATACCGGGAAGAAGCTGAAGTGTGGCCTCATCTGCCGTATTGATATTGATAGGATACATCACATTTGTAGGGCTACCGGTATCCACTTCATCAGCGCGTAAAACCTTGCTGCCAATTTTGTCAGGATTTTTCCATAGCCCCTCATTTCGCTGGCGGGCTTTTTCCTCATAGCTTTTGAAGGCTGAAATAGAATCCGGGTTTTGGCGATAATACTCGGAGGTAACCGCGTATCCCTTTTCCAATAATAATTTGTTGAGGCTAACCGGACCATCATCATAATCCATCTCTACATACGCCTGAAAAGCATTATATCGAGCGTCGGGCTTTTGTCCGTCAAA
>Ga0136557_1002355_pt1 | contig 11029 bp, 8 predicted proteins | sample AntRauTorckE6832_FD_104796 | JGI IMG/M metagenome (GOLD analysis project Ga0136557, IMG submission 104796) | Saline lake microbial communities from Rauer Islands, Antarctica - Metagenome Torckler E6 #832 | ecosystem: Environmental > Aquatic > Non-marine Saline and Alkaline > Saline | place...
CAGCCCGTAAAACATAGGTCTACTATAGTTTCCCAGGCTGATTGCGCACATCTAGAGCACTGCTAAACAGTTACAGTTCAGAGGAAGCTTCTGGTTTTTTGCTCTTTGCTGAATAGTTACAAAAGATTATCATTTTCCACCAGGGACATGAACAACAAAGCGCAGCTCGAAGTGCGAGGGGCCAGGGGCCAGGGGGCTTCACATCTTTGACGAAACCGACAAAATTTAATACTCAGCGAAAAAAGGCTGCAACGATTGCAGATTGTCATCAAGTTCAAGCTGGAGTAACTGGGACAAACAGTTGAGGATGATTATAGCGTTATTGTCTGCGTCTAATTTCGAGGCGCTGTTTATGCGTTTAAACATACCGTTATTGACTAACTCGATCTCACGGTAGCAAGATTTGACCTTTTCCAGCTGAAAATCGCATTCCTTCTCCTGAAGATATATGAAGTATTGTCTTAAAAGATACACAGATATCGAACGAAATATTGATTCCTCAACGGTTGCAAATGGAAGATGGAATCGCGCCATCGGTTTAAGAATATCCATGACGGGACATCCGCTGGTGGCCATTATCAACCCCATAATAGAACTCAAGCCGTCCTGAACGTTGGTCTGCTTGCAAACTACCCGTTCAGCCGTTACACAACTAACGTAAGTAGCCTCACAGGAAACAGTATCGTTGAAAGCAGAGATAAGTTCGGAAAGATTGAGAGCGATTGGGCAATTGGTAACGGAGGAGGAGGACAGTGGACAGCAGAGACATTGGTTGTACGAAAGTCTTGACCAGGCTGTAGGCTGAATGGAATGAGGAATGAGCAGAAGCGAATTACCGTCTATTCGAACAGTGAAGCTCTTCCTCTTGCCGTCATCAAAAGCAAAGAAGTATTTATACGTAATAGTGGACATAGCGAGTATTTGAACCGAAGGACAGTGCCATGTGGGCCCGTAGGTGATAGGTGGTAGGCGGTAGGCGATAGGTAGTAAGCACTACCTTTAAACCACCTCTACTTTTCCGGAGATTGCTTTTAAACAGCGTTCAACACCCTACACCCTATCATTTATCAACCGTCAGTTCAAGATTTTTTCATTATTGTTTAACTCTACAATGTGTTTAACTATTCAGCGACACAACCGGACCCGGCCTTTATTCTAAAAGAAACTTTTTTGGTCAATTATCGACACATTTATTTAGCCAAAGCAGAAAAACATAAGCTGATTACCAACGAAACTTAGCTCGAAGCACTCAAGGGCCAGGAGCCCGCCGTGGTGTTTTCATGGGTATCTGCAGCCCGGACGGCTGCAGCTAAGCCCCCAGGGATGGGTTTATGGCGCCCCATGAAAACACCACGGCGGGCTCCTGGGTCGATCAGCTGAGTTTCGTTGGTAATCAGGAAATAATTTGACAAGCCGGGTAATTCCCTGTAAACGGTCAGTGCGGCGGCAATCATGGGCGCAGCAGGCGTTAAGCGATATATCGGGACATCCTCTGCTTTGCCTATCTTCGAATGCGTATCAAATCACTGCTTGCAAATTGGTATACACATCCTATTATGATCTGGTGGTATACTGTGCATCCGTTGAAAGCTGCCTTGAACTTTATCGGCCAGCCACAATTTCCAATGAAAGCCTGGATCTCCGGCATGGTTAATAGCCGGGAACCAACACTTCCGGTTAAACTACAAAAGATCCTTACACACGTGTTGATTACTTATGAGTCAAGATACCCAGTTCCTCAAACAGCGAAGAGAAAAAGCTGAAGCACTCGCCGAAATGGGCGTCAATCTGTACAGCAACAGCTTCAGTCCTGCCAATTCAATACGAGAGGTTCTCACCAACGAGGAGAAGCATTCCGCCGAAGCCGCCGATACTACTCACCACAACTACTCCATTGCCGGACGCATTCTCTCCATGCGAAAATTCGGCAAAGCAGCCTTCTGCCATATCGCCGACAGCTCTGGCCGGATGCAGGTGTATATCAAGAAGGAAACGCTGGGCGAAGACGTTTTTGCGGCATTCAAAAAATGGGATATCGGCGATATCGTCGGCATCAAGGGAAAACCATTCACCACCAAAACGGGAGAGCTCTCCATTGCCGCGAATAAACTGGTAATGATCTCAAAATCACTGCGACCGTTACCGGAAAAATGGCATGGCCTCACCGACGTGGAAACGCGCTATCGCCAGCGTTATGTCGATCTCATCGTCACTCCGGACTCTCGAGAAACCTTCCGTAAGCGAGTGGAAGTAATACGCCTCATTCGCAAATTTCTCAACGGCAGGGGATACATGGAGGTGGAGACGCCGATGATGCAGCCCGTTCCGGGAGGAGCCACAGCCAAACCGTTCAAGACCTATCACAATGCCCTGGATATGGAGCTGTTCCTCCGCATTGCCCCGGAACTCTACCTCAAACGGCTGCTGGTAGGCGGTTTTGAAAGAGTCTACGAGATCAACCGCAACTTCAGAAACGAAGGTTTGTCAACCCGTCACAACCCTGAATTCACCATGCTCGAGTTCTATCAGGCCTACGCCACCTACCACGACATGATGAATCTCACCGAAGAACTCATTCCATGGCTCTGTGAAGAAGTCAACGGCACCATGGAAATTGAATACCAGCAGACTCCCATCAACCTGGCCCCGCCATGGAAGCGACTCACCATGGATGAGGCCCTCATTGAAATTGGTGGTGTTGCCCCGGAACGCCTGGAAAGTGAAGCGGCCATTTTCGCCCTGGTCAAAGAACACAGCATCGAACTCGACAAACAGGCGGGAGCCGGCAAGGCCAAAACCGAGCTTTTTGAGCTTCTGGTCGAAGAGAAGCTTGTCAACCCGACCTTCATAACCTCGTATCCCACCGAGGTCTCTCCGCTTGCCAGAAAAAACGAAAACGATCCATCGGTCACGGACCGCTTTGAGCTGTTTATCTGCGGCCGGGAGCTGGCCAACGCCTTCAGTGAGCTCAATGACCCGCTCGACCAGCGCCGGCGCTTTGAAAAACAGATAAACGAGCGGGGCAACGACGAGGAGATCCATCCGGTCCTTGATGAAGATTACGTCCGCGCGCTGGAATACGGCATGCCCTCTGCCGCCGGCGAGGGAATCGGCATCGACCGACTGGTAATGCTGCTCACCGATGCCCCCTCGATTCGTGACGTCATCCTCTTCCCGCATCTCAAACCAGAGGGAGCGGCAAAGAAGAGCGTCAAGAAGAAAAACCCACAATCATCCGGCTCAACGCCCTGATATGTACGAATGGTTTATTGGCCTGCGCTATCTCCGGGCCAAACACAGGCACGGTTTTATATCGCTTATCTCCTTTATTTCGGTTGCCGGAATCACGGTCGGCGTCATCGCTCTGATCGTAGTTCTTGCCGTCTACTCCGGCTTTACGGATGGCCTGCGAGACCAGATTCTCGGACTGAACTCGCACATTGTGGTCCAGCGAATGGGCGGCCCCATACACGATTACGAACAGGTACGACAGCAAATTCTAGATGTCGACGATGTCGAGGGAGCTACCCTTTATCTCTATACTCAGACATTGCTGAGCAGCTCTGCCGGAGGCAGCGGTGCGATACTGCGCGGCATCGCCCCGAAGACCGCCAGAGGCGTTATTAATTTGCCCGAACAGATGCAACAGGGATCCATTGATGACCTGCAGAGCACGAATGAAGACACAATCCCCAACATCATCCTCGGCAAAAATCTGGCGCAAGATCTGCGAGTCCACGTCGGCGGCAAGATACGCCTCATTTCCCCGTCCGGCCCGCTGACCCCCATGGGGATCATCCCGAAGATCAAAACATGCAGGGTCTCGGGTATTTTCGCCTCGGGCATGTATGAGTACGACTCATCCCTAGTCTATATGGCCATTGCGGATGTTCAGCAATTTCTGCAAAGCGGCGATGTAGTCCACGGCATCGAGGTAGCGGTCAACACCAAAAAACTCAACAAAGCCGATATCGTCGGCGCTGCCATTGTCGACAAACTGGGGCACGGGTTCAGTGCCCGGGACTGGATGTCCATGAATCACAACCTGTTCGCCGCCTTCAAGCTTGAAAAAATCGGCATGTTTATCTGCCTTGCCCTTATAATTCTGGTTGCCGCACTCAACATCATCAGCGCCTTGATCATGGTGGTCATGGAAAAAGGCAAGGATATCGCTATTCTTAAATCAATGGGGGCGACATCGGGCTCCATCATGCGCATATTCTTTCTTCAGGGGGCGGTGATCGCCTTTACCGGCACTGCCCTGGGCGTGGCCGGAGGCCTGGGACTCTGTGAGCTGCTGAGCCGGTACCAGTTTATCGAGCTGCCTTCAAATGTTTACCCCATGACCACTCTGCCCATCAAGGTACTGCCGGCCGATGTTGCCATAATCGCCTGCAGCGCAATCGTTATCACCCTGCTGGCAACGCTCTATCCCTCATGGAAGGCTTCCAAGGTACAACCCGCCGAGGTGCTCTCCTGATGACTCTTTTCCAGGCACAACAACTGTGCAAAACCTACAACGACGGCACCAGGGTAATCGAGGTCCTGCAGTCCATCGACCTCACCATATCGGCGGGAGAGATGACGGCAATAACCGGGGCATCCGGGTCCGGCAAAACAACACTGCTCCAGGTATGCGGAACGCTGGCACGACCAACCTCGGGGGAAATTTTCTTTGAAGAGAAGCCTCTGCTGCATTTGGACAACAAGGAAATCGCCGCCTTTCGCAACCGCGAGCTGGGCTTTATCTTCCAGTTCCATCATCTGCTGCCGGAATTCACGGCACTGGAAAACGTCATGATGCCGGCACGGATCGCGGGAATGAAAGCTCGAGACATCCATGACAAGGCACTGCACCTCCTCCAACAGGTCGAGCTCGATCACCGGCTGGATCATAAAATCACCAACCTCTCCGGTGGAGAACAACAGCGAACAGCCCTGGCCCGCGCGCTCATCATGGAACCGAAACTCCTGCTGGCCGACGAACCGACCGGCAATCTTGACAGCCGATCGGGCAATATCGTCTTCAAACTGCTGCAGCAACTGAGCAGAAAGCGCCGCCTCGCCGTCATTATGGTGACCCACAACATGGCTCTGGCCGCCAGAATGGACAGCGTACACACCTTACAAGACGGCACGCTTATCCACTCATCCTATAATAACGACTCCGCCTGACACAAGCGGTCACTACTACGATCATTACTACGATCACTCCTCCTTGCTGCCAAAACCAAAGTTTTTGAGCAGCCCCTTGCCGGTCTCCTCCAGTGTTTTGCCCGTTTCCTCCAGTGACTTGACCTGTTCCCGGATCTTTTCCTTAGCAGCTTCGGGGTCTTGCACCGCTTCCATGATCGTCTCCTCGTTGGCAATTGCGCTCAAGTCAGCGGAAAATTCGGGTTTGGCAAAGGTTCCCTGTATCGCGATGGGAACTGTGAGCCCTGAGCGCTTCTCTGCATCTCCCTGCCCTTTCAACGTGCCGACTATCTTGGGCCGCACCTTCATATCAAGCTGTTCGCTGACAAGATTTGCCGTACCGAATGCTTTCACCCGCAATAGCGGCGATGCCAGAAACGACTCCGTGGTTTTGAACAAACCATTGTTCAAGGTGTATGGCACCCGTAGTTCCGCAAAATCGGTCTTCGGTTTGTCCTTGGATGAAAGCTGCCCCCCTCCTTTGGCAAAACTCCGCGCCATTTCAGCTATATCAATACCGACGATGGCGCCATCGAGAAAGCTAAGCTCCCCGGCACCATTCAGGCTCTTTTTGATTTGCATGGCATTGTCACCACGAAAAGAAAGAGATGCTGCCGCGTTCATGGCTCCACGAATGACATCTTTTTCCATGGAATCCTTAAGCAACGGTCCCGCCTGTATATCGGCGGCCTTGAGGTCAACCTTGGTAGTTGGCGTATCCTTCTGCACATTGAAATTCCCAGTTATGCCAATGCTGCCCTGATACAAATCAAACGTAGCGGGATCAAGAATAAATACTCCGTTTTTCCCAACAATTTTAAAAACAGCACGCTCCACCTTTGCTCCATGGACAACCAGCTCTCCAATATGTACCTCACCATCCAGCAGCAGGCGGCGTAGCGGGGTATAATCAATTTCCGCCGGCCCAGCCTTTTTTGCTTCCGTGGAGCTTTTCGACGTTTTAGTGTCCGGTGGCGTTTTCGTGTCCGGCGAGGTCGAAGTGTCTGGCGGAGTCGAAGTGCGCGGCGGCAGATACCGGTCAAGATTGAATGTATCCAGATCAAGATTGAAGGCGACATCCGGTCTGGCCATATCCTGAATCCTGGCCGACATATTCAGGACTGAATCATCAAGTGTGATACTGCTCTCCCGCAGTTGTATATCATTAGGATTGCCCTCTACATCCAGCTTAGCATGGAAATTGTCAAGCACACCCACATCGGCTGTTTCCACCGGCATGGCAATATCAAGCTCCTGCAAAAGCTTACGAGGTGAGAAGGGGGCCAGCGACAGATTCATCTTGAACTGCTGCCTGGTAGCCGGATCAACGACATCTCCCTGCAGCGCCATCTCCAATTGCCCGAAAGCCTTGACAACAAGATCGATGGCGACTCTCCCCTGGCCCGGCACCTTGCCGACGGGCCCGAGGCTTCCCGTAACACTGACCGGCCGGCCCTCCACATCCGCCTTAAAATTCAAGGAAATGAGACGATCCAGGGAGACATCCTCCAGCTTCAAGGAAATATTATCAACCTCCTTTTGCAGATCTGTTCCCTTGTCGGTATAGACTACGCGACCATCGCTGATGGTGAACTCATCCACCTGAAGAGATTTTACGGGGAGCTGTGCTCCACCTTTGGTATCACTACCCTTCGTCGAAGGTGCTTTTTCCTCTTGTGCCGTCTTTGTCTCTTGTGCCGTCTTTATTACCTCTTGTGTTCCCAGGGCCCAGTTGCCGTCCCCCTTGGCTGACTTCACAAGATGAATTTCCGGCCCCTTGAGAACAAATTTCTTGATCTCAATTTTTTTGGTAAGCAGCGGAAGCAGCTTGACTCTCGTCTCAAAAGACTCGACAGTGATGAAATCCCCTCCACCAAATGCTTCCGGATTGCCCATCCGCAGGTCGGAAAACAATACTCCCACCCAGGGGAAAACGGACACCTCAAAGTCGCGCCCCATCGAAAAAGGCCTTCCGGTGACCTCTGTAACCTTTTTCTCTATGGCCGGCAGATAGGTTTCAATATCTACAACTTTCGGGATAATGATTACCGCTGCAATAAGCAAAGCAATAAGCCCCGCCCCCAATGCCAGCAACCAGATAAAAATTTTCTTCATAGTCGTGCTCCATTCCCAAGGTGACAATTACCTACGCTTCAAGAAACAGTACATCAAATACAACTAACTGTCAAAACTCCTCTTTTGCATTGCCCATATTCCACTTTATCAATTCGTGGGGTAAGCGTAGACTCCGAAAAAGCTCATTTTATAAGGTAGCCTGTATCATAACGGCCACCATACATTTGCACAGGGCTCACTCATCCTTCCCGGTATACCGCACCGGATGGTAATGGACATGAACACGACGCAAAAAATCGATCTCGTCAATCAAACGTTTTTCCACCTCGGTGGCAATGACATTCCCTTCACGCACGCTAAGATCCCCGTCGACGCCAATGGTGAGGTTCATGACCAGGTAGGGGCCAAAGCGATGCGCCCGAACCTCCTCAACCTCTTTGACGCCATCCTGCACTGCCAGAATTTCCCGCACCTTTTTTCCCAGGCTCTTGCCTGGAACGGTGTCCATCAGATCTGCCGTGGAATCTCGCAGGATTTCGATGCCGGTGTAGAGCACAATCAGTGACACCAGCCCACCGGCAAGCGGGTCGACCCAGGGATGACCGGCCATACCGAAATATATCCCCACCGCAGCGCCGGTGGAAGCAAAGATATCATTGCGATGATCATGGGCCAACGCCTGCACTGCACTGTTTTGCGTGGTTTTCCCAATTTTTCCGGTCCATCTGGTCAATACTATTTTGACCACTACCGTTACCAGCGCCACCCACAACGCTATTTCCGCGGCACCACTATAACCATCCCCGCCACTGAGAAGCCCATAAACATCATCTATGCTGTTCCAGAACAGGGCTATGCCGGTTGAAATAACAAAGGCTCCCACCACTACCGCGGCGATAGACTCCATCTGGTCATGGCCATAGGGATGTTCATGGTCGGCCGGCTTCTGCGATATCCTCATACAAATACTCATGACGACCCCATAGGCAACATCCGAGGTTGAGTTAATGCCGTCGGCCAGCAGCGCCGGGCTGTGCCCAAGAATCCCGACACCTGTCTTGACCAGCGCCAGAAGAGCATTGGCAGCCAGGCCGACATTGATGGCCAGTACTCCCCGGCTCTTGCGGCACTGTATTGTATTCTTTTCCATGAATCAGCTTACCTTTTACCAATCTGGCAGAAATGCTAATAAAAGATACCTGCTCACAGGACACCTGATCTTGACGCAAGCAGCCTGGCTTACCTATAGCCAATACGCGACACCAGTCTGCCTGCGAAGGTACGCGTAAAGCTCCGAATCTCCGGCACCCTGCAAGCAGTTACAAATACCGAGGGTAGCAAATCCAAGTGGCTTGTCCCATAAGTAGTTATTTTGTAGTTATTTTGTAATTGTTTTTTTTGTGCTACACCATAAAAATTATTTCCAACAAAGCCAGTCGACTTGAGAATTTTTATATGCCTTTTTCTGATTACCCACAACGCTCAGCTATTTGACCCAGGAGTCTTTACATGCGCTTCTTCCCTGAACGTATCCTACTTGACACTCTTTTGTCGGGACAGTAGTCTTTTCTCAGGGAATTTCAGATGCCACGATCTCAAGACAACACTTCATTACCTCAACTATCATCACCATTCTCTTCAAAGGGGAATTCTAATGAACACAATGAAAGCTCTTGTAAAGGCTGAGGCAGAACAGGGACTCCGCCTTGAAGATGTTGCCATTCCGCGTCCAGGAAAGACGGACGTCCTTATCAAAATACTCAAGACCGCCATCTGCGGCACCGACGTGCACATTTACAACTGGGATAACTGGGCCTCAAAAACCATTCCGGTACCCATGCATATCGGTCACGAATTTGTGGGCGTCATCGCCGATGTCGGTGAAGACGTGCATGACTACCACGAAGGTGATATCGTTTCCGGCGAAGGCCATCTGGTCTGCGGCAAATGCCGGAACTGCCTTGCCGGGAGAAGACACCTCTGCAACACCACCAAAGGCGTTGGTGTCAACCGGCCCGGCGCCTTTGCCGAGTACCTCTGTATCCCCGTCACCAACACCTGGTATTGCGATCCAGCAATTCCCCTGGAATTGCTGGCCTGTTTTGATCCTCTGGGCAATGCCGTGCACACGGCTCTCAGCTTTGACGTGCTGGGAGAGGATGTCCTTATAACCGGGGCGGGCCCCATTGGCTGCATGGCGGCAGCCGTTGTCAGACATGCCGGAGCCAGGCATGTGGTGGTTACCGACGTCAATCCATACAGATTGGCTCTGGCGGAGAAGACAGGAGCAACACTGGTTCTTGATGTCACCACGGAGAGTGTCGAAGATGCCCAAAAGAAACTGGGCATGAAAGAAGGGTTTGATGTCGCTCTGGAGATGTCGGGAAATCCTGCCGCCTTCACCTCAATTCTTGACAACCTCTGTCACGGCGGCAAAGTCGCCATGCTCGGCATAATGGAGGAGAATTCCGCCATCGACTGGAACACGGTCGTCTTCAACGGCATCACCATTAAGGGGATATACGGCAGAGAAATGTTTGAGACCTGGTATAAAATGACCTCCTTTCTCCAATCAGGCCTTGACATCACTTCTTTAATAACGCACAGATTCCACTATACGGAGTTTGAACAAGGCTTTGAAATCATGCGCTCAGGCAACTCCGGCAAGGTAGTGCTAGACTGGCACGAGCAGTAGCGATTACAAGTAATAGAGCATATAAATATTTGATTCCCCACAAAGCTCGGCTGATCGACCCAGCACTTCGAGCTGAACTTTGTTACGAATCAAGTACAAATACAAGGAATCCCCCATGACTTTACAAAAACTGGACACCGCTCTGGCAGCAGAAATGGAACAGCTCGCCCATGAGGGCAGAGCCAAGGCCCCTGAACGGGTGATCTCCGGATATGTTCCCGCACGGGACACGTTCGGTCCCCGTTATCTGCTCGAAGGCAGTACACAGGAGTTCCTGCGCATGAACTCTAACTCCTATCTTTCGCTTTCCAATCATCCGCGGGTTATTGCTGCCGCGGACAAGGCAACACGGGAATTCGGCGTTGGCCCCGGGGCGGTACGCTTCATCGACGGTACCTATAGTCACCATACACAGCTGGAAGATCGGATTGCCGCATTCACTGCAAAAGAATCCGCCAAAATCCTCAACTCCGCCTACACCTCCAACTGCGGTCTGGCCCTGACCATCGGCAATAAAAAGACCCATTGGATAGGCGATCAGCTGAACCACAACTCCATTATTCGGGCCATGCGAATCGCCGGGGTCCCCCGGGAAAACAAGGGAATCTTTAAACACAATGACATGGAGGACCTGCGCAGGTGCCTCAACGAAGTCGCCCCCGGCACCGAACGCGTCGTCATTATCTTTGACGGCGTCTACTCCATGCGCGGCGATATTGCCCCCATTGATAGAATTGCCGCAATTGCCCAAGAGTACGACGCCTCATTCAAGGACGGCGTCATCACCGTTGTCGACGATTCCCACGGCATTGGCGCCTATGGCGAAACCGGAAGGGGGACGAGTGAGTTCTGCAATGCCGATGTGGACATAATCGTGGGGACGTTCGGCAAAGCCTTCGGCGTCAACGGCGGCTTCATTGCCGCCAGCAATGGTGTTACCGAGGCGGTACGGCAGAAGGCAGACACCTATATTTACACCAACCCTCTGTCGGTGGCGGATTGCGCTGCTGCAATAGAAGCCATCGACATCTGTGACAGCGATGAGGGAAGCGCCCTGCTGGCCAA
>Ga0136557_1002359_pt1 | contig 11023 bp, 13 predicted proteins | sample AntRauTorckE6832_FD_104796 | JGI IMG/M metagenome (GOLD analysis project Ga0136557, IMG submission 104796) | Saline lake microbial communities from Rauer Islands, Antarctica - Metagenome Torckler E6 #832 | ecosystem: Environmental > Aquatic > Non-marine Saline and Alkaline > Saline | place...
ACACCTTCTGCAACATCTTCTGCATCACCAATGTAAGCGAACTTTGGAACTGTGATTGTGTTACCTGCTCTACCTGCAAGCGTGTTGTCAATTTTCGCCATAGCTGAAAACTTGATTTTCTTTGGAAGTTTTGCACTGATCATCTGTGCCATAACTTCAGGATTGATTAAATTACTTAATTTTGTTTGTGGCATATTAAATTACCATCCTTTCTTATTCTTGATTTGTTAAGGAATCATATAGATCCTTATTTGAGTTGTAAAGTTCTATTCTTTCTTTGTAACCCATCTTGTTGAATTGTTCTTTACTTACTGATCCAGGTGTTGTGTCTTTACGTTCACCAGGCTTTGTTCCCTTAAATGTGTTCTTGTTTTCAACATCAAACAAGAACTTTGAATCTTCACTTTCTTGAAGCTTTTTCAATTGACTTTCCAAACCTTTAATTGATTCACCATCAAGTTCAGCCTTTTCCAAGTCAAGTAATGCTTTAACTGCTGTGATGTTCTTTGCTTTTGCTGATGTAAGTGCTTTTTCAACAGCATTGTTAATTTGGATATTCTTCAGATCAGCTTCATACTTTTCTTTTGCAGTCTTGTTTTCACCCTGAAGCTTTTCAATTTCAGCTTTTAAACCTTCAGCATCAACTGCTTTCAGATCATTCAATTGTTTATCCCTGGTCTTGATGTCAGCTTCAAGTTGCTTCTTAGAATCATTTACTTCATCAAACCTTACTTTGGGAATAAACCCTTTCAGTTCTTCAGCAGATGCTTGTGCAGCTTTTTCAGCTTGTTCTTCAGTCAATCCAAGTTTCAAGAAATCTTCTTTTTTCATTTTTTCATCCATCCTTTCAAATACATTGTTTTTCGTGGTTCAGTCCACGTTATTTGTCTTGATAGTTTACGTCCATCAATACCAAAATGACGATATATAAAAAGGTGCTTCCACATTAGAAGCACCTTAATGATCCATTAACCCAAGGATCAGGGAAGATATTTGATCACCACCTTATTTCACAAACTTTTCATACCAATCATTATACTTTATATTACTTGGTACATAATAAGTTTCACCATCCTCACCCCTTGCAGCACGTTCACCCAAGCTGAATTCATCATCAAAATAAGGGACTGTGACCGTTCTACACCAGGCATGAAATGGTGGTGCTGTAACACCAACCTCATAATCCTTCATGTCAAACACATGTCCGTCCAACCCTTTACACACTTCAGAAGTGTTATTGTCCAGGGTTGCCACGATTTCAAAGCGTTCCACATCAAGATCATTGAAAGCATCTTTCTGTGCAGCTGAAGCAAAAGCAGCAGATTCAGTCATTACAAGCCTGCCTGCTTTATATAATGCTGCCCTTGGTTTAGTGTCATGTGTACCAATAAGCTTAGCAATATCTTTTATTACTTGATCAGGTGCTTTACCTGTAATGACTGACTGTGTTAAGTGTGTTTGTAGGTTGGCAATTAATTCTTTCTTATTTGTCCATATCCTACTGCTGAATGTCTTACCATCCATTGTCCAGGGTTTACTTAAGATCTTATTAAGCTGGTTGTCATTCAATACATGAAGATCCCAACCAATATTGAAACCCTTTTGGATCTCAAAGGCTGTGTGATAATATCCATCTTTATAGATACCACGCAACAGATCATCAACATCATCTAATTGATTCCCATAAAGCACTTCAACCTGTTGTTCCATTTGAACCTTTAAAGATTGAAGCCTAGAAACATGAACCCTTGCTGAAGCATTTTCAAGTTCTTTCATCCATCTTTGATCCAGGGCATTTTCTTTCCCATATTTGATGTATTCATTCACATCCCACTTGAATTCCTTCAATTCCTTAGTTGTCAGAAGCTTTCTTGCTTCAGTCATGGTGATTTCATTATTAGCAGCAAACCTTCTGTACCATACAGAAAGTTCCTTTTCAATATTCTTAGTGGTATTCCTGTATTGAATATCAAGATCCCTTAAATATTGTTCACCCTTATTGTTCTGTGCTTCTTCAATAAGTTCCATTCTTCTTTGCCAATAACTCTTACTCTTTGACATCATCATCACCTTCTTCATTACTTGAAGGCTTTACTGGATTGAAAGCATTTGCATAATCATCAATAGCTTCTTCTTTCTGATCCTTCAATCTTTCTAGTTCTTTCCCAACATCACTTATGAAAGGAACTTGACCAAGTAACGTTTCATTACTGATTTCAACACCAGCATCTGTCAACATCCCCATGATCTCTGTTTCATTCATCATCATATCCCTGTTGAATATAATATTAACTTCTTCATTTGAAAAATCACCCTGTCCAGTATTGGCAAGGTGACTGTTTATGAACCATAACAGTTCTTCAAAGGATGCCTGGTATTCAGTTTCCATTTCATTGGCATCCAAATCAATATCATTGTACATGGATTGAATGTTCATCTGATTTGGTGTACCTGACATCCTTTCATCCTTGGCATCATAACCCCTTGCATTCTCAATCAAGGCTTTCTTGAAGATCTCAACAATAGCTTTGTAATTGTCAGCATTGACTTCAACAGTTAGAGTTGAAACACCACCCTTGGCACCATCAATGCTTTTAACCTTAACTGCACCATAGGTTGCAAGATTGTGTCTGAACTCTGCCAGGTTTGCACCATCATAGTTTTCAATAACCAGGATTGTGTTCCTTGCATCTTCTTGCATGTTGTTTTCAAAGTCAGAAAGCATTATATTAATTCCATCCTGCAATGACTTCACCCTGGTGATCAGTGGAATTTCCTTGGCATTATACTTGAAAGCTATCAAAGGGATCCGTTCCCAATTGTAACCTTCCATAACCCCTTCAGCATTTTCAACAGTCATATAAGTGCTTGAAGGGTTTTCAATATCAAGGATCAACTTTCCATTTTCCAATACATATCTTTCAATTCCATTTACACTGTAAATTTCAACCTTTTCAATGGTCTTTTCCTTGATACCTTCATAGGCTTCAATTTCATACAATCTGACTGCAAAATCAAGTTCTGTATGTTCAGCATCCTTCCAAAATGGAAGCACTTCATAAGATTCAAACTTCTTGAACTTCAATTCACCTTGTTCATTGTAGTAAGGATGTAACCATCCAATGCCACCATTTAAGGAATCTTCACCCAAGTTCTTCAAGGTTCTGTGGAACTTCCTATTGAAGATCTGCTTCAATGCAGCTTCATAGTTCTTATTTTCTGTATCAAATGTCAGCAGCTTCCCAAGTAGATAGTTTTTCTTTTGATCCACCATCTTACCATATTGATTATCAATGATCTTGTTGTTTGGAAGGTTTTCCACCACATAAAGTTCACCATCCTTACCAATAGCTGTTCTTTGCCTGGATAGAATGTCATGTTCACCTGAATAATACTTTTCACCAGTGATCATGTTGATTCTTTTAATGGACTTCTTCCACTTTCTAATTTCAGCTTCAAGACATTCCTTTTGTGTCATCCTGGTATTAGCACCAGTTGTTATGATCTTCTTGATGCTATTCATTACACTAAATTCAAACACGTTTATTCACCACCTTCCATACTCTTAATTATGACATCATAAGTATAAAACCCACAAAATAGGGGATTCAATATACTTTTTGTTACTAACTAGATATTAATCTTAGTTGAAACTGAATGTTTCGCCCTTGATGAATTCTTCCATTCCATATCTCATTGCATCAAGAATATGGTTGAAGTCATCAATTGGTTTATTGGTTTTCTTTCCAAACTTGTCTTTGTCCCAAGTGTAATTGCTGATTTCAGTCAGGAAGTTGACACACCTTGGATGGACTATAATCTTGAAGTCCTGAATGTAGTCAATACCATTGTTGACTGAATCCTTTCCTTTTCTTGCTGCCTTGATATTGGACATTCCAAGTTCACGAAGCCTGTCAATGGACTTGGGTTCTGCTGAATCTGCTCTGATTCGTTCTTTCCTATAACCCATTTCAGTGACTTCATTGTGTATAGCTTCATTGGACATTCCATTCTTGTACATTTCATCAAACACATATATGACCTTTGCTTTCAGGTCAACCATTCCGCACCATAGTGCAGAAGGGTCATTTGTATATCCAAAGTCAAGACCAAAGCCTGACTTAATACCTGCAATCTTCTTGATGTCATCCAGGTTGAATGCTTTTTCTTCCCAGTTCTCAAAGACAAGACCTTCAACAATACCCCAGTCACCAAGACCTGCAACTCTGTATCTTCTTGGGTTGTTTTTCTTCATGGTTTCAAATACTTTCTTGTCAGCAGCATCAAGGAATTCATTACACATGTAATTGGTGGTCATTGCAAGGATATCAACATCAGGTTCAGCATCAAAGAACCGCTTCTTTATCCAGTGATGTTCATTCCAAGGGTTAAAGGTTAATGTTATTTGCTTGAACAGTCCTTCAACCACTTGACCACGAATAGATTCATCCAGGATGTCAAAGTCAGCTTCATTCAATATTTCATAAGCTTCTTCAATCCACATCCAACATAATGAACCAATATCAACTGTGATGGATGTGACTTTCAATGGGTCATCAAGACCCCTGAAATAGATTGTTTGACCAGTGGGAATATAGGTCATTTCCAAAGGTGATTCAGTTATTTTCCAATAGTCCTGAACCCCCAGTCTACTGATTGCCCATTTTAGTTCAGTGAAGCACGAATCCTTCAAGGTTCTGAATGTCTTTCTGACAACAAGAAGGTTCGCATCAGGATATTCCATCATCCTTGTAATGAAGTTCAGTGCAGTGGTCTTTGATTTCTTGGATGCTCTTGAACCTTTGACCACTCTGTATCTGCCTTTAAAATGCCAAAATTTATTGTATTTTTTACCGACAACTTTCTTCAATGATATTTCATGTTTAATCATAGACATCACCACATTTTATTGCATCATATTGTTCAAGTGCCTGTTTTGACTGGTTCATCAATGATTGTGTTACTAACCTGATATTATTCTTCATCATCTTCACCCATATCATCTTTGATGACAACAGGAATCACACCTTCAAGTTTTAGTTTGTCATTGAACATTCCCAGGTGTCTGCCTATCAAATCAAGTGCTTTCAATTTGTCATATGTTTTGACTTCTCTTTCAGTGATGTCACCATCTTCTGTTGGAATAATCTTGAACTTCACACTGGAAATGCAAGCTGTATCTTCTCTATTGGCATCACCCCTGATAGTAGCTGCATCCATATTGATGACATCCACTGGATTTAAGAAAGCAATCTTTGCCAGTTCTTGAACAACTCTATCCTGGTTGATTCCTGTCCTCTTTGACCTTTCAGCAAGTGCCTTTGCAACTGCTTCTGCAATGTTAGGTTTTGAGAGGTTTTCCGCTCCTATTTCTTTTGCACACTTAGAAGAATATCCTGCCCTAATTGAAGCCTGTGTTGCATTCAGGTCAATTAGATATTCGTCAACAAATGATTTTTGTTTCTTAGTTAGTTTTGCCATGAATACAACACCTGATTTCTTATTAAATTTTTACATACGAAAAAGAGAACTTTCAAGTCAGGAGGTTAACTCAAAAGTTCTCTTTGGGAAATATCTATTTTATTTATAATATTAACTATACTAAGTTTACTATATATAAAGGGTACACACAAGGGTGTCAGTATTGCATGGAATGTGCATAATTTACCAATATTTCATTCATCAACTGAATATCTGATAAATCACTTCATCACTGAACAGTCTGATTTGAAGCATGTTGACAAGTCTGTTCTTATTCCTGCTGATAGTAGATACATCAACCAGGTAATGTTCAGCAATGTCTTCCCTGGTCTTACCTTCAAAATACTTCATCCTGATAACATCAAAGTATGGGTCATCCTTTAACATATCAATTGCAGAATCAATCACCTTGATGAAATTCCTTGTGGTCTGAATACTGCATTCAAGGGATTCAATCTTTTCATCAGCCTTGTCAGAATCAGACTTCACTTCATATGTAGCACTTCCTGAAAAGGATGTGATGCTTGGTGACTTCTTTGGAATTCCTTCACTCTTAATGGTGTTAATCTGTTCAAACTTGTCAGCAATTGCAGCCTTGAAATTGTTGTAATTATAAAGCAAGGTTTCTGTTTTTTGAAATGGTGATTGTCGATTATCTTTCAAAAGTCCTTGTCTTTTCAATTCAGAAGCAGTTCTTTTGACAGCTTCATCAATATAACTTTCTATGATTTTAGTATCATTCTTCATAAAATACCTTCCTTTCTCACATTTTACCTTGAACCTTGAACCTCACCTTGCACCGCTTCAATCCCTTACTATGACTAGGTTTACAGAACTACGGTTCAAGGGTTCAAGGTAATACCTCTATATTCTTTATTTTTAAGGTATATATATAATATTTTAATGAATTATAATTTCTTAATTTATGTTAATAAGTTGTTAGTACCTTGAACCCCTTGAACCGACAACCTACAACACCAGTTATATCATAGGGTTTCAAGGGTTCAAGGTGAACCCATTTATCAAGAACCACCTTGAACCTACCTTGAACCGCTCCTGCTAATTGTTATGGGGAACAGGTTTTTGAAACTTAACTTTCAAGTTTATTTTTTAACTTCACCTTGAACAATAATCCTACCTTTCTTTGATGAAATCTTAGGCTTCTTCAAAATCATTACAATGTTTTTCAAAGAATTGTTTTGTTTCTTTATTTTTAGGAATGCTTTCATTATTAAAATATTTCCAAATACAAATCCTGCCAGGAAGAACAATGCAAAGTAAAAATATTGTTCCATGTAGTTAAACTCCTTTTACCTTTGATGCATACATGTCAGCATGATGTGTCCACAATACATTTTCATACTTCTTAATTGCTCTATCATAGAAATTCCATTCCTTTGTTTCATAGCTGCCCATGTGATACCTGATGCAAAGAATTTCTTCTTCTGTAAGTTGCATATGCTGTGCCAACATCATCACCGACTTATCAGCATGACCAGGGATGAAGGTCTGATTGTTATATTCAAAGTGTGATTCTTCATCCTTTGGTTCATCCAATCCCATGAACTGGACACCTTCAACATCAATAATCTTTTCATATTTATCAATCTTGCATAGGTCATGGAACATTCCAACAATCAAAGGTGACCTTTCATCTGACCACTTCAACCAGTTATCATATGTGAATTGAACCAGTGCTTCTGCTACCGCCATTGAATGGTCAAACAGTCCACCTTCATATGCTCCATGATATTTTGTTGAAGCAGGGGCAGTGAAGAAACCATTTTCAATCAGCCATTCATAAAATTCCTTACTGATGTGGTCACCCATCATCTTATGGAACATTTCAATTCTTTTGTTTATTGTTATCATTTGACCTTCCATCTGTTTCACCATTCCTTTCACTTTTTTTCAAGTCTTAAACATTTATTATCTTTGAAAGCCATACAATTTTCACCATCACACCAAGCAAAATAATCTTGATAAATTCTTTGTTCAGGAATCATCCTAACTCTTTTCTTGAATGGACAAACTTTTTTCTTATTGTTCATCAGATTCACATTTTTCTTCTTCAATTCTCACTGCTGATTCTGTTGCCAGGAAGCAAGGTTGAACAGTTCTTCCCATGATATAAAGATAAATCCTTCCTGATTCCAACACCTGCTGCTTTTCTTTTTCATCCAATTCCCAAACTGTTTCTATTCCAGGGGTGACCCCATCATCACACAAATATCTTGTTCCAGGTAATTCCTGACACCCTTCACCAATGAAGGTGACATTGCTTGTTTCTGTTTTAACTGGTTTCATTTACGTCACCAACCTTTTCAAATATTTCAGGGTTATCCTGAATCACCATATATAATGCATTTGCTAATTCATCAATTTTCTTTTCATCATGATTTGAATAACCAAGAAATTCATATATTCCATGAATCATTTCATGAAGAAAATCAGCTTCCATCTTACCCCTTGCGTTTGGACATATTCTGATTATAAGGTTCACATAGTCAATTTCACCTGAATAATTTTGACTTCCTAAATCAAGCTTATTGGTCTGTTCAACTTTGTAAACTTTACCACCAATTTTGATTTCTTTTGGTATCTGCATTATTTGAACTCCTTTCCTGATTTTCTATGTCTTAACTGGATTCTTTCAATAAATTCAAAACCTGCCCAACCTGCAATGTTTTTCATGACCTTAATCAGTTCATGGGATTTCTTTTCAATTGCAGCGTCTTCCTTGATGATTGGTTTTAATGCTTCATAAGCTGTTGGGTCAGCACAACCGCTACTGTTGAACCTTGGATTTTTATTACTCATGTTATTCACCGACTTTCAAAGGGACAAACATTTCATCTGTGGTGACTGTTGCACCATTACATTCAATGATTATCTTTGTATGGGGTGAATAGTTTTTCAGCATCCATTGTTGCACTGGTTTAACAAGTTCAGCAAACTGTTCAATCTTGTCAAACTTATCATCAGTCAACATTGGAATTTCTGTTGATGTACCTTTTACTACTTTCACTGTTCATCATCCTTTCTGTTGATAGAATCCATTACTTTGAACCCATCAGGATATCTTTTCTTTAACTTTTCAACGTTCTTTTCCATTACTGTTTCCAGGTCTACATTCAAACTTTTTGCAAGGATTGCAATGTACCAACAAACATCACCAAGTTCATTGACAAGTTTATCCTTGTTCAATTCATGGCCCTGGAACACGTGCTTCTTTATATGGTCAGATACTTCACCAGTTTCACCGCATAGACCCAAGATTCCATTCATAAGTAAGTCATTTGAATTATTACTGTTTGCTGTTCTTAATGCTAATTTTTGATATTCATTTGCTTTCACTTTTGGTCACCTTCCTTTCAAGTAATTCCATAATGCAGTAGTTCGCTAAATCCATCAAAGTGTCATCAATACTTTCATCTTTTACAAGCTGCCCTTTACCTTGAAGAAGGGTTTTCAACCTGCTGTATTTGTCATATATCCTGACCAATATCGCATAAGGAAGTTCATTTCTTAACTTTGCAAAAGAATCCCCATAATCATGATTCTTCTTTTCATAAACTGTGTTCAACATCTTGCAAAGTTCTTGATGGACTTTTACCTTGTCCAATCCATCCATTAAGTCATTACAGTTAATTTCACACTTAGGACAAACCTGTCTTCCTTCTGGAACATATTCACCGCAGCTAACACATCCATCATCCTTCATCTTTTTCACTCCTTATCTTGGAACAAATATTCTGTATTTTTTATTGTTTATCTTCTTATCCATAATTGCAAAATCAAAGTATTTCTTGACCTGCTTTGAAAACTCACCATTGGATAGAGGTTGCAAGCTATTGGATAAACAATATTCTTGGTATGCCTTGTACACCTGGTTTGTTGGTTCATTTTCAATTTCATTTCTATCTGTTTCTTTGAAGAATCCAAGGATTGGATTGTTGTTTTCTTCATATTCTTCAAGTTCCTTTTGAACCTTTTCAGATTCAGTGAAGTTCCTGGTTAGAAGAACCCTTTTCAATCCTTTAAGTCCAAGCTGAATCAAGTATTCAATAGCATCCTGACTTTTCAACATGTCACCTATAAATGGAACATAGTCAGGGTCATTGGAAGTGAACTTTGCATTGAAGGGAACTATTATCAACCTTCTAAGTATTGCATTTGAATCTCTTCCTTTTCCTATCCTTGGAATGTTATTTGCTGAAAACAGCAGCTTCACATATGGTTCAAATTCAAACTTTGGTTGACCCTTTTGTTCAGCATCTATGGTTTCACCAGTAACTATTTTCTTGAAGTCTGCTGCATCAGTGATGAATTCTTCTGAAATATCATCACCGATGTTTGCAAGCTTTCCAAATATCATGACTGTACTGAACCTATCATTTAATTTTTTCAAATCCAGTGCTGAAACATTTCTTCTTCCAAGCATTGTCTTCAACATGTTCAGTAAGGTTGATTTTCCATTACTTCCTGAACCAGTCAATATGAATGCCTTTCCAAGTTCATTTCTCCTGAACATACAATATCCAACCATTTCTTCAAGCAGCATTCTAATCTGTTCATCCTGACAAGCTATATTGTTGATGGTCTTATCAGTTAGTTCATCATAAGCATTTGGGTTGTAGTCCCAGTCAATTTTGTTGGTGATAATATGTTCATGAGAAAAGGGGATAAAGCTGTCATCATGTATGTTCAACAGACCATTCCTGAATGCAATCCAATTTGCATCAGTTGCAGGTGTATTGTCACGAATCATAATATCAAGATAGGACATTACTTCTGTTCTTTTTGCTCTGTTCAGTTGGGGGATATGCCTTATCATTTCCGCTTCAATGTCTGAATAACCACTGATGTAGATTCCATCCCTGTAAAGGTGCAGCTGGTTGTTGATGCGTTTGATATGGTTGTTATTCTTGATGTAAGTTGCAAACTTATCAAACAGGAACGTGTTACCCTTAAAGAAGATTGGCTTCTTAAAAGCATCATCCCTAAGAACAACTTCAAGTTCTGATTCCTTCAGTGGAACCTTTAACACATAATCATTTATAATCTTTATAGCTTCCCTTGCTTCTTCCACTGTGAAATCTGATGATTGAAGTGTCAGAATGTAATTAAATAAAGCCTGATTTCTTCCATCACCTGGTTCCATTTCAAAGAAGTCAACATTTGTGTTCACTGGAAACATCCACTTTGGAAGTTCTTGATATTCCACATCAGGTTCAACATCCCATTCAATGAAGCGTTCTTTATCATCAAACTTCAGAACTGAATAGGAATTTCTACTTCCCATCTTAATGTCAGCAGTGATCCCACAAGCAAGGTTCTTGTGGGTTCCATTCTTATCAACACCACTGTTCTTGAATAGGAAGTGCTTCCCCCTGGTGGTTTGGTACACTCTGCAGTCAAGCTGACTTGCTTCCACAATATCCATCATCAGTTCAGCTTGCTCCTGATCATCAATGTCAATCAAAATGGTTTCATCACCAAGGATGCCAGCATATTCAGAAAGTTCCTTGACTTCTTCCAA
>Ga0136557_1002361_pt1 | contig 11004 bp, 10 predicted proteins | sample AntRauTorckE6832_FD_104796 | JGI IMG/M metagenome (GOLD analysis project Ga0136557, IMG submission 104796) | Saline lake microbial communities from Rauer Islands, Antarctica - Metagenome Torckler E6 #832 | ecosystem: Environmental > Aquatic > Non-marine Saline and Alkaline > Saline | place...
CAGTTTGCTTTTTGGCGGATAAAAAATGGTGTTTGGATCAAATGGTTTGATAGTGTCTATAAAAATGAAACAAGAACTGAGTTGTCGTTTATAAGCGATTTTATTGGGTATCAATTCTTTGTTCCTCATACTGAAGAATCCGATACTACTCAACTATATTTAAGCGATAACAATAGTGCTTATAAAATATCATCATTTGAGAACAAAATAGTGAAAGTCAGAAATTTAGAAGAGGTTCCCACTAATGCAGATACTGTTAATCTAAGGGCTACATGGATATTTGGAACAGCAGTAAATGATGTTTGGCTATCAAAATCGCTGTTGAAGTTTTATCAATGGAACGGCCTGGATTTGTACGAAACAAACCCAACTCAGGGATTGCCAATTGACGGTAACGGAGGGATATTGGTCGATTTTTATCAGTCAAAATCAGGTAAAGTCTGGATGCTTGTTGAGCTGCGAAATAGCAACCAAATTTATGGCGTACTACAAGGAACACCCGTTGAATAATGTCATGAAGCTCATCCCCATTACCCTTCTGCTTTTCATTACATCCTGCTCCCTGTTCGGACATGAAGATTCCGGTAATGACAAGGATAAAACTACCCAAATTCGGGATTTTACCTGGAGGATTGATACTGTTGGGACTGAGTTTTCATTGGGTGGCGGAATTTATGGTTTTGGTGACGACAATATTTTTTTGATGGGGTCTTTTTATTCCAAAGAGCAGGGCACCTATTTGAGAGGTATGCGTTGGGATGGCAAGGAATGGACAGAAGACTACTATATCCCTAATATTGATTTCAATATTGCATTGAATGATGCTACAGGAGACGATACGGTGTTAGTTACAGTTGGCTATTGGGCTGGTACTTCTAATGAAAGCATAGCAACAGCAAGATATTCAAACATCACAAACACTTGGTCGATGTACAAACCAGACATTGAGGGAAGATTATTAGATGTTTGGACCGATAGTAAAGGATTCTATGTGGCTGTTGGATTTAGTGGTTTGGTGGCAACATCAGAAAATAGCGGACTTGATTGGAATGTGAGTAAAGGGGCAGAAGATCATCTGGATGATTACATACTACAGGATGTCAATGGTGTAAGTAAAAATGACTATTTCATACAGGGTTCTCGCTACAACACAGAGCACTCTACCTACCAATATGTGCTTTGGCGAGTTAAGGATGGAATATGGATGAAATGGATTGACAGTGTGAATGAAGAAGAAACAAAATCAGAGCTGTTATTCCTTGACGAATACGTAGGATATGAGTTTTATGCAACTAAGGATGAGTATTCTGATACGACATACCTTTTTTAAGCGCTGAAAATAGTTCATACAAAATATCAGCAATACAAAATAGAATTGAAAATGTGACCGATTTTCAATCTGTACCTGCCAATTCTGAAAATTTAGATCTCAATGTAACATGGATATTTGGCTCACATAAAGATGATGTCTGGATCACAAACTCTTACCTCGATTTCTACCAGTAGAACGGGACAGACCTTTATGAAAACCGATTGGTTAAAGAATTAGGTATTACGAGTTCCAGAGCAAGGATAGTTGATTTTCATCAGTCAAAGTCGGGAAAAGTTTGGATACTTGTCGAGTCTGGTTTTTCACAAACTTATAGTGTAATACAAGGAACACCAATTAAATAATGTCATGAAGCTCATCCCCATAACCCTTCTGCTTTTTCTTTCTTTCTGCTCCCGCCTCACATAAAACATTTCTCCAAGTTCTGCGTATCTTAGCACGATGCGGATGATTCACTTTCATCCAGCCGAAACTTAACAGATAACACCATACATTAATCCAGTTTTCACAGACACATGCTAAAGAAAGTTTTAATTCCCGTCATTCTCATCGGATTCGTATTTTTTTGGGGTGTTGGCGCCAATAACACGCTCGTTGAGCAGGAAGAAAATGTGCGTCAGGCCTGGTCACAGGTAGAAAATCAATATCAGCGCAGGGCTGATTTAATTCCCAATCTCGTAAACACGGTAAAAGGCGCAGCCAATTTTGAGCAGGAAACGCTCACGGCCGTTATTGAAGCACGAAGCAAAGCCACTTCTATTAATCTCGACGCCTCAGACCTGAATAGCCAGCAGGCACTCGATCAATTCAAGCAGGCGCAGGGTCAGTTGAGCTCAGCGCTGTCTCGTTTGATGGTAACTGTAGAGCGTTATCCCGAATTGAAAGCGAACTCTAATTTCATGGATTTGCAGCATCAGCTGGAGGGTACGGAGAACAGAATCGCCACCGAGCGAATGCGCTACAATCAGTCTGTACAGTCTTTTAACACCGATATCCGGCAATTTCCCACTTCTTTTATAGCCGGCGTTCTGGGTTTTGAACAGAAAGCCTATTTTGAAGCAGACGAAGGCGCTCAGGAAGCTCCCACAGTTGATTTCAACTAAGGTTTATTGAATGCTTTTAAAGGCGAATGCAGATTGTGTTCGCCTTCTTTTCTCTCACTTACACTTAAATCCTCCCCATAGATGGAAACCATCTTAACCAAAGCTGATGAAGCCCGCATCGTGGAAGCGATCAAACGCTCAGAAAAACGGACTTCAGGTGAAATCCGCGTACATATCGAAAACAAATGCAAAAATGACGCTCTGGAACGAGCTGAAGAGGTTTTCGCCAAGCTTGATATGCACAAAACCGATCAGCAGAATGGTGTCATCATCTATCTCGCGGTGAAAGATCATAAAGTGGCTATTTGGGGAGATGAAGGCATTCACTCACAGGTCGGCCAGGCATATTGGGATGATATTGTGGCGCAGCTGATCTATCGATTTAAACACAAAAAGTACAGCAAAGGATTGGTTGAAGCGATCGTTTCGATCGGCGATCAACTCTCGGAATTATTTCCTTACGAGCGTGACGATGTAAATGAACTTTCTGACGATATCAGCTTTCACAAAAATTAAGTAGTTACCCTTGACCATGTTGCGACCTATTTCCCGTTTTCCATTTTCGTTTTCACTCCTTTTTCTCTTCTCACTACTGCTCTTGTTGCCGGTGATTTCATCCGCGCAGAGTCAGGTTTTTCCGGAAAAACCCAGTGGCTTTGTCAATGATTTTGCCGGAGTTTTGTCGTCTTCAGAAAGATCTACCTTGGAACAAAAACTCAGAACCTATCGCGATACCACATCGACTGAGATAGCTATTGTGACGCTAAGCTCACTTCAGGGACTGCCTGTTGAAGAGGTCTCGCTGGATATTTTGAATCAGTGGAATGTGGGTCAGGCCGATGAGAAGAATGGCGCCGTGATTTTAATCGCCGTTCAGGACAGAAAGATGCGCATTGAAGTCGGCTACGGACTTGAGGGTGCTTTAACCGATGTGATGTCGGGACGGATTATCGATCAGGTGTTGTCACCACGATTTCGTCAGGGAGATTTTTACGGAGGATTAGACAGAGCTACTACGGTGATATTTGATCTTTTAGATGGTGAATACAGCGCCGACCAGATTTCGAGTCGGGACCGAAGAGAGTCGACTGGTTTTAACTTTTTCCCTTACTTATTGATCATCGGCGTGGTGATCTATTTCGTAATGTTGCGTCGCGATGATTACGACGATGGTGACTGGAGCGATGGCAGTGGCGGGCGCAGAAAACGCAAAAAATCGTTAGGTGCGGGCGGAATTATCTTCTTTCCCGGTGGTGGATTTGGCGGACGTTCTTCCGGCGGTGGCGGTTTTGGAGGCGGAGGTGGCGGCTTCGGTGGTTTTTCCGGAGGCGGCGGATTTGGCGGCGGCGGTGGCGGCGCTTCGGGTGGCTGGTAGAGGCTTGGCAGTGGCTGCGCCATTTAGGGGTTGTAGGAGTTGAGGCAGAGAAATCCATCCTGAGCTCAGTCGAAGGGTTGATTTCTCTGCCGAGCCATGGCTTTTGTACTCATCCCGGTTCAACTTTTTGTTGATGCTCGTCGATTCGTTTGTATATTTTGGGGATCTTGTAGCCTCCTCGCACAAGTTTTTAGGTTTTTCTAATCACCGGAATAAATTCCGGCTTAGGATATGGGCCGTCCCTATCGGGACTTTTTCTGATACCACCTAAAGACTTCAGAAGTCGCCGTAATCAGCGTTTATGAGCTTATTTTACTACATTTACACATTTCGAAGTGACTTCGGAAGTCGGAAGTTGATCTCTTCTGTGCCTTTTCAGCAGTCGCTGCAAACAGCGTTTGTGAGCTTATTTCTTTCCCTAAACAAAAAATCCACTACCACGACGTTTCAGTCACGGTAGTGGACATGGACTACTACCCGGGTTGCGAGTTTAGGTTGATCATAACCTACTGCTTCCCGACACCTTACTTATCATCATTAATTATCAGATCATCTTCCTACATATTGATATACCAGTACTCCTCTTTATCAATTGGTGCACGATCTGGGAGTAATGGGTTTTTCAGCTTTACGGGCTCCATTGAATCGAGATCAACTCTGTTCAAAAATGAGGAGAGATATTTGTTAAAAACTTCGTCGAAGGAACCATCAGCTATTGCCGCGTTCAGGCCCGCTTCAAGGCGTTTAGAGAGTGCCAAACCTTCTCTGTTTTTCTGTGTGAAGAAATAGATGGCGGTTGGGTAGTAGAGATACGCATTTTTATGATAGGTAAGCCCCTTTTCCTCAATTTGCTCGAGCTCAGACCAGATCTCTATAATCGACCGTGGAAAAAGATCATATTCTGATTGATCTAATCCAGCAAACAGCTCTGATTTTGAATCGTATTCATTTACTTCAAATTTATTAGCCTTGAGAATTTGGGTATCGGGCCAGTCAGATCCTTGTCCCATTACATATTTTTCGAGTTCTTCCTGACTATCAGCATCAGCCAAATTGGTTCCGGTTTGCTCCTGTATCATCAACAATCTGAGACCGAATAATCCTTTGTACAGCGGGATTTTTACGGGCAAAAAAACCTGTTCGCGATAGCGATCGGTCATTGTAGGCACTACCTGAAGCATCGAAGATTCACGCAAAGATTTCAAGGCTTCCTGTTGCGATAAATCCCGCTCACTTTCTATGATGGAGTAAGCGCCGAATTCTTCCTCAGTTTTCTCCAGCGCAAGTTCCAGGATCGCCAGATTGTATTCTTTCACAACATCGAGTTCTTCACCTGGTGGCAAATAACGTACTTCCAAAATTCCGCTATTCTGAGCTTTTAGCTGTTCGAATATACCACTGAAAATAAAAATCATCAGCAGTGCCGTGATGCTTACAATTCGTTTCATGGTGACCCCTTACCCTTAAAATGTAAAATGGTGATACTAATAAATGCGCCTGATGAAAAAGCGCGAAAATCTATTTTTCTTCCTGATATACGCGAACGTAATCAATTACAAATTCCTGAGGGAAAATTGAGTCATCCACGCCCTGGGCTCCGCCCCAAAATCCGCCAATTGCGGTGTTTAAAATGATGTGAAACTCTTTGTCGAATGGCCAGTATTCGTAGCCTTGACCATTGTTTTCGTATTCAAAATATTTTTTACCATCAACATAGGCCGAGATAATGTCTTCGGTCCATTCAATTGAGTACACATGAAATTCCTCTTCAGCATCATGAACCCTGATATCCGCAGAGGCGTTATTTCCCCTCATATGATTACGAGCTTCTGTGTGTACAGCTGCATGCACATCGCCCGGAGCGTAACCCACATATTCCATGATGTCAATTTCACCGTTTGCGGGCCAGGAGCTATTTCCGTAATTCCATTCTTCCGGAAGCATCCAAAAAGCCGGCCAGGTTCCGGTTCCACCGGGTAACTTTGCTCTCATATCAATTCTACCAAATTTCCACGCTTGTTTTCCCCGTGTGACCAGTCGAGCCGAGCGATACTCTTTCTTTGAAGATGTTTCGATCAAAAACGCTGTGATGATCAGATTCCCATCTTCTATCCTGGCTGTTTTTTTATCCCTTGCAGTATAATTTTGAAGTTCGTTATTTCCCCAGCCATGATCGCCTGTATCGTAACCCCAATCATCGGTATTGGGTAATCCGTCATCATTGAATTCATCACTCCATACAAGTTCGTAGCCTTCATACTCAGCTTTATTTGACGAACTGCTGTTATCTGAGCATCCGATGGTAAACAATAGGCAGGTTGAGATCAGTGTTATTAACAACTTTACAAGCATTTTATCTTAAATAATTTTTATGAAATTTCACATTAACAGATCTTAATATATTACTTTTTATGATTCTACGACACAATAACATCCTGATTAAACGCATCCGGGAAGCTGTCACGAAGTCCATGGATTTTGGATTAATTTATCGCTGGAATTAGATATTCTGATCTTACTATAGTTTAATTTCATTTTTTAAAGTGATTCCGCCTATAGCGGTGAATTTGGTTTATTTGAAGGCTAACTTTAATCCAATTTGGCGCCAAACAACTGATGTAACAGAAATAATTGTTGAAGAGGATTCTGTGCTGAGCTACGAAAATTTTGATTTTCAGGATATCAAGTTGAGAAGTTCGATCAATGTTTCCGATTTCGATTTCGGGGATTTAGATATGTGGACCAGCGATGCTCAGGGCAGTCAACATGTTTTTTATAAGCCCCGGCCCTACTGAAATACATAAGCCTATAGAAAGTGTTGGAAGTGAGTGGGTTAGCTATAATATTCCTTTTGTTTATTTCAGTGTTATTGTTGATTTAACCGAAGTATTCCAGTTTAACCCAAATTATTCACAAAAATCTATACAGCAAATACCTATGTAGTTGTTTTATAATATTATAATTGAAATCCAACGTAGTCCAAATTATATAGCCACAAGCAGCAGTCATATTTTTCTAAAAGGAGCAGTATTTAACCATCTGATGATTGTGAATACTGAATTGTAGCTTTTTCATGTTGCACTTACTTCTTTAACTTCTATCTTATATAAAAAACAAGCATGTAACTATTCCCTATTTTGAAAAAATTCCTTCCCTTTCTCTTATTTTCTTTTGCTATGCCTGTATTTCTTCAGGCTCACGATTTAACCGTTCTAATCTTTTCAAAAACCGAAGGCTATCGTCACGCATCAATACCAGCCGGAATTTCCGCTATCGAACAGCTGGGAGATGAGAATCACTTCACAGTTAATACCACAGAAGACGCCTCGGATTTCACCTTTAATAACCTCAGTAATTACGACGCTGTGATCTTCCTGAGCACCACAGGGAACGTGCTCAACGCTTCACAACAATCCGCTTTTGAACAATACATCCAAAGTGGCGGTGGCTTTGTGGGAATTCACGCCGCTTCTGACACCGAATACAGCTGGTCGTGGTACGGTCAACTGGTAGGCGCATATTTCGACAGTCATCCTCAAATTCAGGAAGCGACCATCGAAATGGCAGACAACGTTCATCCTTCCACCAATTTCCTGCCCGATCGCTGGACACGCACTGATGAGTGGTATAATTTTGGATCGAATCCGCGTGGAGATGTCCACGTCCTTGCCACCCTCGATGAAGAATCCTATGACGGCGGCAATATGGGCTACGACCATCCAATAAGCTGGATGCACACCTTTGACGGCGGACGAGCCTGGTATACCGGATCGGGTCACACTACAGCGAGTTTCAGTGAAGATAATTTTCTAAACCATCTTCTTGGAGGAATTCAATGGGCTGCCGGTGAAGTCAACGGAGTATATGAGGCCACCATAAACGAGAAATATCAGGTAACGGTGCTCGATGATAATCCTATCGATCCACTTCAAGTGGTTGTGCTTCCAAGTCGTGACCTGCTCTACATTGAGCGGGGTGGAGTTGTTAAATTCAGAAACAACAGCACCGGATTAGTCCATGAAGCTCTGTAGCTTGATGTTGACAGCGGACGTGAAGACGGGTTGATCGGAATCGCGCTCGACCCTGATTTCGAGTCAAATAACTGGGTGTATCTGTTTTATTCTCCTGTATCTGAATCCATACAGCGCTTATCACGGTTTTCTTACGAGAATCAATACCTGAATATGGGATCAGAAAAAGTAATGCTCGAATTTCCCGTACAGCGGGAAGAGTGCTGTCACGCCGGCGGAGACATGGAGTTTGACGGAGACGGAAATCTCTACATTTCTACAGGAGATAATACCAACCCTTTTCAGTCAGATGGATATGCCCCTATTGATGAGCGGGACGGCCGGGAAGCTTTTGACGCTCAGCGTACATCTGGAAACACAAATGATCTGCGTGGTAAAATTCTGCGGATTCATCCTGAAAACGACGGAACCTATTCAATTCCTGAAGGAAATCTCTTTAACACTGATACTGATGGGCTGCCCGAAATCTACGTGATGGGAACGCGAAACCCATTTCGAATGGCTGTAAACAAAAAGAATAATGAATTGGTCTGGGGAGATGTCGGGCCTGATGCAAACAATAATAATAACAATCGCGGTCCTCGGGGATACGATGAATTCAACCGAACCAGTACAAGCGGAAACTTCGGCTGGCCCTTCGTTATAGGTGATAATTTTGCCTATCACGAATGGGATTTTGCGAATGGTACATCAGAGGGAGACTTTGATCCTTTAAACCTGATTAATAATTCACCCAATAATACCGGCGCCACACAACTGCCTCCCGCCCGACCGGCGTGGCTCTATTATCCGTATGGCTATTTTGATGAACGACCGGAATTCGGCAGCCAATCCAACCGAACAGCTATTGGGGGAGATTTCTTTCATTACGATTCACTTCTCACTGAGTCGGGTGGATTACCGGAATATTTTGATGGAACCCTCTTCATCCTCGAATGGACGCGTAACTGGATTCGTGAAGTACGATTTGACGGTGAAGGAAATCTCCTGCAGATCAATCCTTTTCTTTCACACCTGAACCTGAATCGACCGATTGATATGCATATTGGTCCCGACGGAGCTATCTATATTATTGAATGGGGAACCGGATTTAACGGGGGGAATGAGGACGCCCGCATTATCAGAGTTGAATATGTTGATAATTTAGCCAATCGTCCGCCAACAGCCCGTGCTTCAGCTTCAGTTACAAGTGGATCTGTTCCTCTTGAAGTAGAATTTTCAGCCAGAAACTCAAGCGATCCCGATCCGGGAGATGAACTGAGTTTCGCATGGGATTTTAATGGCGATGGTTCCATCGACGCCACTACTGAGACTGCCACTTATATCTATGAGGAAATCGATTCCTACACCGCACAGCTTACTGTCACTGATTCTGAGGGCGAATCTGGTGTGGATCAAATTAAGATTACGGCGGGAAATTCATTGCCCGTGGTTACGTTTCTGAAACCTGTGACCGGTGGCTTTTATAAAGCGGGTGATATAATTGATTATGAGATCAGTGTCTCTGATGCCGATCAGGAAGATATAAATTGTGATGATGTTATTGTCGAACCTTCCATTGGTCATGATGATCACGCTCACGGTGTGGGGCCTCAAAACGGGTGCACCGGATCATTTACCGCCCAAAGTCACGGAGACGGATCAGATAATGTCTTTTATGTGCTCAACGCAGAATTCACTGACAACGGCGGGCAAGCCGGGGATCCGCTCACGTCCAAAGCTTCAGTTGTGTTACAACGCAAACTAACTCAAGCCCAACACTTTCACGAGAAGAACGATATTCAGTTAGAATCAACAGGAGATTTTATGGGCGGTGGCCAAAATGTAGGCTATGTAAACCATAATTCATGGCTCAAATACACGTCATTGAATTTCAAGAATATCGACTATTTGACGCTCAGATACGCATCTCAATCAAACACGGCAATTGTTGAAGTGCGGGCAGATGCCACAGACGGGCCCTTGATAGCTAAATTCAATACACGCGCAACCGGAGCCTGGCAGGAATATGATTATTTCACAGCGGATATTTCTGAAACAGAGGGAACCCATGATGTGTATGTGATCTTTAAGAATAGCGTCGCCAATTCAGGATTAGGAAACCTGAACTGGATGGAATTTCACGGCAGAGGCATAGCGCAAACGAATCAGGATTCATTAAAAGGGTTAACCGCTTCTTACTTTGGAAACTCAGATTTCAGTGGAACACCAACAATACGAAAAGAACCGATGATAGCGTGGAACTGGGCTCTCGATGCTCCTCTCGATAATCTCCCTGCAAACAATTTCAGTGTACGGTGGGATGGTGAAATTTTAGCCCCTTCTTCCGGAAATTATTCACTTTCTGTAGAGGATTATAACGGAGACACTCGCGTGTGGATTGACGAAGTGGAGATAATTTCTCTATCAGGAACCAGCGGAGAGGTTTCACTGACTGAAGGAGAAACCCACACAATCAAAGTTGAATATGCTCATCAAAGTGGTTCCGCAGGGGTCTTCCTGAGATGGGCCGGTGATAATCCTGAACAGGTCATTCACATGAATTACCTCAGACCTGATACCGATGTGCTTGATGTCTCAAATATTGATTCGGAGATCGCGGACATCCCGAACACTCTTATGCTTTCGCAAAATTATCCAAATCCCTTCAACCCGAGCACACAAATTGAATTCAATGTATCGGAACGCGGGCAGGTCAATCTTACAGTGTACAACATGCTTGGACAAACCGTTCAGACACTTATTGATCAGTCACTACATGCAGGGCAACACACGGCTACTTTTAATGCCAGCGGATTCTCAAGCGGTGTCTATATTTATCGTCTTAGTTTCGGGAACATGATTAAAACTGAAAAGATGATTTTGATGAAATAACCAACATTGGTACTTCATTCACATAACTGGTTTTACACATCACGCTTAAGGAACCGGTTATGCTGTTTTAGATATACGTATGATTAATATTATCAAAGACCTTAATGACAAGTATGAGACACTCAAAATTGAGGGTAATATTTTGAATTCCGTTTAAATATTGAAGTCATAATTCATATCATAAAGAGGCTCTCAGCCGGACGCTTAACAACAATTTGTTGTAATCAAAGAAAACAGGTGTCAGACCAGGGGCTAATAAATTCCATCTCACGTTAATCCAGAAACATTACG
>Ga0136557_1002363_pt1 | contig 10997 bp, 9 predicted proteins | sample AntRauTorckE6832_FD_104796 | JGI IMG/M metagenome (GOLD analysis project Ga0136557, IMG submission 104796) | Saline lake microbial communities from Rauer Islands, Antarctica - Metagenome Torckler E6 #832 | ecosystem: Environmental > Aquatic > Non-marine Saline and Alkaline > Saline | place...
GACAAGCCGGTTCTGGGCTCGCCATTCTCGGGGATGGACGGCGCCAGATGGCGCGGGCGAAAGCGGGACAGGGCTTTCAGGCGCTCGCCAGCAGTTTTGGCGCGGTTCAGGTCCAGCAGGATTTCCCGAAGGCCTTCGCTGACTCCGATAGGCGCGTCAGAGGTGGTGTCTGTGCCGCCGGCAATGCCACACTCGATCTGGCCCAGGGCGATCTTGTTGGCCACCAGTATGGCCGCTTCCAGGCCGGTTCCGCAGGCCTGCTGGATGTCATAGGCGGGCGTTTCCGGGGCAAGGCCACTGCTGAGCACGGATTCGCGGGTCAGGTTGAAGTCCCGGGAATGCTTGATCACGGCACCTGCCGCCACTTCGCCCATCCTCTGCCCCTGCAGACCAAAGCGGTCAACCAGCCCACGAAGGCTGGAGGTCAGCAATTCCTGGTTGCTTACTTTACTGTACACCGTATTGGAACGCGCGAAAGGCAGGCGATTGCCGCCGAGGATGGCTACCCGGCGAATGCTCTGGGTTTTTGCGGACGGGGCTGCTGATTTCGGTGCGCGCTTTTTCGCAGTCGTTGCCGTGGTTTTCTTTTGGGTGGTTTTTGGAGCCTGTGCCATGATGTCGTCCTGTTTATCGATGTATATGCGATGGTTTGCAGTCTAGCGCTATCCCGGCCCGGCTCATTGGCAACTCTGACATCTGCCACAGGGCGTTGAGTCAATTCAAACCCTGACAGTTTCTTTACTCTGTAGGCCTTAATCAAATTCAAAAGGAAAACGCCATGTCTGACAAGTATCTCAGATTCGTGAACACGCCCCTTGGTAAATCCGCTGCCCAGTCCCTGGGCCTGCCAGCGCCTGTGCAGCTCAAGCGCTGGAAGCGCGGCAGCCCACCCTTTGTTGAAGGCAGTGTTCTGGTCGGCGCTGCTGCTGGCGGCAAAGCGGTCAGCTATCTGGGCCAGACCCTGGGTGCAAGCCCCGCGAAGGTGTTTCATGCCAGCAACATCGCCAGCCTGAACGATTCAGCGAAGGTAGGCAATAAAGCGGCTCCCCTGGCTCTGGATACCGAAATAGAGGAGCGTTTTTCAGCTCTGGTGTTCGATGCCACCGGCATGAAGGACACCACGGACCTGCGGGCCCTGTACGATTTTTTCCATCCCACCATTAAAAAGCTTGCGACCCATGGCCGGGTTCTGGTGATTGGTCAGGACCCGTCAAGCTGCCGGACACCGGCGAAAGCTGCAGCGCATCAGGCGCTTGAAGGTTTTGTGCGTAGCGTTGCCAAGGAAGTGGGCAAGAAAGGCGCCACCGCCAACCTGATCTTTCAGGCAACAGGCGGCGAAAAAGCGCTGGATTCAAGCGTACGGTTTTTCCTGTCGGCCCGTTCGGCCTACGTGTCCGGGCAGGTGGCAAAGGTGGGTAAAACAACCGAAGTGGCGCCCAGTGATCCCACCAAACCGCTGGCCGGCAAGGTCGCACTGGTAACCGGTGCGTCCCGCGGTATCGGCGCGTCCATCGCTGAAACCCTGACCCGGGATGGCGCAACCGTGATCGGCCTGGATATTCCTGCGGCTATGGAAGAGCTCCAGAAGGTCACCAGCGCCATTGGCGGAAAGGCGCTGGCCTGTGACATTACCGATGAAAAGGCGCCTGCACAGATTGCTGATTTCATCAGACAACATTTCGACGGTGTCGACCTGGTGATTCACAACGCGGGCATTACCCGGGACAAAACCCTGGGCAATATGCCAGAGCATTTCTGGGATATGACCATTGCCGTGAATCTGACGGCGGAAGAGCATATCGACGAAGAGCTGATGAAGCAGGATCTGTTGAAGGAAAATGGCCGCATCGTATGCATTTCTTCGATAAGCGGCATTGCCGGCAACTTTGGCCAGACCAACTATTCCGCAGCGAAAAGCGGCGTGATCGGTTACGTCGAAGCGATGGCAAAGCAGCTGAAGAAAGGCATAACCATCAATGTTATTGCGCCCGGTTTCATCGAAACCCAGATGACCGCGGCTATGCCGCTGACGATTCGTGAAGCGGGTCGGCGGATGAACAGTCTGTCGCAGGGTGGTTTGCCAGTGGATGTGGCGGAAGCAATTGCGTGGTATTGCCATCCGGGATCGAACGGCGTGAACGGCAACGTGGTCCGCGTTTGCGGTCAGTCGTTGATTGGCAAGTAGAAGATCGTCGGGAGCGTGGTGTCGGATTACGCTTTTGGCTAATCCGACCTACCGGGGAAAAATGGTGGGTGGTACTGGGATCGAACCAGTGACCCTCGCCTTGTAAGGGCGATGCTCTCCCAGCTGAGCTAACCACCCGGGGAATATCGAAGGAGATAAAAAATGGCGGAGCGGACGGGACTCGAACCCGCGACCCCCGGCGTGACAGGCCGGTATTCTAACCAGCTGAACTACCGCTCCGCGTTGGCCGCCACCTCGGGCGCATTCAAGGGTGTGAATGCTCGGTGACAACGAGGGCGCATTATAAAGAGGCGGCCTGGCATGTCAACGATTTTTCTCAAAAAAACCGCACTGGCCACGCTATTACATGGCATCAACCATCGCATCCTTGCCCTGTGCTGTTTTGCGGTATTCAATCGGCGTCATGCCGGACCAGCGCTTGAAGGCACGGTAGAAAGTGCTGGGTTCCGAGAAACCGGTCAGGTAGACAATCTCGTCGATGGACTCCTCGGTAGTGGCCAGTAGCTGGCGAGCCAGCCGATAGCGGAAATCCGCCAGCACCTGGTTAAAGCTGGTTTCTGCTTCCGTCAGCCGGGTACGCAGGGTTCTGGATTTAATGCCCAGACGTTCTGCCACCGCGTCCAGGGTGACTTCGCCGCTATCCAGCAGTTCAGCCACAATGCGCTCCACCTGCCCTACTATGTCTTTTTTCTCCAGCCGGGCAACCTGTTCACTGGCAAAGCGTTCGTGCAGGTCCAGCAGTTCTGGCTCGGCGTGGGGAGAAGGATGATCAAGAAAGCTGGCCGGGAAATACAGGCGGTTTTCGGCGGCGCCAAACACAACTTCACAACCCAGCACCTCTTTCACGTGCTCCTTGCCGCGCTCACGGTCGTGCTCAAACTCGATCCGTGATGGGTAAAAGCGGTCTTCGGTGATGGACCGGAAAAAAGTCAGGAGTCCCTGAACAAAGCACTCGTTGAAATGCTGCAGGCGGCTGACTTCGTCGGATGCGGTATCCAGCACCATGCAGGCGTCGTCGCCTTCGATAAAAAAATCGGTTTTGGCGGCGTCACTGAGCAGGCGCTGGTAATTCTGCGCCCGGCGAAGGCCTTCACCAAACGTGGGGCTGCTCAGAAACAGGTATTCAAGCACCTGGCCATTGTAGGCGGGCAGCAACTGACCGAGGTGCAAACCGATGTCGTCGTCACCGGATACGTCTTCGACCACTTGCCAGAAGTAAAGCTGGGCGCTGTGGGGCGTTCGCAGCTGCTCGGTGTATACATAAGACTCGTCGACACCCAGCCGAGCAAAAATGGCTTCGGTATCAATGCCTTTCTGTTTCATGGCCCGATAGATCAGGCGCAACATCACACCTGCGTCGCGAAGTTCCTGCATAACATCCCGCTTTATAGTTGTTGATGGCTCGTCTTGGCCCGCGTAACACCGTGGTTGTCAGGCCAGGTCAATGTCCAGGCTGGCCGGGTTTGCCAAACTGTGAGACCTTGACTCTCAATTAGAGCATATCAGGCCATGGTCGCACAGGTGTATCAGGAGCTGTAACAAAATGACTCTTAACACTAAATATCATAAACAGCCGCCCGGGCTTCTGCCGATGTACGGCAGGGCCCTGCTGCCGAAGCGAAAGCAGCAGGGGGACTCTACTTCCCTGCCGGAGGTATCCGCGCAACTGATTGGTGTATCCACCGGCGGGGCCAATCTCGATGTTTACCGGAAGGTATGCGGGTTTGAACGGCACCGCGCCGTGCCTGCTACCTGGCCCCATGTGCTGGCGTTTCCTCTGCACCTGAAGGTACTGACCGACCCCAGTGTGCCCTTCCCTCTGCTGGGTCTGGTGCATCTTCGCAACCGGATTATCCAGCATCGACCGATTGGCGAGGGCGAAAATCTGGACCTGGACGTCACCCTGGGCGAAGCCAAACAGACGTCCAAAGGCCTGGAATTTGACCTGATTACCCAGGCCAGGTCCGCAGGCCGCCTGGTGTGGGAGGAGAACAGCACGACGCTTTTCCGCCAGCCGGAATCAGCAAACGACAAGTCCCGGAAACAGCCGCCAAAGCTGGCAACCTATGCCAATACCTGCGATGTCCAGGTGCCGGAATCGACGGGAAGGCGCTACGCAACAGCCTCTGGCGACCGCAACCCGATTCACCTTTACCCGCTGACCGCCAGAATGTTCGGGTTTCCAAGAGCCATTGCCCACGGAATGTGGAGCAAGGCACGGGTGCTTGGTTTGCTGGAGCAGCAGCGGGAGTGGCAGGACGGCCCATTCACCATTCACTGTGATTTCAAGAAGCCACTGTTCCTGCCCGGCAGCGCGATGCTGAACTGGCAAGCCAACAAAGGAGGGCTGGATTATCAGCTACTGAACGATAAAGGTAACGCGCCGCATCTCAGTGGCCGTGTGGAATGGCAGGCATGACACCGGCCTTTCAGGCGTCGTGAGTGGCGGCGGTGTCGGCCTGGGCATCGGCCGCCTGTGTGGCTACCGGAAGCGTGAAGTAAAAGCAGGCGCCCCGGCTCTCACCTCTGAATTCGGGGCGCTGGTAGCCGATTTCACCGCCCTGAGCCTGAATCAGTGAGCGACAGGTGGGCAGACCGATACCCATACCCTCGTCTTTGGTGGTGAAAAACGGCAGAAACAGCTTGGCTTCGTTTTCTTCAGAAAGACCGGTTCCGGAATCGACCACATCGACCCGCGCAAACCGGCTATCTTCCATAATAACGCTGACACGCACAGGTTCTGACGACCCCGCACTCCGGGTCGCCTCAAGCGCGTTACGGATCAGGTTAAGCGCCACCTGCTGCACCTGAACCGGGTCAGCACAGACATCCTGAACATCGTCCGCCACGGTCACTTCAATACCGCCGTCGTTGTTGCGGATATCCACTTCCGCGAATCGCCGGGTGTCCTCAAGCAGCGCCGCCAGAGACAGCACTTCCTTGCCGGCTGCCGGCTTTTTCATAAAGCGGCGAATGCGGCGAATGACTTCGCTGGCGCGATGGGACTGGGCTTCGATTTTTTCCAGGGTTTCTGACAGCAGGCCAAGATCCGGCTCGTCTTTCGAAATCAGGCGCTGGGCAACGCGGGAATAATTGGTAATGGCGGTGAGGGGCTGGTTCACTTCGTGGGCCACACCAGCCGCCATTTCCCCCATGGTGGTCATGCGGGAGGCATGGGCGAGCTGGTCCCGCTGTTCCTGAACCAGGTCACGGGCTTCATCCAGCGCCTTTTCATTTTTCAGTTCAACGGTAATATCCCGGAACACCACCACAACGCCGTGGAACTGGTCTCCGTCCCATTTCGGGGTGGAACAGTATTCCGCGGGGAACCGGGTTCCGTCGGCACGAAACAGCTCCACACCCCGCTGGTTTTCCGGTAAGCCCTCACAACAGGTGGCATGGGCCGGTAAATTCGAAGGGTCCTGGTCTGGCACGCCGAAATGCAGCTCGAAGAAATTCCGGCCGATCAGTTCTTCGGCTGACGTTCGCATGATCATCGCGGCGGCGGGGTTTGCATAAACAATGCTCCCCTCATTATCCAGGCCGTAAATGCCTTCGCTGATGGAGTTCAGAATCCGCGCCTGGTCGTTCTCCAGCTGGCGGTTGCGGGCCTGAAGCTCGCGCTCCAGCCGGATGACTCGGGCATGGGTTTTTACCCGGGCGATCACTTCCTGGGCCTGAAAAGGCTTGGAGATGTAATCGGCGCCGCCCAGCGAGAAGCCACGTACTTTTGCGTTCACATCATCCAGGGCAGACAGGAATACCACGGCGCAGTCGGCCGTCACCGGATCAGCTTTCAGCCGTTCGCACACCTGATAGCCGTCGAGCTCCGGCATCATGATGTCCAGCAGGATAACTTCGGGGGTATGGCGGTGCGCCAGATCCAGTGCCTTCAGGCCGTCGTTGGCAATGAGAAGCCGGTAACCCTTGTCTTTGAGGGTTTCATAAAGCACTTTGAGGTTCTGGGGGTTGTCGTCAACGAGCAGAACCGTTACGTCCGTTGTCTCCTGAACATCGTCTGTCATAAAAGCCTGGCCGGTTGCGAAGGTTCCCCTATCATGGCGGCGGCTTCACCGCGCGTCGATAAGGTCCTTTACGGACAGAATCATTCGAACAAGGTGGGCAAGGGAGTGGGTGCCCATTTTATGCATCACCCGGGAGCGGTGGATTTCCACGGTGCGCTGGCTGATTTCAAGCTCAATAGCGATGACCTTGTTGGCCTGGCCTTCAATCATCCGGTCCATGATTTCATGCTCCCGCGGGGTCAGGCTTTTCACCCGGCGCAGAATTTCCTGCTTTTCACCCAGGGTTTTGCGCTGTTCTATGTCCTGGGCCAGTGCCGCACCGATTTTTTCAAGCAGCGCCTCTTCACGATAGGGCTTCTGGATAAAATCGACGGCGCCCTCTTTCATGGCATCCACCGCCATCGGCACATCACCATGGCCGGTCACAAAAATGATCGGCAGAATCGAATGCTTTTCGTTCAGCTTTCTCTGAAGCTCCATGCCGTCCATGCCCGGCATGCGGATATCCAGCACGATGCACCCGGCCATTTTCTCGGAGTAGTCCTTCAAAAAAGAGGTGGCGTTATCGTAGGTTTTAACGGATTTGCCATCGGATTTCAGCAGCAGCTCCAGTGAGTCCCGCACTGCTTCGTCGTCTTCCACCACGTAAACTGTTTGCTGACTGTCCGCCATGGGCCTTGCCTCTCCTGTCAATTAACGCCAATACATTGCTTAATGAATGGACGGGTCCTTTGAATCATCCCGGGCATGTTCCTGCCGCTCGTGTTCCCGCATTTTCTCCAGCCGCTGCTGAATCATGCCAAATACGCTCTGTTTGGAATACCGTCCCTTGTCGTCTGCTTTGCCCGCAGGCTTGCCCAGCAGCAGGGTAATCGCTTCTTCCGCACGGGTTACAGAATAGACCGAGAACTGGCCACTGCGAACCGCCTGCACCACTTCCTGATTCAGCATCAGATTCTGTACGTTGGTGGCCGGCACAATGACACCCTGCGAACCGGTCAACCCACCTGTCAGCTTACAGGTTGCGAAAAACCCCTCAACCTTTTCGTTCACACCACCGATTGGCTGAACCTCGCCAAACTGGTTAACCGAGCCGGTCAGGGCCAGATCCTGGCGCACCGGAAGCTCTGACAGCGCAGACACCAGGGCGCACAACTCTGCCAGTGAGGCGCTGTCACCATCCACTTCACCGTAGTTCTGCTCCATGGTCAGGCTTGCTGACAGGTGCATGGGGTCCGTTACCGCAAAGTGAGCCGAAAGCCAGGAGCTGAGAATCATTACACCCTTGGAATGGATATTGCCGCCCAGTTTGACGTCTCGCTCAATATCCATCACGGCCCCATCTCCATAATAGCAGGTCGCTGTAATCCGGTTGGAAAGGCCAAACTCATAGCCGCCGGTGGACAGCACAGACAGACCATTAACCTGACCAACACAGCTACCGGCCGTGCTGACCAGTGTTGTGCCGTCGCGAATGGAATCGTAGAACTGGTCACGAATCCGGCTGCTGCGGTATTCGGCACTTTCCAGTGCCTGATCTACATGGTTGTGGCCCATCAGTCTTGCGCCTGCCTGCCGCGCCCAGTAATCGGACTCCCGCAGCAGGTTGGCAATATCCGCGGCGTGCAGCGAAAGCCGGTCCTGATGTTCTGCCATACGGGCACTGTGTTCGATGATTCTTGCAACCGCGCGGTTAGTACAGTGCAGTAGCTTCTTTTCTTCAACCAGACTGGCTATGAACTTGGCGTAAAGCACCTGGCTTTCGTCTGTGCGCATCATTTCGTTTTCAAAATCCGCCGTTACCCGGAACAGCTCGGCAAACTCGGAATCGTATTCCTGCAGCAGCATCCAGGTTTCCCGGTCCCCGAACAGCACGATTTTCACGTCCAGGGGGATTTCTTCCGGTTCCAGGGAAATGGTGCCGGACAGCGTCAGCTCCCGCTCCAGGGAGTTGATCTGCAGGGAGCGGGCACGCAGCGCCCGCTTGAGGCCGTCCCATACGAACGGCTGCTCCAGCACCTTGATGGCATCCATCAGCAGGTAGCCGCCATTGGCGCGGTGAATGCTGCCCGGGCGGATCAGCGAGAAGTCGGTAAACACCGAGCCTTTGAAAGTGACGTTTTCAACGTACCCGAAAAGATTGTGGTAGGTCGGGTTGTCTTCGACCACCACCGGCACTTCCTCGGTTTTCTGGTGAACCAGCACGTTGACCAGATAGCGGCGCGGAGTCTTTTTATCCAGCGAGGCATAGGCAATCGCCGCCTGCTCATCGTTCTCTTCAAGGAAGATATCCAGGCTTTCAGACAGATCGCTGCGCATGGCCTTCAGATAATCGACGACATCTGACTGATCCGCATATTTGCCAATCAAGTCTTCGATCCGGTCGCCGGAAATGCTCTCCAGCGTTTCCTCGTTAAGCGCCTGCTGGGCATCGGCGTATTCCTGTTCCCAGTCCGCTACTTTGCGCAGCGCCTGCCGCAGCTTTTTCTCGAGCTTGTTGATTTCGTCTTCAAATTTTTCCCGCTGGGCATCTGTCAGCGCCTGAAACGATTCCGCCGTGTGGGGTTCATCACCATTCATGGCGACCAGCCGGTAGCCCCCGGGCGTGGTAATATTCAGGCTGACTTTTTTACGTTTCGCCTGCGCCGCCACTTTCTCCAGTTCGTCTTCCTGTTTCTTCGCAAAGCCGTTTTTCAGCTGCTCGGCGCGTTCCAGAAAACCGTCGCTGTCAAACGTCTGAGGCACCATCTTCATCAGACGGGTCATCAGTTTATCCATATCCTGCTTCAGCTCGTTGCCCTTTCCGGCCGGCAGTTTGAGCACTTTCGGGACGCGAGGCTCTTCGAAATTGGCGACATAGCACCAGTCGTGTATCTGGTGTTCCAGGTCCGCGTGGTGCTCCAGATAGCGCAGCATCATGGTTCGCTTGCCAAGGCCGGGACGGCCAACCGCGTAAACGTTGTAGCCCCCATGGGGCATGGCAAGCGCGAAGCGCACCGCTGACTGGGCACGATTCTGCCCCACAATTTCGGCCAGCGGCTCCAGCTGGCGGGTGGTTTTGAACGGCAGATCCTTTAACACACAGACTTTGTACAACTGGTTCAGAGACAGTGACTTCAAGATGGGGTCCTGTAGCGATAGAAAACGAACGGATAATGGCCGGTCATTGTAGAATCTAGGGGTCGCCCTGTCGCGCCCGGTGCTAAAGAAAACGGCCAATGTGCCGTTATATTGATCAATACAGACCCACAGACCGGACGAATATCGACGTCGTTGTAAAGGAATCACGAAAAATGGACATTTACCGCAATCAGCCCCATGGGCTTTCGGTCCTTGAGGCCATTCGGAAACAGGGACCACAGCGAACCCCGGTAGCGGAGGAAATATCCGCGCCCCCGAGAAAACCCCTTGACGACAGGCGTCTCCAGCCTGACCGCAGGCGCGCCCAGAGCGAATTTCAGGGGCCGGACAGACGCAAAAAACGCAGCCGCCGCAGCCCCGGTCTATTGCATCCCCGCACCAGACAGGCGGCGCCGATTGAGGATCGCAGGGGGCGATTGGTCAGCACCCGGGCCTGAATCTGACGGCGTACACGACAACTTTGGTGATAACCACGTCACAGAATCAGGCATGGTCATTTTTCAGACAGTTCTATGCCAACTAGACTTCACTGTCCGGGCAAGACCACAGACGACAATAAATCCGCCCGGGATAGGCAAACCAAGCATGGAATGCACAAGGGGAACCAGCGAATTATGAGTGATTCCGAGGACCGCCGAATAAAAGACCGCTACACCGCCAACTGCCTGAAGGTAGAGCTGCAGGAGCGTAGTTTTTTCGGTCGTGGGAAGAATTCAACCGCAGTGACCTGTCTGGACATGAACCGTTACGGCATGGCCGTTTTGTGCCCACGCCCGGTCGAATCCGGCGCCCGCCTATACCTGAGTTTTGACGGTAAATATATCCGCGAGTCCCGCGTTGCGGCGCAGGTAGTGACCTGCCACCCCTTCCAGACCGGATACCGAGTGAGCATGCAGTTCAGCTACTGCTTTGACAAAAAAGGGTATTCACGAACCGTGGACAATGCCCTGTCCCGCATCGAAGGTTTCTACAACCGCTACGCCGGCTGAGCCGGGCCCGCCAATTGCCGATATACTGATCAGACTCTCCACTCTCCACTTTCCTGAGATCAGCCGGCTATGGCGTTCACTATCGTTATTCCATTGTTCCCTGGCGTTACCCAACTGGACTTCACCGGCCCGGCCCAGATGTTCGCCTACGTGCCGGATGCCACCATCTGCGTGGTGGCAGAATCCACAGCGCCGATACAGACAGATTCCGGGTTCAGTGTTGTACCAAGGTACGATTTTGCCAGCTGCCCCCAGGCAGATCTGATCTGCATCCCCGGTGGCCCCGGCGTGTTCGAAGCCATCAACCATAAACCTCTGGTGGATTTCGTGGCCCGCCAATGTGCCGGTGCGCAATACCTGACGTCGGTCTGCACCGGGGCGTTTATCCTGGGGGCGGCAGGCTATCTGGAAGGCCGGCGTGCGACCACACACTGGGGCTACACCAAAGCGCTGGAAACCTGTGGTGCTCAGTTTACGGCCGGCAGAATCGTTGAAGACGGTAACCTGATGACCGCCGGTGGCGTCACCTCCGGCATCGATTTCAGCCTTGCGGTGATTGCCCGGATCTGGGGCGAGGCCCTGGCGAAGTCGATTCAGCTACGCATGGAATATAACCCGGCCCCGCCTTTCCCGGGC
>Ga0136557_1002369_pt1 | contig 10984 bp, 10 predicted proteins | sample AntRauTorckE6832_FD_104796 | JGI IMG/M metagenome (GOLD analysis project Ga0136557, IMG submission 104796) | Saline lake microbial communities from Rauer Islands, Antarctica - Metagenome Torckler E6 #832 | ecosystem: Environmental > Aquatic > Non-marine Saline and Alkaline > Saline | place...
ATCCCGACAACCCGTTTGTGCCCACCTCACATGCCAATTTCCGTTTCTTCATCGCCGAAAAACCCGGTGAAGCGCCTGTGTGGTGGTTTGGTGGTGGTTATGATCTCACCCCTTATTACGGCAATGATACGGACTGTCGACATTGGCATCAGACCGCAAAAAATGTGTGTGACAAACACGATACTTCGCTTTATCCCCGCTTCAAGAAAGAATGTGATGACTATTTTTACCTGCCCCACCGAAAGGAGCCACGGGGCATCGGCGGGCTGTTTTTTGATGACTTCAATGAGCTGAGCTTTGAGCGCAGTTTCGCCCTGGTGCAGGACATCGCCAACAGCTACATTGACGCCTATGCGCCAATCGTTGAGGCGCGAGCAACGCAGCCCTTTACCGATGCACACAAACAGTTCCAGTGTTATCGCCGTGGCCGCTATGTTGAATTCAACCTGGTTTATGACCGTGGCACCCTGTTTGGTTTGCAGTCCGGGCTGGGGCGTGTCGAGTCCATTCTGATGTCGCTGCCGCCAGAGGTTCGCTGGGTCTACGATTGGCACCCCGAGCCCGGCAGCGACGAGGCAAAATTGCACACTGACTATTTGCGTCCGCGCGACTGGGTTTAAGTTAATGGATACCAGGGATCGTTATGCCGTTGTCGGATACCCGGTGGCTCACAGCAAGTCACCGTTCATCCACATGCAGTTCGCAGAACAAACTGCGCAGGCAATAAGCTATGAACGTCTGGAAGCTGCGCCGGCAGACTTCGACCGCAGCGTGCGAGAGTTCTTTGACCAGGGTGGCCAGGGTCTGAATATAACGCTGCCGCATAAACAGGCAGCCTGGCAACTGGTTGACTGGCGCGCACCGAACGCGGATAAAGCTGGCGCTGTCAACACCGTGTACATGCTTAACGATGGTCGGCTGGCAGGCGATAACACCGATGGTGTCGGGTTGGTGCGCGACATTGAGCAAAATAATGCTGGCCAGCTGAGCGGGGCACGTATTCTGGTGTTAGGTGCAGGCGGCGCTGTCCGTGGCGTTTTGCCGCGATTGATTGCGGCCGGGCCGGCATCGGTGTGCATTGTCAATCGCACTGTGTCGCGGGCCGAGGCGCTGGCACAGCTGTTCGCCGATCAATATGGCCTGGACGTACTGTCTTACCAGCAGCTGCAACAACAGGCACCGGCGTTTGACTGGATTATCAATGGCAGCGCCGGGGGCCTTAAAGGAGATTTGCCACCAGTGCCTGACACCCTGGTGGCCTCAGGCACTGCGTGTTATGACATGGTTTACGCGCCGGGCGGCACAGTTTTCCAGAAGTGGGCCAGCGCGCGCGGCGCCGCCATGTCGCTCGATGGCACGGGCATGCTGGTGGAGCAGGCCGCTGAGTCCTTCCGTATCTGGCGTGGCATTCACCCGGACACACAGCCGGTCATCCAGGCACTGCGAGCAGAGCTAGCCAGCTGAGTTGTTCAGGTAGCGATCTTTCAGTTCGCGGTATTTATTGGCGCTGTACAGGAAAAACAACTTTTCTTCCTCGTTAAGCGGCCTTGCCTGCTTGACTGGCGAACCAACATACAAGTAGCCGCTTGCCAGTTTCTTGCCTGGTGGTACCAGACTGCCGGCACCAATGATGACCTCTGACTCAACCACGGCGCCGTCCATCACGGTTGCGCCCATGCCGACCAGCACGCGGTCGTGAATGGTGCAGCCATGCAACATGACCTTGTGTCCCACCGTGACGTCGCTACCAACCGTGCACGGATAACCATCCGGGTTAAATGGGCCGGCATGAGTCACATGCACGACCGAACCGTCCTGAATGCTGCTGCGTTCACCGATCCGGATGCGGTGAATGTCACCGCGGATTACGGTCATCGGCCATACCGACGAGTCCTTGCCGATCTCAACATCGCCGATCACCACGGCGGTGTCATCCACGAACACACCCTGCCCAAGTGCGGGCGTATGCTGTTCGAATGATTTGATTGCCACAGTGCAATCCTCCTTGTTGTTGATCTGATTTACCGGCTGCTGATTGTTGCCTGCGCGATGGCTGCCAGCGTGTTTTGGCTTTGATTCGCCTTTGGCTTGCCTCTGATTTGCCTGGGGCAGGCGTTTATGCGGCGCGCAACAATGATATGATGCCCTTGGCCCCACATTCCAGTACGACAGGAGTTTAACCCAATGTCAACGCAGCCCGCCTCCGCACAGAACCCTTTATTGCAATTTGATTGCTTGCCGGATTTTAAGGCGCTGCGCGCCGAGCATATCCGCCCGGCAGTGGAGCATGTGCTCAGAGAGAATCAGGTGGCGATCGAAGCGATTCTGGCTAATCAACAGAATATTGCAGCCCCGGACTGGCGCAGCCTGATGGATGCCCTGGACGACCTGGATGACCGGCTGACAAAGGTCTGGTCGACCGCCAGCCATTTGAATTCCGTTGCCAATACGCCGGAGATACGGGAGTCGTATAACGCCTGTCAGCCGTTGATCACGGAGTATTACGCAGCGCTGGGGCAAAACGAGAAGCTTTACGCCTGCGTCGAGGCATTGAGCAAACGGGCGGACGAACTGAAACTCAATGGGTCCCAGCGCAAGATCATTGACGACACACTGCTCGATTTCCGGCTCGCCGGGGTCAACCTGCCGCCAGTGCAAAAGAAGCGCTTTACCGATATTCAGACCCGGCTCAGCAAAGCTGCCAATGTCTTCAGCAATAACGTGCTTGACGCCACCCGCGCCTGGACCCGGCATTTGAGTGACGACAGGTTATTGGCCGGCATTCCGGAAATGTCTGTGCAGGCAGCGGCGACTGCCGCCGCCGGCAAGGGCCTGAAGGGCTACCTGCTGACACTGGACTTCCCCTGCTATTACGCGGTGATGACCTACGCCGACAATGAAGGTTTGCGCGAGGAAATCTACCGTGCGTTTGCCACCCGTGCCTCGGACCAGGCCGTCGGCGCTGATCCAGAGAAGTGGGATAACCACGACACGATTCGCGACATCATGCAGCTGCGCCAGGAGATGGCCAGTCTGCTGGGCTACGAGCATTATGCGGAACTGTCGGTGGCGCGCAAAATGGCCAAATCGGTCGATCAGGTCAATGCCTTTCTTGAAGATCTGATACGATACAGCCGCCCTGCCGCACAGCGCGAATTTCAGGCGCTGTGTGATTTCGCACGCACACAGCATGGCGTGGAAAAGCTCAATGCCTGGGATGTATCCTATTACAGCGAGAAACTGCGCAAACAGAATTACGATATTTCGCAGGAAGAGTTACGTGCGTGGTTTCCGCTGGACAAGGTGCGCCAGGGCCTGTTTGCCATCGTGCAAACGCTTTACGGCGTGCAGGTTGACCGAGACCCGGGTGCCAGCGTCTGGGCGCCATCGGTAGAGTTCTACAACATTCGGCGCGACGGCGAGATTGTGGCACGTTTCTACTTTGATCTGTTTACCCGCGAAGGTAAGCGAGGCGGCGCCTGGATGGCAGATTGCCGCAATCGTCGTCTGATCACGGTAAACGGCAGCGCCGTGCAGCAGCAGATCCCGGTGGCCTATCTGGTCTGCAACTTCGCGCCACCGGTAGACGACAGCACACCGGCCCTGCTGACCCACAATGATGTCACCACGCTGTTCCACGAGTTCGGTCATGGCCTGCACCATATGCTGACTCAGGAAAACTACCTGCGTTGCTCGGGTATCAGTGGCGTCGCATGGGATGCCGTCGAACTGCCCAGTCAGTTGATGGAGAACTGGTGCTGGGACCCCGAGTCGATTGGGCTCATCTCTGCGCATTACCAGACCGGTGAGCCATTGCCGCAGACGTTGCTGGACAAGATGCTGGCGGCGAAAAACTTCCAATCAGGCATGCACAGCGTGCGTCAGCTGGAGTTTGCGCTGTTTGATTTCACCCTGCACCAGGCACAGTTAGATATGTCGCGTGACTTTGTTGGTGATGTGTTGGCAATAGCCCGAAGTAAAACAGCTGTCTATCCGGTCCCTGACTATAACCGGTTTCAGAACAGCTTCTCGCACATATTTGCCGGCGGTTACTCGGCCGGATATTACAGCTACAAGTGGGCCGAAGTGCTTTCCGCAGACGTTTTTTCCCGATTTACGGAGGCAGGCGTGCTGAATCCGGCCACCGGCAAGGCCTTCCTTGACAAAATATTGTCAAAAGGCGGTGGTGCAGACGCACTGTCTCTGTTCACTGATTTCATGGGCCGAGAACCTGACCTGGCGGCATTACTGAAGCAGGAAGGCTTGCAAACACAATAAAAATAAAGGGAAATTGATCTGGCGCAGAAACGCGTCAGCTCAGCACTGTATGGTGCGCTCGGGCTAAATTGACAGCGTGGTGCCGTCTTTTAGCAAGACAGACGTCGATTCTGGTCAGTTACGATGGCATTATCGAAACAAGGTTTGCTATAATGTTCAACGCTCCAATCCGCCCTGAACTGCGATCAAGCAGACGTCGGGCTAAGACAATAAAATTCCAAAAACGTTTGTAACAGCCCTTTCTTATTATTACGGAGACACGGCGAATGTTGTCCAAAGCAAAGCTGTGGTTAGGCCTTGCCCTCAGCACTCTGATGTTCTGGAGTGCGAGTCTGCAAGCAGCCTGGGAATTGAATATGCCCAGGGGCGTAACCCAAATCAGTCGAGATACCTATGACCTGCATATGACAATTTTCTGGTGGGTAGTTGCCATCGGGGTTGTGGTATTTGGTGTCATGTTGTGGTCCATCATTAATCATCGCAAATCCAACGGTGCCAAACCGGCAAGTTTCCACGAAAGCACCAAAGTGGAAATCGTCTGGACACTGATCCCGTTTGCGATTCTGATCATGATGGCGATCCCGGCAACCCGTGTTCTTACCGATGCGTACGATACCAGCGGCTCCGAGCTGGATATCCAGATTACCGGCTACCAGTGGCGCTGGGAATACACCTACATGCGTGAAAACATGGATGAAGAAGAAGTGTCTTTCTTCAGCATTCTGAGCACCTCACGCGAAGAGATCAGTAACGATATCGACAAGTCAGAGAATTACCTGCTTGACGTTGATCGCCCGCTGGTGATCCCGACCGATACCCGGATCCGTTTCCTGATGACATCTGCCGATGTAATACATTCTTGGTGGGTGCCCGATTTTGCGATCAAAAAAGACACCATCCCCGGTTTCATCAACGAGACCTGGACGGTGGTCGATGAGCCGGGTATTTACCGTGGCCAATGTGCCGAGCTGTGTGGCATGGAGCACGGATTTATGCCAATCGTGGTACACGCCCTGCCGCCTGAAGAGTACCAGGCATGGTACGCCGAGCAGCAACAGGCTGCTGCCGGGATCCGTGAACTGGCAGCTGCGGAAATGACCATGGACGATGCCATGTCACAGGGTGAGCAGATCTACAACCAGAATTGTGTTGCCTGCCACCAGGCTGATGGTGTGGGCATGCCTCCGGTATTTCCGGCCCTGGCCGGTAGTCCAAAAGCCACGGGCGATCGCCTGGTCACCATCGACACGCTTGTTAATGGTGTCGAGGGCACATCAATGGCGGCCTACGGCCGGCAACTGAACCCGATTCAACTGGCTGCCGTTATCACCTTCGTTCGTAATGCTTTCGGCAACGACACGGGCGACCTGGTTCAGCCAACTGACGTCAACGCATATATTCAAGAAGGACAGTAAAGACCATGAGCGCTGCACACGATCATCATCACGGCCCCGCAAAAGGCATATCGCGATGGTTGTTTACTACCAACCATAAAGATATTGGCACCATGTACTTGTTGTTCAGCTTCGCCATGTTTCTCCTGGGCGGCACATTCGCCCTGGTGATTCGCGCCGAACTGTTTCAGCCCGGTTTGCAGTTTGTTGAGCCCAACTTCTTTAACCAGATGACGACCATGCATGGTCTGATCATGGTATTCGGCGCGGTCATGCCTGCCTTTGTGGGTCTGGCCAACTGGATGATTCCGCTGATGATTGGCGCGCCGGATATGGCGTTGCCGCGGATGAATAACTGGAGTTTCTGGATTCTGCCATTCGCGTTTGCGATGATGGTTTCCACGCTGTTCATGGAAGGCGGCGGCCCCAACTTCGGCTGGACCTTCTATGCACCGCTGTCCACAACCTATGGACCGCCCTCAACCACGTTCTTCATCTTTGCCGTCCATATTCTGGGTGCTTCATCCATCATGGGTGCGATCAACGTGATTGCAACCATCCTCAATATGCGTGCCCCTGGCATGACGTTGATGAAAATGCCGCTGTTCGTCTGGACCTGGCTGATTACGGCGTATCTGCTGATTGCAGTCATGCCGGTTCTGGCAGGCGTTGTTACCATGATGCTGTTTGATATCCACTTTGGCACCGCGTTCTTTGACGCCGCGGGTGGTGGTGACCCGGTTCTGTTCCAGCACCTGTTCTGGTTCTTTGGTCACCCGGAAGTGTACATCATGATTCTGCCGGCATTCGGCATTGTGTCAGCCATCATCCCGACCTTCGCCCGCAAGCGCCTGTTCGGTTATGAGTCAATGGTATACGCCACGGCGTCCATTGCCTTCCTGTCCTTCATCGTCTGGGCGCACCACATGTTTACCGTTGGCATGCCACTGGCAGGTCAGTTGTTCTTCATGTACGCGACCATGCTGATTGCGGTACCTACCGGCGTCAAGGTGTTTAACTGGGTGGCAACCATGTTCCGCGGTTCCATGACCTTTGAAACCCCGATGCTGTTTGCCATTGCCTTTGTGGTGTTGTTTACCATTGGTGGCTTCACTGGCGTCATGCTGGCGATCACCCCGGTTGACTTCCAGTATCACGATACTTACTTTGTAGTTGCTCACTTCCACTACGTACTGGTGCCGGGTGCTGTGTTCTCCATTATGGCGGCCACTTACTACTGGCTGCCAAAGTGGACCGGTTACATGTACGACGAAAATCTGGGCAAGCTGCATTTCTGGCTGTCGTTTATCGGCGTCAACGTGCTGTTCTTCCCGCAACACTTCCTGGGTCTGGCCGGCATGCCGCGCCGCATCCCTGACTATGCCTTGCAATTTGCCGACTTCAACTGGATCTCCAGCGTAGGTGGTTTCCTGTTCGGTTTCTCACAGCTGATTCTGGTGTACATCGTCTATAAATGTGCGCGCGGTGGCAAGCCAGCATCTGCTCAGGTCTGGGAAGGTGCGCAGGGTCTGGAATGGACGGTGCCGTCACCGGCGCCATACCATACGTTTGAAACACCGCCTGACCCTGCGTTGATCAAGGCTCCGTAATTCTGAGCTTTTTGTCCGCGACCTGCTCGGTGCGGGTAGTACCCTGGTTCGTCATGAAGGTATTGGAGTAGTAACGATGAAAACTGACAAGGCACCATCCAAAAACAAGACTGTGGTAACGAAGTTGTCGTTTGCTGTTGTGGGTATGTTCGCTTTCGGGTTTGCGCTGGTGCCTCTTTACGATGTGATCTGCGATATTACGGGCCTGAACGGAAAGACCAGCAACCTTGTTGTCCAGGCCGAAGCTGGTGAAATCATTGACGAGTCGCGCGAGATAACCGTGCAATTTATCGCGCGCGAGAGCGCAGATATGGGTTGGGGATTTACCCCCAGTGCAGCCCAAGTGAAGGTCAAGCCCGGTGAAGTCAACATGATCAGCTACAAAGTGACCAATTCAAGCGACAAGGTTATGGTCGGGCAGGCGATTCCCAGCGTGGCGCCCAACGCAGCAGCTGGACACCTGAACAAGGTGGAATGTTTCTGTTTTGAGGAGCAGATCCTGCAGCCAGGAGAGTCAGCCGATATGCCGCTACGCTTTTTTGTTGATCCGGCATTGTCCGCCGACATCAGCAAACTGACCTTGTCTTATACGCTTTACGATATCACGGAAAAAAGTGACAAACTGAAAGCACTAGCAGCACGGTAAATGACAATAATATTGTTTTTTTTGGAGAATTAAGATGGCCAGCGAAAGCTCCCATGAAACCTATTATGTGCCAGAACAGAGCAAATATCCGTTCTTTGCATCCATTGGTCTGTTCCTGACAGTTTTTGGTCTGGGCGGCGTATTGAACGACATTAGCGCCGGTACCAATGTTACCGTGTCAACATGGACGGCGCTGATCGGCTTTGCGGTTCTGTCATTCATTCTGTTCCAGTGGTTTGCGACGACCATTCGGGAAAACCACGCTGGCCTGAACAGCCCTCAGCTTAAACGCTCCTACGTCTGGGGCATGGGCTGGTTCATTTTCTCAGAGGTGATGTTCTTCGCAGCCTTCTTCGGTGTCCTGTTTTATGTCCGCACGCTGTCCGTGCCCTGGCTGGGCGGCGAAGGCGAAAAAGGCAGTGCGGGTGAGTTTCTATGGCCTGAATTCCAGGCGGCATGGCCGCTATTGGTCAACCCGGACCCTTCGATCTATGCAAGCCCCAACGACGGCCTGAACGTTAAAGCGTGGACACCCGCATTCTTCGCTGGTTATCTGCCCTTCTGGAACACGGTCATTCTGATTACCTCATCATTTACATTGCATTTGGCACATGTCGCGCTAAAGGCGGAAAATCGTAAACGGTTGATTCAGTGGATGTCCGTTACCGTCGGGCTGGGTGTGATCTTCCTGGGGCTGCAGGCACTGGAATATGTAGAAGCGTATGGTCACTATGGCATTACACTGGACTCCGGCATCTACGGCTCAACATTCTTTTTGCTGACCGGTTTTCACGGTTTCCACGTAACGCTGGGTACCTTTATTCTGGCGGTTATGCTGGTCCGTTGTATCAAAGGGCATTTCAAGCCAAATGATCATTTCGGTTTCGAAGCGGCGGCCTGGTACTGGCACTTTGTTGACGTGGTCTGGGTCGGCCTGTTCATCTTTGTTTACTGCCTGTAAGTCGCCAACGGCGTCCAGGTAAGAAACCTCAGGCCATAGGTCGCAGGCAATAAGCCTGTAGAACAATAAAAAAGACGGCTCGCATTACGGGCCGTCTTTTTTTAAATGCAATGGTTTTTAAATGCAATGGTTTTTAAATGCAATGGTTTTTAAAGCCAATGGTTTTTTAGCCGCGAGGTTTTTCAGTTCCATGGTTTTATCAGCTCCACGGTGCGCCAAAGTTCAGCTGCCCGGTGGTGATGCCGTAAAACACGCAGATCATCAGTATGATCGCAAGTGTGACACGGATGCCAAGAGCATACATGACCCGCTTGGAGCGGCCCTGATCCTTGTAGAAAAACACATAACCAACAACAAGACTGACTACAATTGCTATTAACAGAAATACGATAATTGCTCTGAGCATTGTTAATCCCGGGCACGAAATAAAAACCCATAATAGCAGATCATGATTGACTGCTGAACCGCAACTGACAAGCAACATAGGGATCCGTGTGTACCACTTTAACTGGAAGCTGACGCTGTTTACTGTTTTGATGCTGCCTTTGCTTGTTTATCTCGGGCTTTGGCAGCTTGAGCGTGAACAGGAAAAACGTGAGACACAGCTAAGCTACGATTTAAGGGCAACACAGCCACCGGTGCAGCTGGCTGGGTTAGACTGGCAGGCGCTAGACCGCCTTGCCTGGTTACGGGTTGAAGCCATGGGGCAGTACGACAACGAGCGACAGTTTCTGCTCGACAACCGTATCAATCAATCGCGGGTCGGATACGAATTGATCACGCCGTTCTTGACGGACAGTGGGCTGTTGCTGGTTAATCGTGGCTGGATCGCGCAGGGCGTGGACCGGCAGACTCTGCCAGAGGTCAACGTATCGAGTGGTGTCACAACCATCCAAGGGATGGTCTACGTACCAGATGGCAATATCATGGTGCTGGGTGAGGAAGAGCCTGCTGGCCAGAACCCGTGGCCACGCGTTGTGCAGCGGCTGGATACTGCGCAGATGTCCGCCGCACTGGGTGAGCCGGTGCTGCCCTATAGCGTGCGCCTGGACCCTGGTTCGGCCGGACTTCAGCAGACAAACTGGCAGCCAGTGACGCTGAACCCGGAAACGCATCGAGGCTATGCCGTGCAATTTTTTTTTATGGCAGTTGTACTGGCAATTCTATATTTGATATTCAGTTTCAGACGTCCGGAGATTTGACATGAAAGATGTGACCCGCAGCAAGCTCAAGCTCGCCTTTCTGTTGCTGATTGTGTTTGTGCCAATCACGATGGCAACGTTTGCCTTCCGGGCTGCCACCGAATCCGGTGGTTTTGGCGGCGGCAGTGTCAACAAGGGCAATTTCATTCTGCCGCCAGCCGATATCACCGATCTGGCTATGTCCGATGCCGACGGTGCGCCAATCTTCAGCAGCTTTGAAGAACTGGTAGCGACCCTGGAGAGCGACGATGACTACGAAGCGCGGCCCTGGCTCATGGTTTTCGTTAATGCCGGTGCCTGTGACGCAATCTGCGAAGAGCGTGTGTTCTACCTGCGTCAGCTGCATATCACTCTGGGCAAAAATGTTGAGCGTGTGCGTCGTTACTACCTGCATGCCGATACGGCGCCAATTACCCAGCAAAGCGCGAATCATTTTCGTGAGGAATTTCCCAGCATGGGCATCGCCTACGCCCAGGCGGGGGAGCTGCAGCAGCGCCTGGCAGCAAAAGGTGTAGACATTGATTTGTCCGCCGACGACTATGTGTTCTTTGTCGACCCCGTTGGCAATGTCATGATGTATTTTGATAAATCCCATACCACGGAAGATATAAAAATCGATCTGGACCGGCTGTTACAACACTCTAGCCTGGGTTAATTAAACAGTTAATTATACAGTTAACAAAAAAGCTAAGGAAAACGCCGAGGAAAAAACTGGTAAAAGAGTTGTGGTAAAAAAAGGGTGTTTGTCGACGACAACAAGCACCCTTTTTGTTTCCGTCTGACAGTGGTTTATTAATGCTCCACGTGCAAAGGGCTGCGGTTTGCCTCATGGCCGAGGTATTGTACCCGGGCTCCTTCTGTGTAATTGCCTTCCACAGCCATAAAAAAGATCA
>Ga0136557_1002370_pt1 | contig 10981 bp, 10 predicted proteins | sample AntRauTorckE6832_FD_104796 | JGI IMG/M metagenome (GOLD analysis project Ga0136557, IMG submission 104796) | Saline lake microbial communities from Rauer Islands, Antarctica - Metagenome Torckler E6 #832 | ecosystem: Environmental > Aquatic > Non-marine Saline and Alkaline > Saline | place...
AGCACCGATGATACCTCCCGAAATGTGATCTTTATAGGACTGCTAAGTCTGCTCAGCGTTTGGATGATTGTGTCGGCTTTACTCGAAAGCATCAAATACCCAATTTTTGTGATCATGGCCGTACCCTTTAGTTTAATCGGGATCATGCTGGGCGCTTTGGTAAACGACCTTGCATTCGACCGGGGTGCCATTGCCGGGGCATTGCTATGTATCGGGGTAGTGGTGAATAACGCCATCCTGATCTACCATCAAAAACAGCTTGAGCATGGGAAAGGTATATTCGGTCTGCGCTGCTGGTTGTACGTCTACAAGAAAAGAATGCGGGCCATCCTCATCACCACCGTAACAACGGTTACCGGCCTGCTCCCCATGATGATTTTTGGCAGTAACGAATTCTGGGAAAACCTTGCTATTGTTGTTATTTGGGGACTTTCAATCAGCACCATTCTGCTATTGATTATGACAGGTTTGAGGGTTGGAAGTGATGGGAAGAGTGATATGGTGATGGAGTGATATAGTGATAGAGGTAACCACATAACCTGTCACCCGGTCATCCCCGTGCAGACGGGGATCTGGAAGTAATCAAAAGCACAATGCGAAATCTTGTATAGCATCCCCAAAAAAAAATTTCATCTCATTCCCAACGTTTCGTTGGGAATGCCTGCCGGAACCTCAGGTCCGTAACGAGAACAGTACATAAATTTTAGCAAGTATACAGAATATGATTTATCCTAATAGAGCAACCATTGTTAAAATCTTTTGCATCGGATGCCTGCTGCTCGGATGTAGTTCCGAAAGGGATGTTGAAACGCCGACTTTCACGGAGTATTCTGTTAAAAATACTCAGGCATTTTTGAGCCTTGAGAATACCCTCTTTCTTGGCAGTCCAACTTCAATCGAGGCTGTTTCAGGTGGCCTGCTCATTGTCGATAAGGGACATTTTCAGATTACCAAAGTGGATTATGAGGGTAACCGTTTATTGTCATTCGGTAAGCGAGGCCGGGGACCGGGTGAGTTTCAGTCTATTTCAGGCTTTTGGCCATTTGAAAATGAATACCTGGTGTATGACTACAACAGCTTTAAGTTTTCAACATTTGATCACAGCGGCAACCTGATTGATGAAGAAATTTTAGAGGAAAACCCGGTAAACTCCAGCACTGGTCGAAGTATTCCGATTACGCTTGATGCTATATCATCAAATAAAATTCTTATTCCTACGGGCGGGCTACAAGGTTCTCTTTTCGCCATAGCAGATCTAATCAACGGTGATGCTATATACACCGGTAATGCCGTTGTTGAATATATAGAATACAATCATCAGGATAACATGCAGACTTTTTCCAAGGGAGAAATACCGGATATTCATCGAAATATGGTGATGCTAAACAGCAGTTCATCAGCGATCTACTCATTTCAGCAGACAACCGGCGTACTTGAAAAATATACACATGCCGGAGAACAAGTCTGGGAAAAGAAATTAGATATACCGGCGCAAAGTGATCTTTTCGACCAGATCTCTGAGCATAATAGAGAGCTTGGGTTAGATGATTTTCCAAGAATGTTTCTTTATGGCCGGGGAATGGATGCCCTCGAAGAAGGGGTTGCCCTGCTTCTGAATTTACCTGACGATCAGCCTTTAACTATTGCATGGGTTCCAGAAGACGGAAGCAAAATAGACCTGGTAGAGGTAGAGGGAATAACGTTGGATGGTAATAGTTTTAGGGATGGGTTTACAATCTCACCGGATGGACAGCATGCCTATTATCTTAAGCGGAGTAAAGGCACTATTTATCAATTTGAATGGCCTTTATAAAAAAGCTTATTTACGAGAAAAAACTGTGAGTTGTGTAAGAAATGTACATCAGCTCGCCTGAGCTGATAGTGAAATGCTCAAGGAATGGAACCCCGACAGGCCTCTACTGGATAGGCACGGATAACACGGACCGGGCAGATACTCGCGGAAGAATAAGGGAAGAACTCGTCCGACCGCTTTGGGAAATTCGTTATATAGTTTAAAAAATTTTAGCGGTCTGACGATTGAGAGGGGCAACAAGTTTAGTGTTTGATATCCGCTCAAAAAAATGAATTGAAATTTTCTTTAATTTTAATTTCGGAATTCATTTTTCCTAAATTTATCTAACATAAGATGTATAAAAACAATATATAAAATATAATTCATTGTGTATTTTTAACAATAATTCAGGCTTTTTTTCAGGAAGAAATTCAGGATAAAATTCAGGTGTAGCTAATTTTAAAATAGTATATAGAAGTGTCTTAGTAAGATAGTAGATTAACTGAGGCAAGGTTACACGTTCCGTACCCTCACAAAGAAAAACGGGTTTATCTAATGGAGAATAATTATGGAAGGTTTAAAATTACTTAGTAGAAGTGAAATGAGAATGATTAGAGGGGGAGATCCCGATGATTGTAATGATGGTGGAAGCTCTAATTGTTATGAGTCTTGCTTAACTCTATATTCTTGTTATTATGGTGAATGTTTTCAGATGTTTCCCGATCCTTCCTCTGATGAACAACCTCAATGCATTGATGAAGTACATGACTTAAGTACGGCGTGTCTTAATAGGTGTTAATTTTTAGTTTAGCCTATAAATATGCTACAATCGCGATGGTATGATTACTGCTACCAGCTTCCGATATTGATTATTTTTATAGCAATGGTTGTTCTTTCTTGCAACAGAAACGAAGAGAAGCTTCAGGATAAACCCATGGAAGGTGTTCCAAATTATTCCGTGGGTGACCTCGATTCTGTGCTGCATGAATTAAGGGTGGATTCCGTAGTAACATTTGATGCCCCCGAATTTATGCAGCCGTATTACGTGGAGTCGATATCGGAAGAAGGATTAATAGTCACAAATGACAGGTCAGAAAATAACATCCACCTTTTCGATGAAATGGGAAATCATCTTTATACTGCTGGGGGACAGGGTCGAGGTCCGGGAGAATTTACGAATACTGTCAAACTCCATGCAGGCTGGGATAATGATATTTACGTGTTAGAAACGTTTCAATACAGGATCAGCCAATTCAGGGTCAGTCGTGAAGGGTTTAGTTATGTTACAACGCATTCCATATCCCTAGAATCGTCAGGTACCTGGCTTCTGAATATCTATGTAACGGAATGGGGTAATTTCGGAGTAAGCCGATCTATCTTAGATTATAAAACGGGGGAGGATCAGTTTCAGTTTTATAAACTTGATGATAGTTTTAACCAAGATGAACTGCTCATCACAATGCCTGGAAATGAGAAGATGGCGTTGGGTGAATTTCAAAATATAGATCACATAATTGGAGCAAAAACTTATTGGGATCTGGACGACGAATGGTTCTACTATATAACCTCTCAAAGCCCGGTGATCAACAAATATAACCTTAGGACAGGTGAGTCTACGACAGTCACCTATTTTAACCTGGAAGAGAGAGAAATAATTGGTGAGACCCGGGACTATGTAATGGAGTATGCCTCCAACTGGATCGAAAGGTTTCCAGCGGTTGAGGATGAAGTGGAAGAAGCTACGGTTTTACCCCTGTTTCGGGAATTGATGGTTCAGGATGGAATCCTTTACCTGGTTATGTTAGATGTAACAGGCAGTGAACAAACCGAAATAATCCGCACCAATACGAAAACAGAAAAGTCACACTATTTAAAAATACCTTCGAAATTGTTTAGAATTAAAGCCAGCAGCGGGATGGTTTATGGGATAAAAACTTCAGGTGTGACTCCTTCGGTACAATTTGTTAAACTGGCACAATAATAACGGGTTGGCTATCATCTCGTCCCCAACGTCTCGTTGGGAATGCCTGCCTGAACCTCTGGTTCAAATTGGGATATCAAGGTTCTCCCGTTGGAACCAGAGGTTCCATTATGCATTACGAACCGGCGGTTCGTAACGAGAACAAATTCATTCCCTGTATCCGGTCATCCTGAAGACATGAAGGATCTTGCCTATTCCGAGCATATAAGTAGGCGCTCACACTGTTAGTGCCACTAGCTTGTGCATTCGCAGGTTAAAAAAGAGAGACCTTAATCGCTTAGATCCTTCACCGCCGGCTGGCGGTTTAGGACGACCACTTTGGTTGAGAGGGGACTTTCATTCCCTAACCAAACCCCTGCACTTTCAGTGCAGGGTGGTTTAGTTCTTACCATTTCTTTTTAAACTGGATTTGTAGGATTTTTGGATGCTCAGGATTCTTCTGAAGACGGAAATCTTAACCCCAAAAAAAATAATTTCAATTAATTTGTAACATTTTCACTGTGAGTTACTCTTTACCAGTAAATAATGGTGTACAAGAGAGAATAGCCTAAATAATTAGAAGGACATAGAACTTAGGAGGCTTGAAAATTTGAACCTAAACCTAAAACATATTGACTATGTTTCTTCAAAGTGCTGTGTGTACAAGTTCGGGATCTTCGAACGGCTTTTTATATGATTTTATACGTTGGCTTAATGTAACACATCGAGTCAATGGTAAAAAAATCGGAGAGGGTAATTAAATGCATAACTCCTATAGTTACCCAAAAGAGCTTTTAAGCGAGTATAAAAATGAGATCCAGGATTTTGATAAAAATCTGCCTAAGGAAATAAAAAAATGTTCCAATTATATTTTGGAGAATCTTTTTGAAGAGTTTCTGACAATTTCAGAAGTAAAATCAGCTTGCAATATAAATGGCAAGTTTCCGAGCAGGTTTTCTGTATATACGGGCTTTACTCCACAACAGTTTATTACCTATCACAGAATAGAAGCGAGTAAAATCCTGCTCAAGAAAACCAATTTAAATATTTCCCAAATTAGTGCGCTTGTTGGTTATTCGTCTCATTCCGCTTATTGTAAAACATTTAAAAACAATAATGAAGGAGTGATCCCATCAGTCTGGAGGGAAAAAAATTCAGGGAAAAATTCAGGATGAATTTCAGGACAAATTTCAAGCGCAGAAAATATCTATTAGTTATTTAGTAAGGGTGACATTTTATAAGAAGGCTTTGAAAAACCAGGGATTTTGTTCAAAATCAAAACCTGAGTGAAGTTGAAACCGGAGCTTATTGGCTATAAGTGAGGATTTCAAATTCACGAAAATGCAGAGATTGAGCAAAACAACGGTTTTGCAGAGCCTTCTTTAAAACAAACCTTTGGGGATAATGAAAGAAGCTATTATTGATTACCTGAAAGCCATGAAGCTTAATGCTTCCCGTACTTATGTAGAGAAACGGTTGCTTTCCCACCCTGACTATCCATCCATATTAAGTGTCTCAGATGTGATGGAGCAAATGGGACTGAAGGTGCAGGTCGGTAAAATTGGAAAAGAATACCTGCCGGATATCCCCATGCCTTTCCTGGTGCACACACAGGCTAATAATAGTTTCCTGTTAGTTGACAACGAGCAAACCCTCATTAATCTCCGGGAAAATTTACAGGCCAAAGAAGGGGTTATCCTGAAGGCAGACAAAGCCGAAAAAATATCTGATCCTGCCAATGAAATAGCCTACAAAGCAGATAAACTCAATACATGGACAAAAAATACAGCCCTCGCAGGTTTAGTCTTTCTTTTAGGGCTTTCTTTTTTCCCAGCCATAAGCTTTGTTAATAGCGTCTTTTTAATAACGGCTCTTTCCGGTTTGGTTCTGGGTTATGTTCTGATCGCCAAAGACCTTGGGGAGAGTACACCCGAAGCGGATTGTTCATTTTCAGGCTTAAACTGGTTTCTGCAGATATAGAAACCTACAAATATTAGAAAATAATAATATTATAATTAAAGTGTAACATTCATAGATCCTCCCACTCCATAATTTAGTGTGAAGAAAAATAATGCTACACCATTATTTACGGCGAGAGAGAAAAGGTGAGAATATCGTGAAGGATTAGTTCCATTTGTTAGCTGCAAATTAAACCGATAACTAAAAAATCTTTATTCATGAGTGTTTCGATTACAAAAGCATTGGAAATTATCAAAAGCAATAATGGTAAGATAAGTATGATTGAGGAATGGGCTTCTGAAATGGGATATGATAGTCCAGTAAAATTTTCCTGGGATTTCAGAAATCATTTTGGTGAACGACCTTTGAGAATTCTGAATCTCCTTAAGTTAATTAAGGCTGTTGAGTTGCTTACAACAACAAATAAAACTGTGTATGAAATAGGCGCGTGTGAACTTGATATTGGAGACGAAAAAGCATTCTGGTAGTTTATAAAGTATCACAGCGGGTATTCACCGAGTGATATAAGAGCTATGGAAAAGAGGGGAGTGGACAAGCTATTGAAAAAATTAAGGAGTAAAATTATAGAATAAAATTAAAGAGTAAAAGGTGTTGAAACTTAAAGCCTTGATGATTAAATAGGAAGAGATGAAAATTATCCTCGGTTAATACCAAGTGTCGCTTTTACTATTTGAATATGGAAGACGTTATCGTTGAATATCTGAAATCACTGAATATCCCCATCTCCGGGAGATATGTGAAGAAGTTAGTGTTGTCTCATCCGGAATATCCTTCTCTGTTAAGTGTTTCGGATGTCTTGGAGCGGTTAGGTATCTCATCACAGATAGCTTCAGTGAATAAAAACCAATTAAACAAACTTAATCCACCGTACCTGCTTTTTCAAGATAGCCAAGATGAGTTAATACTCATTAAGAGTAACAAGCAATTTGAAAAAATAATCTCCCAACATGATGCTGAGAGAATAATTTTTATAAAAATTGAACCAATACAATTAAAGGGGACAATCTCTAATGAAAGACATTATAATATTGAGAGAAGAAATAAATGGTCTCTATCTCTTTTATTCAGCTCATTGTTCATATTACTTTTAATCAATCTATCAAGTAGTTTTTCTGTAACCAATCTTACATTAACATTTACATCAATAGCAGGTGTTATTGTTTCAGCAATACTTGAAGCAAAACGGATTGGATACTCCTTACAGGAGATCGAATCTTTTTGTAAAACGGAACAGGGAGATAGTTGTGAAAAAGTTATCAATTCAAAAGGCTCGAAATTATTTGGAATGAGCCTTTCTCAATTGGCTTTTAGTTTTTTTGCCACTCAGCTCTTGGTGATTTTACTAAATTTATCTCAATATGGTAACCTTAATTCCTGTCTTAATCTGTTAGTAGTCGGTTCATTTTTAACTATTCCTATCATGGTTTATTCTTTGTATTACCAAAGGGTAAAAATGAAAGTTTGGTGCAAATTATGTTTGGTTATAAATGGAGTTCTGTTGATTCAAATACTATTCTTTTCTACTCATCTGGATAGTCAGTTATTATTTGCATCATCTATACAATTAAGCGAAATATTTACTACTTCTTTGTTCTTTATTGGAATAGCTAGTTTAGTAACCTTTGTGGTAAACAAATATCAAATAACTAAAGAAATACTAAGTAAGGAACTCGAATCTTCTAGAATAAAAAACACCTCAGATGTATTTCTATATCTGCTCTCTAAGAGTGAAAAAATAATACCCAGTAATATTGAAAAGGAAATAAATATCGGATATCCAGATGCCCTAATTCATTTGATTATGGCTATTAGTCTAAGCTGTAAACCTTGTAGAATGTCATTTAGTACTATTGTTGAGTTGTTTACGCTTTACCCCAAAAAATTAAAAATTACTTTAAGAGTAAAAGCGAGTCAGTTTAGGCCAACCGGTCAAATTCTTCCTAGCTCTTATTTGATTCATTATTGGGAAACACAAATAAGCCAAAGTTCAAATGAGTATCAGAAAACCTTGAATTTATTTAATGACTGGTTTCAAACTGGAAATTTAAAGTCTTTTACTTCAAAATATCCCCTTGATATTGAAAACTATAAAATGAGTGATGATGAATTAAATCACTATAAATGGTTTGATAAACAAAAAATTACCCGAACTCCAACCTATTTCTTAAATGGGCATGAAATTCCAAAAGAATACAATATTGAAGATTTAGCATTATTAATAAATGATTTAGAAGAACAGAGCAAACTTTCAAGACGGCATTCTGAACAGAACACGTTCATAAAATTGAAACAATAACTCAATCAGTATAACTATTGAAAATGCAATTCTATTAACTCGATCGGAAATGAAAAATTTGAAAGCTGGATGCGGATTATACGCGAACGGAGAATGGACCTGTGGTTGGTCTATAGGACATGCCTAATTGGCATATGAAACTTTCATCGAAGTTGATGGTTATTGCTGTGCAAGTTGCGGAGGACCGCTTTTTCCAGGAGCTTCAGAATGCGACGAACATGTAGGATGATTATTTTTACTTAGTTGTTCTATATAAGATTTGATCCTTTGACTTTTAAATTTGAAAAATATTTCAAGATCGAATTACTAAGTCGTAACTGACTGTCAAGAACTTGTTTTCAAACAAGGTAATATCTCTATGAAAGTGGGGATGAAACAAAAATCAAACATAATTAAAAATGGAAAATGCAATTCTATTAACTCGATCGGAAATGAAAAACTTGAAAGCCGGATGTGGATTACTCCATAACGGAGAATGGACCTGCGGTTGGACTGTAGACCAAGCCCAATATGCATGGGATGAATTCGGTGGTACTTTTTATGATGCTTATTGCTGTGCAAGTTGTGGAGGACCAGGCTTCGAGGGAGCCGCAGATTGTGACGCGCATGCACTCCCACTGCAAAATTAGATTTATCGAAATATAAAAGCACGGCAAGGGGGCTTACCTCTTGCCGTTTAATAATATTACTGCATGGATACTAATTTCATTGTCTTTTTGTCCATCGTGTTTATAGCCGGTTGTAATACGAAAACAACTCCCGAATTTAATCAGGAAAATAAACCTGCTAATGTAGATTCTACTACTATCGAATTAATAACATTAACAAGAGAGCAGGTATTTAATGACAGAAATGAGAGCGATATATATTTACCTGGTAGCATAAGTGCATTTGATATAGATGCTCATGGGAATGTTTATATAGCCTCTAGAGTGCCTGGAAATGTTGGGATCTATATTTTTAATTCAAGGGGTGAATTTATAAATAAACTTGGCCAATATGGACGAGGCCCCGGGGACTTTGAAACCATTACTTCTTTCTCAATAGACGAGAATTACTTACACGCATTTGACTCTAGACTGCAAAAAATTACTACGTATTCTGTAAGAGATCATGAATTTGTAAGCGATAATGTCTTAGATACCAGAAAATTAAGTAAGCTTGAAGGGGCTAGTCCTTTAAGTAGAGGAAAAGGTATATATGCAATTCAAGGAGGGGATATTTTATTAGCCGCTGGTGTCTATTTAGTTAATGATTTAAACAAAGACCCTTATATCAGTTACTATAAAGTAAATAAAACTGGAGAGATAGAACCGCATCAAATTACTCAAATCGAAAGGTATATCTATTACAATGGGGGTGGTTTAATAACCGGGAATGATATTTCTGAACGGCCTTTTACCGTGCCATTTACCAGAACTTCAAGAACGGCTGTATCACAAAATGGGTATATATATAGTTCGTGGACAGATGAAATTGAAATTCGTAAAGTCCATGTTGATAGCGGTGTGGTTGATACCATACGATTTCCTGTAGAAAAAGCGATAATCGATCTTGATGAAATTCAAATCAGTGATGATAAAATTGACGTAATGAAGGAGCAAGGGCTTCCAAAAAAATGGCCAGCCTTATATACACTTGAAGTGGATGATCATGAACAGCTATGGATTGCAACAATAACTGAAAGTGATTCGACTTATGATTGGTTTGTAGTAGAAAAAAATGGCGACATTCGTGGAAGATTTACCCTAAAGGGGCATAGAGCAGATAACTTTATTAAAAGGAAACCTCGCATAAAAATAAAGAATGGTTTCTTTTATGAGCATCAACATGACTACTGGGATGGGGTAGATCAGATTGTTCGTTATAGCATTACTTATCCTAATTGAGTGTATGAAGCGATTTAAAACTTACCGGCAATATGATTTGATGGATTGTGGACCAACTTGCTTACGAATGGTTGCACAGCACTATGGCAGGAATTATTCTTTAGATCAACTAAGGAAAAAAAGCGGTATAAACCGGGAGGGTGTTTCCTTACTCGGCATTAGTGAAGCGGCTGAAGCAATTGGGTTAAGAAGCGTAGGGGTAAAAATAACATGGGAACAATTATCCAACGAAGCTGAATTACCATGCATTATATTTTGGAATCAAATGCATTTTGTTGTCGTCTACAAAATCAGAAAAGATAAGGTTTATATAGCTGATCCAGCTGAAGGAAAGGTAACATACACTAAAGAGGAATTTCTTCAACGCTGGTACAACAATAAAACCAATGGCCAAAACAGCGGGATTGCCCTTTTGCTGTATTCCACCCCCCGGTTCTTTGAGATGGAAGCCGACCGCAAAGACCGCCTCGATTTCAGTCGCCTGCTCCAATACCTGCTGCCCTACAAAAACCTGCTCTCCCAGCTTGCACTCGGGCTGCTGCTCGGGAGTATCCTCCAACTCATTTTCCCGTTTCTAACCCAGGCCATCGTCGATATCGGGATCAACACCCGCGATGTCAATTTTATCTACCTGATCTTAATTGCCCAGGTGATGCTGTTTATAGGGCGGACCGGGGTCGAATTTATACGTTCATGGATCTTGCTCCACATGAGCACCCGCATCAACATTTCCATCCTCTCCGATTTCCTGATCAAGCTGATGAAACTACCCATGCCTTATTTCGAGGCCAAAATGACCGGCGACATTATGCAGCGTATGGAAGACCACCAGCGCATTCAGAATTTTTTAACCAGCCAAACCCTGAGCACCCTGTTTTCTTTCGTCACTCTGTTCGTGTTTGCTGCGGTGCTGGCGTATTACCATGCTGTTATCTTCATCGTGTTTCTTGTAAGCAGCATATTGTATATCGGCTGGGTGATGCTGTTCCTGAAAAAAAGGGCTGAATTAGATCATCGCCGATTTGGCATTTCCTCGGGCGACCAAAGCACAGTCATACAGCTTA
>Ga0136557_1002372_pt1 | contig 10975 bp, 6 predicted proteins | sample AntRauTorckE6832_FD_104796 | JGI IMG/M metagenome (GOLD analysis project Ga0136557, IMG submission 104796) | Saline lake microbial communities from Rauer Islands, Antarctica - Metagenome Torckler E6 #832 | ecosystem: Environmental > Aquatic > Non-marine Saline and Alkaline > Saline | place...
AGTGCTTTAGTTACCCATAGCCACCCTGAAGGTATAAAAGGTGCACAAGCAACTGCAGCAAGCATTTTTTTAGCAAGAACAGGTTCAACGAAGGATCAGATAAAAGATTATATTGAAAACACTTACGGTTATGATTTAAGTAGAACACTAGAGGCTATTCGACCAGATTATAGTTTCGATGTTAGCTGTCAAGGCAGTGTGCCTGAAGCGATAATTGCTTTTTTAGAAAGTACTGATTTTGAAGATGCTATTAGAAATGCTATTTCGCTTGGTGGAGATGCGGATACTTTAGCTGCTATTACAGGAAGTATAGCTGAAGCTTTTTATGGAATTCCAAATGATTTTAAAGAGAAAGCTTTATCTTATCTAGATGAGAATTTATTTGAAGTATACAATCAGTTTTAAATTCAACTAAAGATTAAGTAATACTAGAAGTAGTAGAAAGGGGAATAAACTAATGAATCTAACAGAAACAATCAACTGGGTGTCACAAATTCATGACAAACAATACAGAAAAGGGACTAATATTCCATATATTTCGCATGTTTTTGGCGTTGCAATGTTATTAAAAGGCATCGAACAATGTGAACTGTCTGTTATACAAGCAGCTTTATTGCATGATACTGTTGAAGATACTAATACTACTTTGAAAGATATAGAAGAGAAATTTGGTGAAGAAGTGGCAAATTATGTTGATCAATTATCTGAAGATAAATCTAGGTCATGGGAAGATAGAAAACAATATGCAATTAAGCATCTTAAAGAAATACCAATTGAAGCCAAATGGATTAAATTAGCAGATAAAATTAATAGTTTAGAAATGATGCATATTGAATTATCCACTACTGGAATCGATTGGGATAAATTTAATAGAGGTTATATCCATCAAAAGTGGTTTTATTGTCGATTTTTTCAAGAAATAAAAAAAGATCCCGTTGTAAGTAAATCTATGCTGTTTAAATATGGTATAAAATTATTAGAAAAAGTATTTGAAGTAAAGTTAGGGACAAGAGTAGGCTATAGAAAAATTAAAGAGGAGCCAATTGGAATAAGTTTAGATTCAGCTAATGATACATTTAAGTTTCTTATAAAAAAATGGACTAAACTTGCTAGAAAAACAAATAGTAGTCATATCTCTTGGTATGTAAAACAAGCAAGTATTATCTTCAAGTATGATGGTATAGCATATGGATTATATCCTGGCACTATAGAAGCAAGCAGTGAATTATTTGAATGCATTAAAGAGGATATTATAGATGATTTAATAGCCTTTGGAGCAATGGATATATTTTATACAGGGATGTTAGACTAACTGTTGAAGAATATCCTAAATAAAAAAGATAAACTAGAAGGAAAGTGATTTCTAATTATAGTTATTATTGAATGTAATAAACCTTTTAAATTATAGGTGGCTTTACAGAAATGGTATTTATATAAAATTCAATGTACACTGGAGTATATCTCATTAAAATGATATAATTGTTCATATAATTAGATTTTTAGCTTGTTGTATTTATTTGTTTATTTAAAAAGTTGCATAATAATAACTAAATAGAAAGGTGATTTAATGGGGAAATTTAAGTATGAAGTGGTTGAACGAATAGCAATATTGTCAGAAAATAGTAAAGGCTGGTCTAAAGAATTAAATAAAGTGAGTTGGAACGACAGGGAGGCAACATATGATCTAAGAAAATGGAATAATTCTGATGAAAAGATTGGTAAAGGATTGACTTTATCGAAAGAAGAAATTAAAAACCTTAGAGAAGTACTGAATTCAATAGAAATCTAATATTAGGAGGACTTATGTCTCAGATCAATAATATATTTAAATTTTTAAAAGAATATAATCAGTTAACCAATCCAGTTGTAACAGAAATCGAGAAACAGAAGTGGAATTTGAATCTCTTAGAATTACCTATGATCGATGAAATAAAATCAGCATTTAAAAGTGATGATATTTCTAATCTAGAGATAATAAGAGTAAAAAAACCTGTAATTAAGGCATGTCCTACTCCAGATGAAAGTTTAAGGGAATGGATAATTTCTGATTGGAAAAATATATTTGTTGAAAAAATAAATCATAATAAGAAAATTGATTCTGAAGCTATAGTTGATGAATACGATGTAGAGTTTGAGAAATTTGAGGATGATAATACAAGAGTAACTTTGTATAATGATTGGATTGCCAAAAGAAAGAAATGGAGATTTGAAGAAATTCCTAAAAAAAATGGGTTAGATTTATATAATAAAATTTTCGGTTTATATTCAGATATGAAAAAAGAAATGGAAAGCGTTGAATTAATAGTTGGTGATGGTTTTATAAAATGGAAAGTGGATGATAGAACTGTTAAACATCCTATATTATTACAAAAGGTTAAACTAGTATTCAAACCTGAAATTCCAATGTTTATTTTAAAGTGTGAAGAGTCTAACACCACTCTTTATTCTGCTTTGATTCGTGTTTTACCATCAGTGAATCAGAAAATGTTAACAACTATTATTAAAGAAATTGAAAATGAGAATTATGATCTTGTAGATATAGAAAATACCAAAAGTTTGTATAAGAGGATAGTACATATTATTGATAAAAATGGTAATTTTTTAGAAGATACTTTAAGTATTTCTGAACATGCTACGATTTATCATAACCCAATATTATTTTTAAGAAAACGAACATTAGGATATTCAGAATTTTTAGAAAATATAATTTCAGAACTTGATAACGCAGATAAATCTGATATACCAGAATTTTTTGGACCAATGACTGGTAAACATGAAGTGGAAATAAATGATAATTCTACTGAAGATAATTGGAATTATAATGGAATTGATGAAGATATCCTCTTAACATTACCTGCAAATAATGAACAATTAAGAATTATTAAGTTTCTAGAGAAATATGGTGCTGTATTAGTGCAGGGGCCACCAGGTACTGGTAAAACTCATACTATTGCTAATCTGATAGGACATTTATTAAGTAAAGGAAATAATATATTGGTGACTAGTCATACTGAAAAGGCTCTAAAAGTATTAAAAAAAATGGTATTTAAGGATCCGAATGATAATAATTTAAATTTACAAAATTTATGTATTAGTCTCATGAGTACGAAGTCACAAAAAAAAGAAATGGACAAAGCAATTAATGAGATTGCTTCAAGAGGAACGACATTCAATATTCCAAAAGCTAAAATAGAAATCAAACAGTTAAAATCACAACGTAAAAAAATGACTAACGATATAAAGGAAAAAAATAAAACTTTGCTTAGAATTAGAGCACTTGAATATAAAGATATAGTTTTCGATAATCAAACGATTAAGCCAATCGATGCAGCAAAATTCATAAAAGATGAAAAAGATTGTGCTGATATTATACCAGGTATAACGACAAATTATGAAGTTGGATTTCCTTTATCAGATGATGAATTAGAATATTTATATAAAAGTAATATTGGTATTTCTATTTACGAAGAAGAGTTATTAGAAAATGAATTACCTAATACTGATAATATATGGATACCTAAGCGATTCAATAACCATGTAGATGCTTTAAATAACAGTAAAAAATTAACTAATGATTATTCTTTTTCAATAAAATTTGGTAGAGATTTTGATTATGAAGAAACTAAGGATATTATTAATATTTTGGATAATATCATAAAAAGTATCGAATCTTTTTCCTCATTGGATAAGTATATTATTAATAAAATAATTCAATATCCAATATATAGATCATTATGGAATGAAATATTGGATACCTATGATAAATTTGTTCTGGATTCTGATAGTGTAAAAAAAGTACATTATAAGCACGAATTTTCATTTAGTGATGATTTAGTTACTGATAATAATTTGGATTTGTTGTCTCAAATTATAGATACTAAAAGAGATAAACCAATTACAATACTGCACTCTATTATAAAGCCTAAATGGGTTAAATTGCAAAAATTAATACTAAATAATGACAAGCCCATTGAAACTTTAGAAGAATTTAACGGAATATTTGATATTATTTCGTATAGACTTGATAAGAAAAAACTAGTAGATAGAATTAATAAACTTCTGCAAGAATACAAAATTTCATTATCATATGATGATCCTTCATTAGAATTCAAAGCTAAAGAATATAGAAATAAAATAGATTATGTATTAGATTGGTATAGTTCAGAATGGCAACCTTTTTTCAAAGATTTAGAAGAAAAATATGATATAGATGAAGAATGGATGCGCAACAATACAATAGGTTTATCAGACCCACTTGAGTGGATAAATGTTCTTATTAAAGATTATATCAAGCCAGATATTTGTTGTATGAAAGAAATTATTGAAGGTGAAAAAAGTAGGAATGAAATTCAAGAATATATAGGATACTTAAATAGTTTTGAAAATAATAGTACTTACTATCATAATTTTATGATGTCGATTAATAAAAATGACCATAATCAGTACAAAACAAATTTTAACATCATTATGAGTGTATTACAGAAGAGAAGTGATGTTAAAGAAAGAAAAAGAATAATTGCAAAAATCAATAGAATAGCGCCTGAATGGGCATCGAAATTAAAAGCACGAAAAGGTATACATGGTAAAAATGAAATACCTAGAAATATTAAAAAAGCTTGGAAATGGACGCAATTAAACAATCAACTTAACTATATTGATAATATTGATATTAATAAGGTACATAAAGAAATCAATGGATTAAATAAACATATCATTAAAAATTCTCAAGAACTAGCATATAGAAAAGCATGGTTAAAAAAGATTTCTAATCAATCACCAGTCGAAATGCAAGCCATTGAGGGATGGCGTACGACTATAAGACAAGTTGGTAAAGGTATGGGTAAGAGAGCTCCTATATTATTAAAAAAAGCGAGAGAATTAATGCCACTATGTCAATCTGCTATTCCTGTTTGGATAATGCCAATGAATAGAGTAGTCGAAAGTTTCAATCCTATTCGAAATAAGTTTGATGTAGTGATTATTGATGAAGCTAGTCAAAGCAATATATTATCATTAGTAGCTTTATATTTAGGGAAGAAAGTTATTATTGTAGGTGACGATGAACAAGTAAGTCCAAGTAGCGTCGGAATAAAAAGTGAAGAAGTAAATGCATTAATCGAAATGTATCTTGAAGATATTCCTAACAATCATTTGTTTAATGGTCAAACGTCTCTTTATGATTTGGCTAAGTCTTCTGGATTTAAGCCATTGATGTTAACGGAACATTTTAGATGTTTACCTGAAATAATACAATTTAGTAATGCATTATCTTATAATGGGAAAATACGGCCTTTGCGTGATTCATCAAGCACAGAAATTAAACCGCCAGTAATAAATTATCGTGTAACAGAAGGTACTAGGGGGGAAAACAAAGTGAATCAATCAGAAGCTTATCATATAGCTTCTCTGGTATGTTCAATGATTGATAATCCGGCATATCAAGATAAAACAATTGGTATCATTTCTATGCTAGGTCATCAACAAAGTTCTGAAATTCAGCAGTTATTACAAATGCATTTAGATCCAGTTAAATATGAGACACATAAAATTCAATGTGGAAATCCTTCGCAATTTCAAGGTGATGAACGAGACATTATAATTTTGAGTTTAGTTGATAGTCCAAATCTAGAAGGTGGGCCAATAAGATTGGTTAGTGCCGATGGAAGAAATGATATGTATAGAAAACGATACAATGTTGCAACTAGTCGTGCAAAGGATCAGTTGTGGGTCGTACATTCATTAAATCCTGAAATTGATCTTAAACCTGATGATATTCGATTAAGATTGATAAAATATGCCAAAAATCCGTACAATTTTAATGAAAACAAATTAATACATGCTGAGTCTCCTTTCGAAGAAAGTGTTATGGAGAGCCTTTTGAATAGTGGATATAAAGTAACACCACAACTTAAAGTAGGTTCTTATCGTATTGATATGGTTGTTGAGGATGGTTCTAATAGAATTGCAATAGAATGTGACGGAGAAAAATACCATACAATTAACAATTTAGAAGATGATTTAAAGCGACAAGCTATTTTAGAACGACTTGGATGGAGATTCATTAGGATTCGTGGTAGCGTATATTATAGAAATCCTAAAAAGACTATGAATCATGTTATGGAGCAATTAAAAAAAGAAGGAGTATCTCCAAATTATAGAGGCGAAGAAAATGATAAGGATTTTAATGATGATAAAGAATTAAAAATCTTAAATCAAGTTAAAATAAAAGCTGCTAATTATAGAAATCAATGGAATGAAAATTCAAAGATAACAGAAGATCATAAGAAAAAAAAGAAAACTAATTCTAAAAAAAATGGAAATAATGATCACTCAAATTCAAAATCTAAAGACAATAGTAACACTGAGTTGCCAATGGATAGTTTATTGAAAATAAATAAAAATAATAAAAAAAGTCATCCAATTGAAGTGAAGAATTCAAAAGAAAGAATAAAAAGAAATGTCGCCTCTGCACAAACTAATAGCACCGAAAGTAGCAAAAAAAAATCCATTGAAGCCAATGAAACTGAAAGTAAATCAAGTGCTAATAGTCCGACTTTTGATTTTAGACAAAAGATTGAAAAAGATTTAATAAAAGCAAAAAAAGTAATCAATAAAGAAAATGATAATAATAAAAATTCAGAAAACAGTAAAATCACTAATGTTAAAGATATCAATAAACCATTATTTGATTTTAGAAAGTAATTAATATGTTAAGTATTGAAAAATTTTCAAATAAATATGATCGTAATAGTAGAGAAGATTTTGTAATACTGCATTAAGTAATAGGGGGAATTATGAATAATAATCAGTTGCTAATTGAACAAAATTATTTAGATGAAGTTAATTATGTGATTGATGCTCAACAAAAGAGATATTTAGAAGACACAAAAAAATTTAAAAATTCAATGGATAATCAATATAAAGGGGATCATGCTGGGCGTCAAGATTGGAAGTATTATAGGAGAAGATTAAACAAAGCAAACGAAAAGTTGAGTGTTTATAAGAATAATTATAAAGAACCATATTTTGCGAGAATGGATTTTAAATCGGATAAAGATAATCTTAAATATTATATAGGTAAAAATGAACTAGTTCATAATGGTCAGTATTATGTATATGATTGGCGAAGTACAATGGGAAGTCGCTATTATATGAAAACTCAAAAGGAGTTTGAAAGAAAGGGAGTCGTAGATCAACTTGTATTAAGACGAAATTTTAAAATAAAAAATAAACGAATTAAGAAATACATCGATGAATTTAATTTACTGGATGAGTTTTTTGATGGAGATATAATTGATCCTTTTTTACTTAGTGTTCTAGAAAAGAAAAAAATAGAAAAGAAAACAACAGATATAATTAGTACTATTCAGCAAAATCAACATAAAATAATAGAATCCCCTATTAATCAACATTTAATTGTACAAGGCTGTGCAGGGTCTGGTAAAACCATGATATTGCTACATCGCTTGTCTTATTGGCTTTATAATAATGTTCAATTCTCAAAAAAAGATGTTATGATTATTTCACCATCGGATCAATTCATTCATCAATACAAATCATTGAATAAAACACTACAGTTGGAAAAGATTAAAAACCAGACTATTATGGCTTTTTATATAGATTCAATCAATGAATTGTTAAATAAAAATTTAAAATTAGAAGATATGCAGGACGATTCTAATCTTTCAAATGACTTTCTAAAAAAAGTTTATTCAATGGAATTTATTAATTTTATTGAAAGTGAATACCATCAATGGTTCAAAGATTTATATGAGAAGTTAGATATGGAGAAACTTAAAATATTACTCAAAAGATTTGATATAGAGTATGAAAATCAAAACCATGATGTGTATAGTTTACAGATTTTCGAATCATATCCTAAATCAATAAAAAGAAGAAATCAGGACTATAAAGAAAGAATCATGAGTTTGCAGAATGAATTTGAATTAGTTAAAGAAAAGTTAAGGAAACAATTAATTAATAAGAATAAAATGTCTAGTAAAATCAAAGTACTTGAGAACAAAATTGGTAAAAAAATGGCGTCTTTTAAAATAATAGAAGAATTATTTAGTGATGAAGTAATAGATATTGCAGAAGTCATGAGAATTTTAACCCAAGAAAATTTAATTTTAAATGAGAAAGTTGATTCAATAAGTTCTTTAAAAATAAAATATGAAAATGATTTAAATGAAATTGAAAACTTGGAATTGGAAATTATGAGTATCGAAGAAGAATTAGAAAATATATCCTTTTATCATATGATAAGAAAATTTAAATTAAAAAATTCCTTTAAGATAAAAACAACAAGGCTGAAACATTTAGAAAATCATTTAGTTCGTGATATTGAATTAAAATATATGAGTTATGATAATATGATTCATAAATTAGAAGACTATAAGCGGGAAATGCGAATATTTAATGTGCAATATAAGAAAATAAAAGAATATTATCAAGAAATTGTTTCTATGAAAAATACTAAACAATCTATTTTAAATAAAATCAAAGAGGGTAACGAAGAAGCTAAAAAGATTGAAAAAGAATTTAAGCTTGTACAATCCAAAATTTTAGATGATCATGAAGAAGAATATATTCAGAACCTATTGGACACAAGCATAATTATTGATGATTTTAGTTATTGGTTTACTAAAAGTGTTACAAGAAAATTTGAACAGGAAAATAATTATGAGTTTTCTAACTACCATAAGTATACTTTAATGGCTATTTTATGGGTACATTCATTATATCAAAATAGGAAAAAATTGAATTACAAGTATTTCTTTATTGATGAAGGTCAAGATCTAAATCAAATAGAATATCAATTGATTAAAAATATTTCCAAATATAGGACGTTTTTCAATATCTTTGGTGATTATAATCAAAATATTTATAGAAATATTGGTTTGACTGATTGGTCTTACCTAAAAGTAATGTTTAAACCAAAATATTATTCGTTACAAGAAAATTATAGAAATCCAATGGCAATAACTAATCAATGTAATAGATTGTTGAATATAAATATTACGGCTTTTGGATACAATACTTCCGATGATTATAAAAAGATTCCATTAAATAACTTTAAGACACAATTAAAGTTTGATGATAGTAGTGTAAGAAGAGTTCTTATAGTAAAAGATGATTTTGATAGAAATAAGTATAAGAATTCTGATATAAATATATTAACAGTTTCACAAGTAAAAGGAATGGAATTTACAAAGGTTTATGTTGATGACAATAATATGTCTAAGTATGAGAAATATGTTGCTTACACACGAGCTTTAAAAGAATTAAGAGTTATTGAATATTAGATAAAAAAATAATTAAATTTAAAGAAACGAAAAGTATTCGATTGATTTATAGAATACATTAATAAATACTAAGAATTATTTGCTAATTATTAACTCAAGAAAACTTTGTATTCTTCTCGAAATAGGCGTATAATAGTATTAATGAACATGTGGCCCGTTTTTGAGGAGGATTTATGAAATATTCAACAATTTTAAAAAGCAGACCATTTTTCTTTAATGAAGAAAAAAAGGTTATAGATTTGTATATTGGTGGGTTTAATAGAGAAGAAATACGGGATAAAATAATAGATGAAGATATTTTAAAGTTTAATTCAAAAAATAGAAAAAAGGAAGTCGCATCAACTGTACTCAAGAGATTAGACATTTTAGATGAATTTTTACTGAATGAATTTAAGCATTCAAGTTTAGGAGAACAAAAATTCATAATACTGTATACGATTTTAAAAACAGATCGACTTTTTTTTGAATTTATGGTTGAGGTTTTTAGAGAAAAATATTTAGTTAGAGACTATGCATTAAAGGGTTATGACTTTGAAAGTTTTTTTAGGGAAAAAGCCATTCAATCGGAACGTATTGCCAATTGGCAAGAGTATACATACTATAAATTAAAACAAGTATACCTACGGATTTTATTTGAAGCAGGCTTAATTAATAATCAAGAGGATCGTGAAATATTAAAACCAATCATCGCAAAGGAAATAACGGATCATTTAGTATCTATTGGTGATGAAATCTATGCAAAAGCATTATTAGGAGTGATTTAATGGCAGCTAAAAACTTAAAAGAACGTATCAGTCAAATGAGAGAAAAACTTTTAACAAAAGATTTTTATGAACACAAAGGTTTAGGCAATGAAGTACCTTTTTATATATTTGATTATGACCCAGCAGATGAAGTGTTATTACGTAATCAAATCAACTACTTAGCTAATGAAGATCAACAAGCAAAAGAAAAAGTTGTACTAGTCGATTTATTTGAACTCATCATTAATTCACTTGAAAGAAAAAACTATGTTAAAAAAACTATTGAAAAAGAAAAAATTAAAGGAAAAGAAGCCTTATTAAAAGGCTTAAGACGCTCATTAAAAGTCACAGAGGATGATTCAGTTATAAAAAAATCAATAGAAGCCTTAGAAACTCCGAATAAAGCGGTTTTAATTACTGGTCTTGGAAAAGTATGGCCAATCTTAAGGGGTAGCGAATTGCTGAATAATTTACATGCGGTGGTAACAAACAGTCCCTTAGTTTTGTTTTATCCAGGACAGTACAACCAGCATGACTTAAAACTGTTTAATAAAATATCATCAGAACATTATTATAGAGCATTTAGATTAGAGCCAAAGATAAAGGGAGGTTTTCATGGAAATTAAAAAGTTATTTAAAAATGATATTGAAAGAAAAATACCTGGTGTTATTAAGATTGGTCAAGATGAATTCATCAAGCAAGAGTTAGATGAATATGTGGTGACAAGAGAACTTAGAAGTCACTTCAGCAACTTTTTTAAAGCTTATGAAGACAGTATTAACCATAAGACTGACGATATGGGTGTTTGGATTTCTGGATTCTTTGGATCAGGTAAATCTCACTTTTTGAAAATAATTTCTTATTTAATGGAAAACAGAGTCGTTGATCATAAATCAGCTATTGAATACTTTGATACAAAAATCGAA
>Ga0136557_1002376_pt1 | contig 10955 bp, 9 predicted proteins | sample AntRauTorckE6832_FD_104796 | JGI IMG/M metagenome (GOLD analysis project Ga0136557, IMG submission 104796) | Saline lake microbial communities from Rauer Islands, Antarctica - Metagenome Torckler E6 #832 | ecosystem: Environmental > Aquatic > Non-marine Saline and Alkaline > Saline | place...
CAAAGACCTGATTGAATCAGAACTGTTCGGCCACGAAAAAGGTGCCTTCACCGGCGCCGCAGCGGCCCGCCAGGGGCGCTTTGAACAAGCCAACAGCGGCACCCTGTTTCTGGACGAGATCGGTGACATGCCCGCCGACACCCAGACCCGCCTGCTGCGTGTGCTAGCCGATGGCGAGTTCTACCGCGTGGGCGGCACCACGCCGATCAAAGTGGATGTGCGCATTATTGCCGCCACGCACCAGGATCTGGAAAAACAGGTAGAAGACGGAAAATTCCGGGAAGACCTGTTCCACCGCCTGAACGTGATTCGCGTGCACCTGCCCAAACTGGCCGAACGCCGCGAAGACATCCCCCGCCTGATGCAGCACTTCCTCAAACGCGCCGCCAAAGAGCTGGCCGTGGAACCCAAGGTGCTGCGCCCGGAAGCCGAAGAATACCTGACTACCCTGCCCTGGCCCGGCAACGTTCGCCAGTTGGAAAACATCTGTCGCTGGCTGACGGTGATGGCCAGTGGCCGGGAAATTCTGGTAGACGACCTGCCCCCCGAACTGCGCCACCAGGCCGACAACGAAACCAGCGCCATCGGCCAGACCTGGCAGGAAGGCCTGAAAAAATGGGCCGAACAGGAACTGAAACGCGGCAAGAAAGGCATTCTGGACACCGCCGTTCCCGAGTTCGAGAAGATCATGATAGAGACCGCCCTGAAGCACACCGGCGGCCGCCGGCGTGATGCCTCAATACTACTGGGCTGGGGAAGAAATACGCTGACGCGGAAGATTAATGAGTTGGGGCTGGATCACCCGGAAGGTGAGGAAGACTGAGGCCCAGGCGGCCTCAGTTCAGCACTTCCTGCCAGTAGATGATGCGGTCGTTGCCGCGGTAGACGCCGAAGGTGGCCCGGCCACTGGGGTCTTCCAATACCCCATCCTCATCAAAGTCATCCTGCAACCATACCGGCACCGCAAAGGTCGCAATCACGTCGCCGCGATTATCCTCACCGGGAGCATCGAGTAACACTCCGCTACCAGCAGGCGAACGCCCTTCGTCCAGAGTGTCCGAAACTTCGGTCACTGAGGTGCTACCGTTGCTGAGGCCTGTCTGGTCCAGGGATACAGCCGAAGTATCATAGGACCAGCAACTGGCGTCACTGTTACGCACGAATCCTTCGGAGGTGAAATATTCGGCCTGAAAAGGCATTTCCAGACCGGATGTTTCCGGACCGTAGGCGTTTTCAAGCACCAGCCGGACATACCGCATTTCGCCGCTGCCGAAATCAGGCTCTACAGGTAAGGGGGTCTCAGGTGAGCTTACCTCGTCGCTGTCTGTCACTTCAGATATCGTCACAGAATAATCCGGCACAAAAGGGAGCACCCGTACCGGTAATGCCTGATCAGACGGTGCCGATTCCTTTTTTAGATAGGTAATGGTGTCCGATGACGCAAACGTGTAGTTCATAACACCACCACCCTCTCTGTCGAGAGTGCCGCCGGAAAATTCAGAGCCAACCGGGAAAGGGTTACCGTTTTCATCCTCGGCGACGTTATCCGAAACGGCATAGTTGCGTTCAACATCGCCAGCCTCTAAATACTGAAACTCGCCGTCATTGGCCGTGTAATTCTCGGTGGCTGTACCGCCTTCTGAAACTGCGGTAACCGACAGTTCCGGTGCCAAACCGGACCGCCAACCGACAGGCCTTCCCATCGCGAAATAGGCGTTATTGCCCTCACAGACAGGCTTCATGGCACCGTGATTAGCCACCGCCACCAGAAACCGGTGCGGGATAAACCTTCCCACATGGTCCAACCGGACACCTTCAACATTTTCAGTGCTGAGATAAACCTCGTCGCCGTCCAGGCTTGGCGTCAGCGACAGGATTCCGACTTCCGACCAACTAAAGGTTCCACAGGCAAAACCACCGTTACTGCCCCCATCACAGTCGATTCCAAACGGATCAAAGCTGCCACTGAAAATCCCGTCTTTGCCAGGGACCGGCGCGAAGCGTGTCGCTTCAAGCTTAACGCCCTCAGTATCCGGACTTTCCAGGCCAAAATTGGGCGTCGCCCCCCCGCTGGCGTTGACGGCTTTTACCTGAATATCAAAGTCTGAACCAGCCGTCGTAAAAACATCCCCCCCACGACCTGTCGCCTGAGGGTTCATTTTCCTGTTACCCCCGGTTTCCACAACCGATGCTTGCAACTCAAAATGATGAGGCCTGGCTACAAAATCATCCTGCCCGGTCATAACAAGGTCCTGTTCATCGCCAGCCCCCTCATAGCGGGCCTTCAGCAGCACATTCCCGACATCGCTGTACTGTAGCGGAAAGGTTGCCGTCGCGGTGTCGTCAAAATCCAGTGTCAGGTTATTTCCAGTCAGGTCCGTCAACCCACTTGTTACCGCCAGAGTACCTGTCGCCGGGTTCTGGTAAACGGTATCGAACTCTACATCTTTCTCACCCTCAAAGGCTGGAACGCATTGCGCGCGATCCGTTTCATCATCTTTTACCGCCTGAATCGAGATCGTTTGTTCTTCTCCGGAAATATGATCGGGTATATCGAATAAAAAACCCGATTCTGCAAAGAAGATTTCGCAATTACTTTCAACGTTGCTGCCATCCGCATAACATCGATAACCAGGATCACTCGTCGTGTCCACAGATACATCCTCCACGCCCAATGTGACGGTGCCTTCTGTGGTAGTGCGCAAAGATAGCCCCTCGGAAGCGCCGGTAAATGTCACGGGTTGCGCCGGGTTCCACCCGGAGGCAGGTTCCAGTTCGACCGTTATTTCTTCAGCATATTTTTCAGAGCAGTTGTCGTCTGAGTTTGCACAAGCTTCAACAGTGATTCCCTGAGCGGGGGTGCAGGTCAGACCCGTGCTGGGATGATTCAGGCGAATGTGGCTTGGCCCGTAACCATCACACGGGAAGGCACGATTCATTTCGGCCATTATCTCGGCTTCCGTCAGGGCAATGCCGAAAATCCGGAACTCGTCGATGTTACCCTGCCAGCGTTGTCCTTTAGCCCCTTGCCCGATTTCCAGCCGGTCCACCTGGGCCAACTGACCTGTGCCACCATTACCTTGAGTACCCGACGTGCCCACTTCGGAGCCGTCAACGTAAACCTTGATTTCCCCGCTCGTGGTCCAGGTCATGGCAACATGCTGCCAGGCATCCTCGGTCATGACGTTCGAGGCAGTTTCCACCTGCCAGCATTCAGCAGCGGGATTGTTACAGTCAGAGGTATACACACTCGCCTTGATGACATTGTCCCCACCACCAAAATAACCGTCGGTGTCATAACGCAAACCAAACCGGTTGTCGCGACCATTCGTGGAATCGCCGGTAAAAAAGATGCCTCGATCGTTATTATCAAAGCCAGCGCCGTTATAGACCCAGGCCATGACCGTAACGGCCTCCAGGCCGTTGAGATAATCGCCAGCATCTTCATCCACAATCCGGTCATTGCTGCCCTCGAAATCCGCATAGCGGCAGGTTCCGGGGTTACCGGCTATAGCGGGATTGTCGATCAGGGTCTGAGTGCCGCCCACAGACGTCGCGTTGCGATTATTGTTAGTACTGTCGACAACTTCACCGGGCGTACCATCGAAGGCCGCCTGCTCCATCCGGTACTCCACGAGGGGCCCGGGCGAACAGCGAACCACATCAGTCCATTGTGTTCCAATCGCAACCTGACCTATCTGAAACGCATCACCATTACCGAGGTTCGCTGAACGAATGCCGAATTGCGAAAACTCGCTGATCCGGTTACTGGCAAGGAAGCCGCTGTCTTCTGCGGAAGGTGCGCTGGGCGCCGAAGTGCCGCACTCCGGATTCACCCAGAGTTTCGCATTGCTGAAATAATCTTCCGAACCCTTCGAATATTGAGCTACTAACAAATAGGTTTCACCCACCTCAATATCCGTCGAGTAGTCCGCATTCTGATCCAGCCGGACAAAGAAATCTTCGGTTCCACCGCTACCCTCATTCACCTTCAATCCGAACTGGGGCGAGCTACCAAAACCCGATTCGTTAATCCAGAATCCGACAAAATCGTTATTCGTAGGGTCTCCAGTGAAGCGCACCAGCGCGCTCAGGAAGACAGAATCGCCGCTGAATGTGCCATCCAGCGAACGCGTGGCAGCCTCATTATTGTTGCCGGTGATTTCGAGCGTTGTGGCAGAACGAATTCTTCTGTTCTGGGAGTCTAGGAATTCAAGAGGGTTATCGCTGGTATCAATGATTGTCTGATCATTCGTACCACTCCATGCACCACCCCAGTTTGAACCGCCGTTTTCGCCCTCGATTGTTCCGGGCTGATAGGACTCGAAGTTGTCAAAGACCGGCAATACTCCATCACAAAGCCCATTCAATAATCCGGTGTCGACGCCACTGTAGTCCACGGTTGGATCCGTATTACCAATGCCAATACTGCCTTCCGCCGCCAGACCGCCTGAAATTACTGCATTATTGCCAACGCTCAGGGCCCCGGTCGTGTAAAGTTGGCCATTAATAACAGGGTTGTTGCCTAAGCTTAGGGAGCCATTGGTGACCAATAAGAACTGCTCAGGCTCACCATTAGTATTAATTTCAATATTGTTAGCAAAGCTTTGACTGCCGTTGATAAAAATGCGAACTCTTGCGCCATCAGCAATGCTCAACTGGTAGCCATTTCCCAAATTAGCGGTACCGTAATAATAATCACCAGAAGAAAGTGTTGTACCAGACGACGGCCAAGAATTATTCGTCCAAGGAACTCCGGATAGGTCCAGGGTATTGCCAGAGGTTTGCAAGTCGCTATTCATCCCATCTGCAGAACTGAAGACATCAGAACATTGAGCTGCCCATGCCGGTGCCACCAAAACAAACAGTGCTATCAAGACTACAAAAGCCTTAGCGGTAAACTGACGGAACTTCATCGCAACCTGACCTCCACAGTTCTTCGCGCTTCATCCGGCGCCCCTTCACCACAGACTCCGAAGCTCTCGACTAAGGTAATGTCGTTGGCAGTGCTGTAATTAACCGTAACTTCACAACCGGCTAAGCCATTGTCGGCGGGAAATTCAATATATTCTGAGTCTGAGCCAGAGACGGGGTCTTCACCTGCTTCTTTCAACAGGTCTGCAATTACGACTTGCGCCCCACTCTCCGCCGCAAAAAACGCCCGCTGAGACTGCACCTGCAGGCTAATAGCACTACCAGAGCTCTCTTGAAGCTGACTCATACCCACAACAATCAGAGACAACACAGTAACTATAAAGAGGGCTATAGGGAGGCCAGCACCTTCTTGTTTTTTAGAGTAATAGTTAAGGTACATTCCGAATTTGTACCTCCTGGGTAACTCGCGTGGTTTCCTCAGTGTTCTGGGCTTTCAAAACAAAAGCAAAATTCACAATAGCTGAGCGTCGAAGTGAAGCTGGCGTGTAATCCACCTTGAAACTGCTTTCCTGTACGTTAGCAGCTAACACCCCCTCAACCGCAGAAAGAGCTGGATTACTCAACTCAGAGAAAGAGAGTTGGTTTGTATGAAAGCCGTAACTTTCGAACCGATATAATCGACTGCCACTTTGACAAATGCTAACCGGCTCTTGTATCGCGTAAATTCTTTTTCGCGGGGACCCGGAATTAAATCGGTGGCTAGACTGTAAAACAATTTTTCCGTCAGCCACCGAATCGTCGTCTTCCAAGCTCGAGAGTTTTGGTGAGATTGAAGCTTGCACGTCACCAACATCATAAAAGTTGGTGGCGGGATAACCATATACCGCCAAACGGAAAGAAGAGGGTGAGTCTTCGATTCGTCCGGTTACGTCACCCGAGAAAGGAGCGATTCGAACATCCGTGGATGCCTCATCCACTGGAACGCTGCTGTAACTCGTGGCACCCAGTATCGGAATCCACTCAATGCATTGCGGATTGGTATCTGGCGTCACACGGACAGAAAGGGGGTGGGCCTCCCTTAGCTCTCGGGTAATCTGTTCACTGACAACCACACCTTGCAAGGCTCTTTGTTGACGATCACCCAGATCAATAGCTCCGCGAGTCGAGAGGCTGACAAACTGGGTAGATATGGTGGCGACTATGCCCAACAGCACAATCACCATGACAAGCTCTACCAGGGTGAAGCCTTTCTGCCTGCGCATCAGAAATTTCCCCGGTAGGCACCGAAAACGTATTTATTCTGGGAAGGATCTAAAATCGTAATATCTATACGCTTGGGGGTAAGATCCACGTCCAAACTATCATCGCAAACAACAGTTACCTTGACCTTAAATTGTCGATAGCCGGATTCGTCGTCCCCGCTATCCCAATATTCTGAAGGGGATTCGTCTAGATCGTCGTAATCATCCACTTGTCTGAAACTCCCGCGCGGGCGATCAAGATTCCGTATCTCACACGTTCCATCATATCGCTCACCGGAAGGCGCACGATCATCGTAAGGTTTAGCGAGAATCTCATCCATGTAGCGCTGCGCCAAAGAAACAGCACGAGTTTGATTTAACGGATCAGCACTTCGACCTGCGATCAAGGAGAAAGCGCCAACCACACCGGCAATGGCGACGCTGATGATGACGATGGTCATCACCAGCTCAACCAGGGTGGCACCCCGTTCGTGGTCCCCCAAACCAAAACCTCTAACCATAGCAGTTACCCGAGCTGGCAGTCTGATACACTGCTCCCAGAGAACTGACGCATATATAGAACTCCGTCCCGCCAGAGCTGCCAGAAATCCGGAATTCAATCGTCTCCCGACCAACCCCCGGCGTATTAACCCAACCCTTATTGTCGAACCGGATGGAACGTGAACCAAGCAGACTAAAAGACGCACTGTCGCTGGACCGGTGACCGACCTCAGCGCCTTCAAGATTGATGGCAAAACTGTAGGCACTGCCGACGTCCAGCAAAAGCTCGCCCGAACTCGTGTTACGGGACAGGGTTACTACATTGGAGGGACTACCCGCCAGCGCTGCCTGCTGGGCAAGCAGCGTGGCGGATTGGAGTTGCTGGGTGGCCAGCAGGGGGGAGAAGGCGGAGCTTCTGGTGAACAGCCCGATGCCGAGCGCGGAAAGCACGCCGATCAGGATGATGACCATGACCAATTCCACTAGCGTAAAACCTGCTGATTTGTGATTGGTTTTGGTCACCATGATTCGCCGTATTTCCATACCACGACACATCCAAATCACACTAATCTGCCGCCTTAGACTGCGGCATTAGTGTTCCAATTGCATAATATATTTTAACAACCGCTTGTAGTGACAGTAACGTCTGAAGATGTCGCATCGTCTGTGGTGCTATCCTCATCTGGATCAGGGTCACCGGCTGTATATTCGACCTCGCAGTTAGAACCGGAAAAATCTTTCGGTATCAAGGTCATCGTAGTACCTGCTGCAGCGGCATCTCCACTGTATTCATAGTCACCTCCGGGAGTTCCCGAAGCTGTCGCATCAACCTGAGCAGCAGCAAGAATGCCACTAGAGTCAGCTGTCGGATACCCAGCAACCATTGTTATTGTCTCACCCTCCAAGGTCACGCTATCAGTTCCACTTTCACCGTTGGCTAATTGCCGAGCGTGCGCAATTCCTGAGGCAGATTTCATGGCACCACCTAAGGCCTCCATGGAAGCTGCTTGCGCCTCTGTTCCAAAATCCGCAAACCGCGGCAAAGCAAACGCCGCCAGAATGCCGAGAATTACAATCACCATAACCAGTTCGATCAGGGTGAAGCCTTTTTCTTTTCTGTTTGGAATCATGTTTTGCATCTTTTACTCCGTCGCTCTAAACAGTTGAATTCAAGATTTTAATCAACGTTATTCGTTGTTACTTCACCGGTGTCAGCATCATAGATAATTTGTCTTGCATCCGTTCCTGTTAAACCGTCTTGCTGATAAGTGTACTCACAGGCGGTTCCATCAGCATTGGCAACATATTCGTTGGTGTCAGCAGTGCCGACTGTGGGCGCATTAGACTGTAAAAGAGCGTTCCACAAATCAATACACCGGTCATCGTCTGCTCCATTACCCGGCACGTTGGCACCATTGGTTGATACCGCCCAGCCCTCATCGCTCACATCAATGTCATCCTCGCCAAAGCCTTCCACATTGTCGGTAGCCGCGGTGAATCCGTTAGTGACCCACTGGGCTTTTACCAACGCAACGCTGGCGGCAAGAGCTCCGGCCGTTGCCTTAACGTTTGACCGATGCGCCTGCTCCGAAAGCGACGCAAATCGCGGCAAGGCGAAGGCCGCCAGGATAGCCAGAATCGCGATCACCACCACGAGTTCAATCAGGGTAAAACCCCGGTTTCTTTGTCTTTTGTTCATGTCAGCTCCTTGGCTTGCTTTGCTGTCGATTGTGTCACACTTTTCAGTCTAATCCCTATCCCGCCCATGGTTAATTTCACGCTCTTTTACACGGGTCAATTTCAGGCCTGTAGCGCGACGCTTTTTGTCTGTTTTTGTACCGGTGCATTCCGGTTCCACGCGCCAGGCCAACGACTCGCTGGTCTCTTCGCCTTCTCCGTCTGCCCGGGCGAAGGTTGCCCAGTTTGGCGTAAACACCACCACACCCTCGTCTGTGTGGAAGCACCAGGTGCCTTTTTCCAACCCGTCATCCGGACAATTCCCTATCCAGTTGGCAGGCAAAGGGCTCAATAGTTCCGCCGGGTTGGTCCCTTGCCAGTCTTCCAGGCTGTCGTTGGCCAGCATCACTTCCGCGCCTTTGACCACCAGCGCACTGCGAAACTGGTTGAGCATGAGCTGTACACCCTGTTTTTCAGCATCGGTTGCTACCCGTTCAACGGAGTTAAGCAACACCAGAACCGCTATGCTCAACAGACAGGTCACCAGCGCCCACTGAAATCGGCTTCGGTTGTCTGCGCCTATGCGGCCGATCCAGCTGGCCATGGCGTTTTAGCCCCGGCCCATGGCGGCGGCGCCCAGGTCCCAGATGGGCAGGAATACACCGAGCGCCAGAATGAGTACCAGCACGCCCATGGCCACGATCAATATCGGCTCAATGGATTCCGCGAGGCGTTTGAGGCCGTAGTCGACGTCTTCGTCGTAGAAATCCGCCACGTTGTTGAGCATGTCGTCCACCGAACCGGTTTCTTCGCCCACTGCGATCATCTGCAAGATCAGCGGGGTGAACATACCGCTGTTGCGGGCAGTGCGCAGCAGACTCTCACCCCGCTCGATGCCATAGCGCATTTCCCTGATGTGGTCGGCGATCCAGGCATTGTCGGTGGCATCTGCGACAACACTCAGAGCGCTGGTGACCGGCATGCCGGCACTGAGCATTGTGGCAAAATTGCGGGCGAAGCGGCTGAGCATAATCAATTCCAGCAGCGGACCAATAATAGGCATTTTCAGCTTGTAGCGGTCCCAGATTCGCCGGCCTTTGTCGGTTTCTTTCCATTGACGAATCAGGATGCCGGCGGCCGCCATGGCAAACAGCATCACGTGCCAGTAACCAAGCAGGAAGTTTGAGGTGCCGACCAGTACCTGGGTGAGGAACGGAAGGTCCGCGCCCAGTTTGTTAAATACGGAAGCGAACTTGGGGATCACCAGGAAGTTCACCACCATCAGGGCGGCGAACAGGGCAATGACGACGAACGTGGGGTAGCGCAGGGCCTGTTTTACCCGGCGTTTGGTGTCCCGCTCCAGTTCCAGAATTTCCGAGAGGCGTTTGAAGGATTCGTCCATCATGCCAGTGTTCTCGCCCACGTGGATCATGGCGACAAACAGGTCGGAAAACACTTTCGGGTGCGCCTGCATGGCCGTGGCCATGGTGGTGCCGCCTTCCAGCCGGCTGGTGATGTCTTCAAGCACCTCTGCCAGTTTTTGCGAGCGGGACGTTTCCGCCAGCCCCCGCATGGTGCGAATCAATGGAATGCCGGCTTTGGTAAGTGCGTGCATTTGCCGACAGAAGACAATCAGCTCATCCAGAGTGATATTTTTCTGGAACAAAGGCAGGTTGTTGAGCTTTGCAGTCACGGATTGCTGTTGCTGCGCTTCCTTGATGATGAGCGGTGTTATACCACGGCGCATCAGCTCGCTGGCAGCCGCTTCCTGAGTGGCAGCCTTGAGTGAACCCTGCTGGACAGCCCCCCGGCTGTCTTTACCCCGGTAGCTGAACTGCATCAGTCATCCACTCCTATGGCGTCCCGCCCCAGGTCATCCACTTCCAGGTCTACACCAACTTCTGCAGTGGCCGCCACGCGGCTGACTTCCTGCAGTGAGGTTACGCCCTGCAGCGCATAATCCATGGCGCACTGGCCAAGCGGGCGGAATAGAGGGCTTTTACGCGCAGCCCGGGTAAAATCGGAGACGTCTTTCCGGCGCAGAGCGTCGAGCATGTCTTCGTTCATCTCCAGCATTTCATACACGCCCACCCGGCCTTTATAGCCCGTATTACTGCACTGGTAACAGCCCCGGCCAAGCACAAAGCCGGCTTCAATATCCAGTGGATCCAGGTCGAACGAGCGCAGCCAGGTCAGTTCCTGGTCTGTGGGCTCATAGGCTTCTTTGCAGTTATCGCATACCCGGCGCACCAGGCGCTGGGCCACCACGCCCAACAGGGAACTGGCCACAAGGAAAGGCTCGGCGCCCATATCGATCAGGCGCATGGCGCTGCTGATGGAGTCATTGGTGTGCAGGGTGGAAAGTACCAGGTGACCGGTCATGGCGGCGCGCAGGCCGATTTCCACGGTTTCATGGTCACGCATCTCACCCACCAGGATGATGTCCGGATCCTGGCGCAGAGCGGAGCGCAGGACGCTGGCGAATTCCAGGCCGATTTTCGGGTTGACCTGAACCTGGGTAATACGCGGCAGGCGGTATTCCACCGGGTCTTCGGCGGTGATGATTTTAACTTCTGGCTTGTTCAGCTCGGTCAATGCACCGTAAAGCGTGGTGGTTTTACCGCTACCCGTGGGGCCGGTGACCAGGATCATGCCGTGGGG
>Ga0136557_1002380_pt1 | contig 10941 bp, 15 predicted proteins | sample AntRauTorckE6832_FD_104796 | JGI IMG/M metagenome (GOLD analysis project Ga0136557, IMG submission 104796) | Saline lake microbial communities from Rauer Islands, Antarctica - Metagenome Torckler E6 #832 | ecosystem: Environmental > Aquatic > Non-marine Saline and Alkaline > Saline | place...
CCCTGGCACACACTTTTGGTTTGGCAAGATTGGGCAAACGAATAAAGCGTCGCCTGGCCAAAGCCAACCTCCCATTTCAAGTCCTGCTGCCAGTTCAAGATGCTATGATTGTGATCAACTACCAGTTCCACCCGGCACCTTTAAGGAACGGCTGGCGCCAGCTACAAGACAAACAAAGCCCGGCCTTTTACTGCGCATAATCTGCGATTATGTTCAATTAGATAGGCACCTAACTGTGTAGTATATACTACGAGCGTGCTCTGGAATCATAAGCAGTGCGCTGACTAATCCGCAGCCAATAATTCCGTACTTCCTATTGGGCTCAAATCATCAGGTCTGCGCACAGGCTCGCACACCAATGGGGCCGCAATGTGTGTTTTCATCAGCTTCTGAAACGCATCCACCTGATGGAAATCCGGATCCAGCCAAAGATCAAAGTCCTCCGGCCGCAGCATCAAAGGAATGCTCTTTGGGTGAATGTGGCTAAACCGAGGGTGCGGTGGGAGTGTAATGACCGTAAACGAATTCACGGTGTCATCCTCGAAGCGCCAGGACTGCCACAAACCGGCGAGTGCCGCAGCCTCATTCTCCGGGTGAATGTTGTAGACCTGTTTGCCCTTCCATTCATGAAAGGCACTCACGGGCACGATACAGCGTTTGGAGGGATAGGCTTTTTTCCAGAGCGGACTGCTGGTTAGCCTGTCACTTCGGGCATTGAAGGTTTGAAATTTTGGATTCGGGCGATACCCGGTCCCGGTCGGTCTGGACTCAATCAATAAAGACCAGATGCCAGTCAGCAGATGCCGGTCTCCGGCAGCTTCAACGACGAACTCACCGGAGCCTCCGGGCGGCACGTTCAACGTCGGGATAGGCACGGTTCCTGGCAGCTTCAGCCGCTCCATCAGAGCCCGGATCTCTGGAGAATCGGTGACGTTATATCGACCACACATGGAGGCGCCTCCTCATTTGTTCATCGGCTCGACCAACCTAGACGGTAAATCATTGCACGGCAGACTGCTCAGATATTCATTTATCCTCGGAGTTCAGGAGTTGCCTGATCTCAGCTAACCCCGGGAAGCGCGCTCCAGTCTGTTGTGTAAGCGGGCGATAAATGTCCCCGGCGCATTGCGTGCGCTGCCGGGCCAGCCGCTCTCGCCATAAAAAGGGTTGCTCGAGATTTCAGGTTGATCTCGTCAATGACCGCCATCAGTCTCTCGGACTTGCCACTATCAGAATGGCCATTAGTGGCCGACTCAAACAGATCGTCTTGCAGCCCCGCTTCCTCCACCAGTTCACTCAGCATTACCCCAGCCTTTGCATAGTCGTACCCGGCTCGATAGATGGATCGGAGTTGGACAAGTGTTTTCTGCACAATCAGGCGGGAATCCTGTGTTGAATTCACCAACCTGACCGATGCACTCCTGGAATACTGGGGCACACCGGGACGGAACGAATTGGTGCAGATAAACACCATCAGCTCACCGGCGTACTGCTGGCCCTTTCGGAGCTTTTCCGTAGCGCGGGTGGCGTACTGGGCGACCGCGACTTCGAGATCCGGCAAGGCCTGAATTGGCCGACCAAAGGACCGGGAGCACATGATCTGCTTTTTAGGCGCTGGCGCATCCTCCCAAACCAGGCAGGAAATGCCGTTCAGCTCTCGAGCGGTTCGCTCCAGCACAACGGAGAAGCGTTTGCGCAGCGTGGCCAGGATGGCTAGGGCTCAACGCCGGCACGGATGCCAGGCAAACGCGACACCTGCCTAGTGGTGTGACACCGGGGAGAGGCCCGGTACCCGCCTCACGCTAGTTATTCCACCAGAGCAATGGGCGAACCATTTTTCCTTAGTATGTGCAGAATGATGTGCCAGAAAAAACCAAACCGCCTTATTTTCGGTTGGTTTTTGATCAATCTGCCAAAATATTGAGCATATTTTGGCTTAAATTCAGCTAAAGTGGTTCGCACACGTACCCCTGACGCGCCCATTGGTTTGAAAAGTGGTTTGCACATTGCCTTGAGTGGTTCGACCATTAGCTTCGAAAAAGCGCCTCTTGCCAATAGGACCTAATCGTCGCAGAATGTATTTGAGACGTCTGTCCGCGACGCCAAAAAGCGGAAGCCAGCTGAGCTTCAAACAGCATCGAATTGCGGATGTTACCTTCAGAGTGACTCCCCGCCTGCCATTTCGGCAGTACCGCCAAACGCTCATGATTATGAGCTAAATCAGATCGCCGCACCGGCTCTCGGTTTCGGCCATTCTACGATGTACCGTCAACTCCTCCAGGAGAAATGTCCGCTCCGGTATTCGGAACATACAGGCACGCGCCCTCTTCTCGGCGTATATTCCTGCCTGCATGTACCCGCCGAGGCGAACACCATCAGATCAGACCAGCGCTGAGTGACGATCAATAACGCAGGCCCGGTTTTCGGCCTCCACCAGAGCTCAGGTCTCCCCCTCCGCCGTCTCTGTGAAAGCGAACGCGCACACAGAGACGGCGGGTACCGCCGTAACGCCAGCCCGCGCTCCGCGCGGGATTGGCCATAAAGAGCGGCGGACGAAAAGCGACGAAAACGCGCCATTTAGGCGCGATTTTCGGCAAATTCGTCCGCCATCCTTTCCGCTGCCCGAGCCGTGCCACCTGGAGCACGGGGCCTACGCCTACGCCGGGGCGGTTCCACCGATGTCCTACGAGGACGAGGCCGGAATCGCATGCGATTGACCCTCGCCACAGCACTCGAACCCGCACCGGAAAGCCACCATTCACCAGGAAACCGGGCTGACGCCCCGGCAGAGGAACCGCGTCTCTCTCATAGGCTTGCGTGTGCCTTCATCACACTGCGTATCACTTACCAACGGGGAAATAATGGTTATGAGAGGCAATAACTACGGACTAGGAGCTCGGGACATGGGCAAAGCGGCACGCTTTGCTATGAACCGAGAGTCATCCAGTGGCGATGCCAGCTTTTCCACAGCAGCCACTGTAGGAGATCGATTTGCTCAATTTTCAGAGTTCGCCAAGGACGAAGGCCTTAGGCGACTTGAGGAGATAACTCCTGAGCTGGTGACTACCTATGGCCAGGGACTAGCCGACCAAGTGGCCGAGGGCACGATGTCCGCGTCATACGCTCAGAATCTGGTTTCGGCTGTAAATACGGCCATGAGGGCAGCCACCAGAGGTGAGTGGAAAAGTGTGAGTCCTACCAAGACGTGCGGAATTGCTAACAGATCGAATGTGCGGGAAACACCTGCGGCTTCGATTGACCGAGTAAAAGTTGAGGCCGCAAAGGAAGCAATGACGTCCCGCGGAAAAGCTATTGTCGACCTCGCTCGGGACTTGGGTCTGCGCTCAAAAGAGGCCTGTCTGATCAACGCTCGTGGCGCGCTGAACGAGGCCCGGGCCACAGGACGGGTGGCCATCGTAGACGGCACCAAGGGTGGAAGGCTGCGGGAAGTGCCCATCACACAGGAACGACAGATAGCGTCGCTGGAACGCGCGGCAATGGTCCAGGGCGAGGCCCGCTCGATGATTACAGAAAACCAGAGCTGGGCACAGTTTCGTGACAAGGGGTTGAGGGAGATCCGGGAGACGCTTCAAGCCCAGGGAATGACAGGGCTCCACGATCTCCGAGCAGGTTACGCCAGTGAGCGATACCAAGCGCTCACTGGTCACCCCACCCCTATCGAAGGCGGACAAGCGTCTAAACAGGACGACCAGGCTGCTCGTGAAATCATTGCCGTCGAACTCGGACATGGCAGGACCGATGTTGTTGCGTCATATATTGGAGGAAAACCATGAGGCAGGACTTGTTCTACAAACTACATCAATATGCCCGAAAAGGTGGAAAAACCGCACGCCGGAGACAATTCCGCCGTGTCGAAAGATTTTTAGACTGGTGTGGACGCGCGCCGGATCAAATCGGTCGTCGGCAGGTACACGAATTTTACCGAGCTCATGACTTCGCACCGACTACCTCCCGGGATTATGACAGCGCGATCAGGCTACTGTGGCGAACAATGGGAAGAGCAGGTGAACCACCTAGGCCTCCGGATCCGAAACAGAGTTAATGGTTTGCACCTTGCCTATTACGAGCCGCTCTTTTCTCACAGTACCGAGAATACAAACACCAGGCCGTTAGAAGTGCGCCACCAAGAATGCCAATGCTCATGGAAATTAAAACTCCAGTTTGCAGGCTCATTAGCCACACCTCCTTTTTTAACTGAGCCGACACGCGGTGCAGAATAAGTGTCCATAAAAACTATTTTTGGGATGCACTCCCCTGCTCTAACTATTCCGAGGGGCAGAACTCATACCGGTGCTGTCGACGGGTACGTGCAATCTGCCGGACGGCCTGCTTCACTTCTTTGACATCTGAGCAAGGTATCAGCTTGGAACGGCCATGCCGACTTCTTTTACTTCCCCAGACACACAGCACTGATAAACCTCCAAACAGATCTTTTTGTACGGTAACCCTATAGAACCGAGTTGGGGTTTCCCATCGAAGTGCTGACATTATTCACTATCTCTCATTTACTCAAATGAGTCATTACTCACTTCTTCTTTTTGGAGTCAACCTCGGACTCAGAGATAGAAAACCTCGCCATTAGACGGTCCAGCTGCTCTTTGTAATGCCCAGCCTGAACTTCAAACTCCAAGCCCTTCTTAGCAGCCTCAGCATGAATTTTTCTATCCTCCTCATTCTCTGCTTTAAGCTGCTCAATTTGCTTTAATGCCGACTCCAGTCGTTCGTTTTGAGCTGCTAGCTGAGCCTGAGCTTCACCTTTTGCTTTCACCAAGGTGTCCCGCTCAGCCCCTATGCTATCAATACGTTTTTGGAGTTGTGAGAACTCCTTTTTGAGTTCATCACGTTCTTGGCGAAGATCATCTTTATCTCGTTGGAGATCCGTGTTTCGGCTATGGAGTTCTTTGAGAGAAGATTCGGAGGATTCCCGCTGCTCACGCTCTTTCGATAGTTTTTCCTGAGTGACCGCCAGGTCACGTTCCAGTTCGGCTACGTTCTTTCGGAGAACGTCCACTTCCTCCTGAGATTTTTTAAGCTCAGACCTAGACTTGATCCCCTCTGCCCTTACAAACCCCAGCTGCTCTTCCAGGTCCTCAACAGTAGCGGCCGCATCAACAAGCTCAGCTTCAGCATTTTCCTGCTGCTCCTTAGCGGAGCGCATGACATCAGCGACTCGTCGCTCCGCTGTCTTTACCGCTCGGGAATTGAGATTTTGCGCCAGATTCCGCACCTGCTCCAGGAATGAGCCCGTCATTTCGTTAAGCGCTTCCTCTACCTCCATAGGAAGTTCCTGAACCGGCTCACTATCGACGACTTCCTGAGAGCGTTTGTAATCCTCCCAGACTCGGACCAGGCGACTGGGGTTTCCGCCACCGACAACCTTTCTCAAGGCGAAGCCAGTTACTCGCCGGCTGTCTTCTAGCAGTTGGTTACCAGCCTCGATGATCTTATCGTCTTCTATCTCAGGTGGTCGCATGTCGAATCCTCAATCAGTGTCTGTTAACACCATTATAGACCAAATAAACTAACAAACAAATAAACAAATAAACTAATAAACTAATAAACTAATAAATAAGTTTGAAAGACACGGCGAAGAAATGTTGAGGGCTGTCTAATCTGCCGGGACAACTGGGGTATCAGGCAAATCCCCTTCGTTTGTGGCCCAATAGGTTCAGTTCAGAACGATATGTTTTAGAGGAATGAAAATGCCGGGAATAAAGGTTCGGGCAAGACCCACTGACCATGATGAGAAATGGTTGGCCAGAACTGGCTCGTGCCTCTTGATCTCAGGAGCCGCTATTGGCACATTTCAAGGATTGATCGTTATGGGGTTTGGGAGCCTGGCACTACTGACAGCTCTGTGGCGTTTCTGGAGGAAGAGTTAAGTCGGAATGGAACTATTTGCAGGAGCCGGAGGCTTGAAGGATCTTTCAGCTAAAGTCACCAGTTTCCAACTTCTTGAGAATTTGAAAAACTTGCTCACAGCCTTCAGAGGTATCTAATAGCTGACGTGGAACTTCCCCTCTTAACGCCCTGATTGGACTTTCTAACCACTCCAAGGCTTTTTTTCGAGATTCAAACACGGCCTCAGCCATCAGTAGAACACTGGCTGGTGTTTGTTGAGCACCCGAGTATTTACTCATTTACTCATACCCTCAATTGAGCGATCGCGATTCGTAACAGTACCTTACATCAAACTATAGTTAGAGAACCCGGGTAGGCCACAAGGCTTCTATCTGATATAGCTATTTGCACCACCCGATTACAGCTCGCCGAGATACACCCAACTCAGCAGCAACCTCGTTGTAACTGTAGCCCTGAGCCTTCATCAGTCTAGCGCTGACCCGCTTTTCTTTGTAGGCTGCCCCCTTTGACTTGCCACCGGCTCGTCCTTTCATTCGGGCCCATTCACTGCGCTCGGCTTCACTGAAATTCTTCCACGTCCAGGTACCCACGGATTTGGCAATGTGATGGCACTCTCGGTAATCAAGTGGAGTGCTGTGGTTTTCATGGGTATGCTGCTGTGCCATTTCGTGCAGCCATGCAATCCAGCGAAAGAACCCTCCGTGCTCCTTGCGGCCCTTCCACTTCAGAACATTTGGGTAGGCCCGAACCTTTCGTAAGTGGTCGAACGTGTCAACGTTCCGGCCAATGCCCACGCGCTCTGGCTTGTCGCGTTTATTGATGTACTTCGGCAGCTCTAACCATTCTGATAGATCGTCGAGGCAGTACAGGCCACCCACAGGATGCCAGAACGTTCGCCACGCTTTGTGTATTGGATTTTTGGTAATCAGCCCGGAATAGCCCGGATCGGCTTTCAGCTTGGTTCGCATCGCCGTTTCGACGGCTGCTAGGTAGCGCATAGGACGCTGCCGGTCGTGGTGCCCCAAAAGGACGGGAGCATCCAATCCGTAGCACAGATGAGCATGTCCGTTTCCGGGGTTTTGGCTTGTCCAAAAGGGTTCGGGCAAATGAGCGGTGTCCCACGCTAAAGCTGCTCCAGGGCGGTCAATATCAAAAATCAACCAGCTTCTAAGCCATGGAGGATTAGCTTGTACATACTTCATACGGCTCGCTGTACGACTAGGACGAATCATCAGTCCCGTAGCGAGATCGTCAGAGCAATAAGGCTTTGAGGGCAGCCTTGATTGGAAAAGATTTAATTGGTCGGCTAACATTGGTTCCACTCTGTTCAGAACCCACGTGAGAGGTTGCCGCCTCGATGACCGTGGGTTTTGTTTTGAGCCTACCCCCATCTCTCCCCTTCTTTTTGCAGTAAAAGCGTGTTTTTTTGGCACTTTGACGTTCAAGACGATTCTTTACCTGATTTTTGAGTATTGTTTTTTGGAGATAGAAGAAACTGTCCCCTTTTTTAATCCTTTTAAAACCTTTTAAAGCCTTTACTACCTTTTCAGCCCATAAAAGATCAATAAAAACATGATTCTATAGATATATATGCGGACAAAAACAGGGCGAAACACAGACAAAAACAGGGTGAAGCACAGACAGATTCAGGGTGAGATGCGGACAAAAACAGGGTCTTTAAACAGACAAAAACAGGGTATATACTGACAAAAATATAGAAGTCCGTATAAGGTCAAATAATGAGCAAAAGGCTGGTTGTAAAATCGAACGCAGTTATTGAGGCTAGTTACCGGCTTTCCGTGATGGAACAGCGTGTCATCCTGGCTGCCATTTCGCAGATACGTCGAGACCAGGCTGTCAGCGATGACGTAATGTATGAGCTCAACGTAAACACCCTCCGGGAGCTCTCAGGAACAAAGTCGAAAGCCATCTACACCGACCTGAAAGAAGCCGTGAATCATCTGTATGAGCGCTCTATCGTCATAGAAAAACCGCCCAATGGTCGTGAAGGCTCGACTAAAAAGCTGAAGACTCGCTGGATCCAGTCTGCTATTTATTCAGATGATGAGGGGATCATCAAGCTGCGATTCTCAAAGGACATCATCCCCTACTTGAATCAACTAAACTCCCACTTTACTAGCTATGCGCTCGCTGAGGTCATTCAGCTCACTAGCGCTCACGCCTATCGTTTATACGAACTCCTGATCCAATATCGAGAGATGGGAAAGCGCAATATAGCTATCGAGGACTTGAGGCGTTGGCTTGATCTGGGCGACAAGTATGGCGCTCTCTACGATTTAAAAAAGCGGGTTATCGATCCTGCGGTCCGTCAAATCAACGAAAAAACGCCCTATCAAGTGGAATACTCTCAGAAAAAATCAGGGAGAACGGTCACGCACTTGATATTTACCTTTCAGAAAAAAGAGTCTGAAGCCGACTCTGAGGTGAAGAGAACTCGTTATACCCAGGCCGACCTGAATAAGAATCCGAGTTTGGCTCGGCCCGGAGAAACTTACCAGATGGCTTTGAGCCGATTGAATAGCACCCCCTGAGCTATCGTGCTCCTCGTCCGGATAATACACGGACAAAAACAGGGTTGAGCGCTTAAAGGCTTCGTGAGCGGGAAAAACCGCTCAACCCTGTTTCTGTCCGTGTAAGCTTGCCTCTATTTACTAATTGCAATTCTGAGTATAAGCTCATTTACTCAATTACTCACTTGAGGTTTTGAGATGCCAACTATTGCTGTGTTGAACCAGAAAGGTGGCTCAGGCAAGACCACCATTGCTATTAACCTGGCGCACTCGCTTCAGCTTGAAGGCCATAAAGTTCTGCTCGTTGATTCGGATCCCCAAGGTTCTGCAAGGGACTGGAATGAGGAGAATGAAGGCGGTGTTGTACCTGTGGTCGGACTTGATCGTGAAACTTTGCCAAAGGACTTAGCCGCGATATCGTCTGGGTATGACTACGTGGTGATAGACGGTGCTCCCCAAATCGCCCGCCTTGCAGCTGCCGCGGTTAAGGCAGCTGATATGGTCATCATTCCCTGTCAGCCCTCCCCTTATGACATCTGGGCTGCCGCGGATCTAGTTGATGTGATTAAAGCTCGCCAGGATGTTACCGACGGCAAACCGAAAGCTGCATTTGTAGTCAGTCGGGCCATTAAGAATACGAAACTGGGCAAGGAGATCCTGGATGCCCTGGACGGGTATGAACTTCCAGTATTCAAATCATCGACGACCCAAAGGGTGGCCTATCCAACTACAGCCGCTGAAGGAAAAACCGTTTTCATTGAACCACATAGTGAGGCGGCCAGAGAGATTATGGCGATCCGCGATGAGATAAAGGAGTGCCTTGATGCTTAAGCCCAAAACTCGCCGGAATCGAGAGGACAGCCAGGGCAAAACGGCAGCCATAGACGATGTCCGTAAGGAACCAACAAAGCGCCTGAATGCCAACGTCCCTGCTTCTGTGTATCAGGAGCTCCAGGTCAAGGCGGCACAAGAAGGTCGAAAAATTAACGAGCTGGTTAACCAGTGGGTAAATGAGTATTTGAGTAAATGAGTGTTTCTGAAGATTGCGCATTCATTAAGCCTCAGGCGACGTGGTACCACGTGATTGCTGGCTTTCAGATAGAGACAATCAGGTTAAAAGTTTACCGCGGTAAACTTTTCTGAAATCGGGAAGAGGCTCCAAATCGATACAGAACAATAAAACGATATTTTGCCGTAATTCCAACCACCTAAGTTTTTAGAATTCGCCTTATTACTCAAAAACACATTTACTCAAAAAAGTGCTTGAGTGGTGGTTTTATTGCTTAAAAAGGGGCGTAGGGGGAAGGTGATCAGTTTACGGCCGTAAACTTGACCTATCACAGATCGCCGACAAAGCTTTAACTACAAAAAATCCTTTATCCATACTCAATTACTCTTTACCTCATTTACTCAAATGAGTTGCAACCATATTCTAAGCTAGTGCATATGTCATTAGAGTTTTACTGACTTATCCCCTCAACGACTGGTTACAAATTGCTTTAGTTGATCGGTTCTATAGCAACCGCTCCAGATTAGATCTTAGAAAGATAAAAACCCCGTGAAGCTAGGCTCCACGGGGTTTTATCATCATTGCCCATAACGCAGGGCTGCGGACGATCCCCGGAGAGGAGGCGATGCGCTTTGGTGCGCATCAGACTCCGTGATCGACTGCCGGTGTTGAAAGCTACCGCCGGCTGAGCTGCTCCTCGATTTACCCCGGAGCCGGGCTGCTTATTCGTTGGATCTCTGCGACTGAATTCTCGCCGCTAATCTGTTTGATGATTGCCATCTTTGCACAAGTCTTCGGAGATGCAACCCCAAAAGTTCCAACTTTTTTGCTGTGGCTGGCTCTAGCATTTCACGTTCGGAATGTCGGCCCAGCGAGTGGTGTACGCCGGGCTCAAATTTCCCCGCCGCATCTGCCAGCCAGTGTTTTTGTGAATTTGTCGGCCAAACTGAATCGTGTTCTTTCCCGCGATGCTGTTGATCTTATCCAGCGTCCGCATCAACTCCTGATCTCTCTCGGCGTCTTCGATGCGGCTGAAGAAATCCGATTGGCACGAACCGGGTATCCGGAAATCGGACAGCACGATTCCCGCCTTGTTGTATTTGTACCCGTCTCGCCAGAGCGACTGGGCCAAGCCAATCGCATGACGACAGATAGCGCGTGTGTCCGCGGTGGGATAGGGCAGAGCAATGCCCCTCTGGTTGGCGTAGTGCTCACCAGACCGATACCGGCTTGTCGACATGAATGTGGCCAGATATCCGCACTCACGATTTTCCTTACGCAGTTTTTCGGCGGCCCGCGTAGCGTGGTGCGATACAGCGGAAAGCATGGAATCTAGGTCAGTGACAGGCGATCCGAAGGACTTCGAACAGAGGATTTGCTTTTTCGCCGGGGCGACTTCCAGGATATCCTCGTGGCAGGGCATCCCATTGAGCTCCCTTACTGTGCGTTCGACCACGACGCTGAAGTGCTTGCGAATCCACTTGGGATCCGCGTCAGCCAACTGGAGACCGGTCTTGA
>Ga0136557_1002381_pt1 | contig 10940 bp, 9 predicted proteins | sample AntRauTorckE6832_FD_104796 | JGI IMG/M metagenome (GOLD analysis project Ga0136557, IMG submission 104796) | Saline lake microbial communities from Rauer Islands, Antarctica - Metagenome Torckler E6 #832 | ecosystem: Environmental > Aquatic > Non-marine Saline and Alkaline > Saline | place...
TAAAAGCTAAATATACATCCCAACGTTGTTCTAAATGTGGAGAAATTTTAAAAAAGAATCGCAAGAAAAATCTATACACATGCCAATGTGGCAACCACATACACTCGGATTTGAATGCAGCAAGAAATATTGCTGATCAACATTTAAAAGGGTGGCAAGTTAGAGAACAATCTGCTTAGATGTTAATAGTCTAAGTGCTTGAGTGCCTATATTAGCATAAATGCTATGATTATACTACTGAAATGTATAATCGGCTATCTCAAGAGGGCTGATGGCACAGCCTGAAGTTTGCGTCATACTTGCCTACTAGAAATAGACTGGCATTTAATCAGCAAATAACCTCGTAAGTTTCTTTTAGGAATCCTCGTTTGTGACGATAGGAACGGGCGGGGAGGATGTCAAAGTGAGTCATTTTCCATCAATTATGTATCTGTATGGATTTGAGAGTGTATCAGATATTCCTATAGTTTTAGTAATAGAGTTACTGCTAATGAATGGCTCTTTATCATTATTTGCTGCTTATTATTATCGAAAATATGGTATTTTTGCAGCAATGAATATACATTTTATTTTAGATATTGTTTGGCACGTACTATGGGGATTAGTTTAATAAAGAATTGAAAATTGGAAGTGATCATTATGGAAAGAAAAAAATTAATTAAGAAGATTAACAAGTTAATGTATGGCGAATTTTTTGCTGCGATTGCATTTATGATTGCTTTCAATATTTATCAAAAAAGGTTTGATTTTGATTTTTATTTAGTAGATTATCTATCAATAGCTGTCTTAGTACTTTTTCTATTAGAAGGTAGTTATTTTTGGTTATGCATTCGGAATAAGTATATAAGAAAAGAGAAGAACTATGCTTTAATATGTTTAGCATTCAAAGACATAAAAAACTTGAATATTTTGCTTTGGTTAATACCTTTTTTTATGAATATTTTCATGCAATACCATAGGCCGGTAAGTTATTTGTTATTTAACTGGGCAGTATTAGTATTTGCAGCAATTGAATACATCAATTATTTCTATACTCAATTATCTTATCCACCAATAGAATGGTTTCATCGATTAATGAGATTGAATTTTAAAGAATCAAAATTACATATCTTAATGAGAAAAAATAAAAACACCTTTAATACTTATCGAATAAAGGATAAAATAGATATAAGAAATAATTGATTTTATCTTTTGGGGGGACTAAATGATCAAACATAAAAAAAAGAGTATTTTGATTTTGATGGTTTTATTAATAATATTTACAGTTGCTTGTAGTACATCAGATTTAAATACAAGAGAAAAAGAAGAATTGGTAAAAAAGATAGGGAAAACACAATTTAGTGAAATTTCCTTTGAAAGAATTCTCATTGAATCAAAATTCAAATTAGAGGATATTTTTGTTGAAGACTTCAATGTAGCGATTAATAGTGAAGGATACATTGAAAGTTTTAATATTATATTTACTCAATTAGACACAACAAATGAGTTTATATTGATGTATCGCAAGGAAAACAGAATATTTAAAGTAATTGAACAAGAAAAAGAATATGCTTCATCTAATGCGAGTAACGCTAAAATACTTAACCTAATTGATGAACAGTTAGTACCATTAATTACTGTTGATGAGACATCTGATGCGACAATTATTGATTTGATGGCACCAATGGCAATTGAATTGTCAACGGATACTGGGACTACTTTTTACAATGGCTCATTGATTAAGAATGCTGAAAAAGAGAAAATTAAAGGTATAGCATTTTTTTCTTATAATAAACCAGTTGAAAGTGATGAGTTCATAAAATATATTTTTGATTTTGAATAAATAATAGAACAGTCTTTAGCAATTAAATAAGGAGGGTTATTATGGGTATTTTAGGACCATCAAGAGATGAAATTTTGCAATCAATTGCCGAATCTACAAATGGCGAATTTATTAAGGGCAAATTATTTAAGACCAGTTATGTTAAGTATACACATAGTGTATGGAGCTATTACTTAGATGATTATTCAATTCAAGCTGGTAATGTCCCAATTATTTATACGAGATTGCGGGCCCCTTTTATTAATAAAAAAGGGTTTGATCTAACGATTTATAAAAAAAGTATTTTTTCAAATATTGCTAAAACTTTGGGTGGACAAGATATTGCTACAGGCGATCATGACTTTGACGAAGAGTGGATTGTTAAAGGCAGTAGTGAGGATCTTGTGAAAAAGATTTTAAAATTTGGAAATATTCGCGAATTAATCAAAAATGAAGAAAAGTTAAAAATAGAAATTAAACGAGTAGAAGGTAAAGAGAATAAAAAAAATCAAGAAACTGAAAGTCAAATCACCTTTTTAGTACAGGATTATATTAAAGATGAAGACCGAGTGATTAATTTAATTAAATTAATTGAGAGCTTGTTAGATGCTTTTTTAATAAATGATATTACTGTTGAAGAGGCACCTTATTCGTCTTATGAGTAGGAGATGATGTAAATGAATCATGCATTTGAAATTGTTAAAGTAACAAAGGACAATTATCATCTATATGATGACCTTGTCTATTTAAGATTAAATAAAAAAGAAAGAAGTGAAAAAGAAAAAGAAATATCTAAAACAAAGATTGATTTAAAAGTTTTGAAAGAGCTTAAGAAAGATGATTTTTATGTTTATGCAGCTTTAGTCAAAAATCGATTTGTGGGTTGGATTCATGGTATTTATATACCAAAAATAGGAAAGTGGCCTATTGGAGTTTTCTATATTGATGAATTGTGGGTAGCACCTGATTTTAGAAGAAATGGTATTGCTACTGCCCTGATTAAAAAAATGATAGAAATTAAAGATGAGTTGGGGATTGAATGTATAAGGGTTTATACAGATAATGCTGAAGCTGTAAAGTTATATGAAAAATGTGGTTTACATGTCATAAATGGAAGCTTTTTTATGGAAGGAAAGTTTTAAATTTGATCATACAAAAATAAAGTATAGTCCTTAAATTAAAAAGGATAACTATTATAATTTTTTTAATGGTTAGTGTGGGTTTAATTATTATTCTTTCGATAGAATATTATAAATATAGTCGTAATAATATTAATCTAGATCTTAGTGAAGAGGCGCGGTCTGCCTGGTAGCTTTACAAATAATCATGAGAAAGCATTAAATATTATGTATAAAAAAAGTAAATGAATGATCATTATTAATCGATGATTAAACATTTGCTTTTATTTTTTTTGTTTTTTTGTGTCGAAAAAATCTAGAATATATAAGAAAATTGCTGAGATGAAGGCAACTAAGCCGACGAGTTTCCAAGTTGTAGCAATTGAAATATAGTTTAGTAAATTACCAACAATAATTGGTCCCCCCATATGGCCAATCCCCATAATAATATTTACTATTGAATTAATACGTCCTCTATGAGAGACAGGGGTATGATTTGATAAAAAAGGCATTGTAGAAATAACCAATAAGATTTCGCCTAGAGTAAAAATAACAACACTCATGAAGAAGGCAAGTTTTATTTCTATGAATCCTAAAAGTCCAAAACCTATTGAATACATTAAGCCAGCAATAACCGTTTTCTTTAAATTAGACATTTTAGTAAAACCACTGGTAATAATTGGTGTAAATATAATCACAACGACACCATTTAAACTAGCAAAAGTACCGAATAGCCTTGCACCTTCATCAACGAATAAACGCTCTAGATGAATAGGCATTAAGAAACTCCACTGAGCATAAACAAAATGATATCCAAGTAATAGAAAAGAAAAAATCAAAATAATTGGACGTTTGAATAGAATACTCCGCGCTGTTCCAGTAACAGCCCGTTCTAAAACTCGTTCCGTTTCTTCTTCGGCTTTAAAAAGTGTTTCTTTTATAAAAAATATAATTAAAAGTGTTGATAGAAACGTCGTACCGGCATCAATTAAAAAGAACAATTTGAGATGATTCTTAAACAATAATCCGCCAATGAAAGGGCCAACTGCAAACCCTAAATTATTTCCTAAATAAGCCAGTGAGAAACTTTCATTTCGATTGGATGGTATTGTTATATCAGCGATTAATGAGTTCATCGCTGGCCAACTGGAATGCAGTATTGATCCCGCCCCAATGATTAAATAGACCATAAGCATACTTGGTTCAATGAAAGCACATGATCCATAAAGAATGGTTGCAACTATATTTGGATAAATGACTAATTTTTTTCTTCCAAAAATATCTGTTAATTTTCCACCAACTATACTCATAGGAATAGATGAAAAACCTGAAACAGCAATCCAAAAGCCTGTTTCAGCTTCATTCAAACCTATTTTTTTAGTTAAAAGTAATGTTAAAAGTGGAAAAATAAAAAGACCAACAGCATTAACAAACCTTGCGATAGCAATAATATAAATTTCTCTTGGTAGACCATCATATGTAGTTATAATTTTTTTAAAATATGTCATTTTTAGTTCCCCCGAAATATCCTCTAAAATATATTTTATCATAAACTGCCAGTAGTTATAGAAAATTTTTAGAAATATTCGATTTTTTAATTCGTACTAGATTGGTAAGTAATTAACTTAATGTAATATCTTGGATTTTATAAGAATTATTTGATATAACTGAATTTAGATATTATATTTTTTTGCATATTTTTCAAAATCACAATAAAAATATGTCAACAATTGAATAGGTTTTATGCGTCTCAATGGGGAGGGATGAATGGAAAAAGATCAGAGTTTAGACAAAGTGTTTTCATCAAGGGATGTTTTAGCATTGGCTTTTGGTGCAATGATTGGTTGGGGATGGGTAGTTTTAACAGGGGCATGGTTAGAAATAGGTGGTTCTCTCGGGTCGATAATTGCTTTTGCACTTGGGGGTTTGATGATTTTAACCATTAGTTTAACCTATGCTGAGTTAACGTCAACCTTTCCGGAAAATGGTGGTATTACAATTTTCACTCAAAAAGGCTTAGGAAAAATGGCTTCCTTTATGAGTACCTGGGCAATTATTTTAGGTTATATTTCTGTAGTAGCCTTTGAAACTGTGGCTTTTCCATCAGTTATTCAACACTTACTTGAAATCGAAAATTTTGGGGTTAATCTCTATGAGATTAATGGTTATGCTGTACAAAGTACATGGTTATTATTAGGTGTAGGAAGTTCAATTATTATTACTGGGGTTAATTACTTTGGTGGTAAAAACTTGGCTGTTATTCAAAGTTTAGTTACTGTATTCATAGTTGTTGCAGGCGTCTCTTTAATTTCTGGTGGTATTATACAAGGAGATTATACAAATATGTCACCGTTATTCTTAAATGGTGGTAAAGGCGTATTATCCGTTGCCATCATGACGCCATTTATGTTTCTTGGCTTTGATGTGATTCCACAAGCGGCATCAGAAATGAATGTAGAAAGTAAAAAAATTGGAAGTTTATTGGTATTGTCAGTAGTTATGGCGCTCATATGGTACGTCGGTATTATTTTTGCGACTTCAATTACTTTAAATCAAAATGAAATTATGGCATCAAATTTAGTAACAGCAGATGCCATGTACCGGGTTTTTGGTGGTAGTAAAATTGCGAGTAAATTTCTTATTATTGCAGGGATTGGTGGTATTATCACCAGTTGGAATTCATTTTTTATTGGTGGGTCTAGAGCTATTCAAGCCTTGGCAAAAAAAAATCAATTGCCAAGTTTTTTAGGAAAAACTCATCCGAAACATAAAACACCATCAAATGCCATACTTTTAGTTGGTGGTTTATCAACGGCTGCACCATTCTTAGGGAAACCGATGCTGACTTGGTTAGTTAATTCTGGGAGTATTACGGTTATATTTGCCTACTTAATGGTCGCATTGTCTTTTTTATCTTTGAGAAAAAAAGATCCAGATTTAGAACGACCTTACCGGGTGAAATATCCTAATCTAGTTGGATATACTGCAGTGATTATGACAAGTTTATTGATCATAACATCTTTACCAGGGCTACCATCAGCTTTATCTCTCATTGAATGGGGAATTTTATTTGTATGGTTCACAATTGGTTATGGGTTCTATGTGGTCAAAAGACCAGCAGTAGTTGTCCCTGTAAGATAATTAAAAAACAGAAAGAATTAATTTTCTTACCTGTTTTTTTGATGAATTCTTATAGATAAAGTCATATTTCTTGGATAATATTATGAAGTTTAAAAGATTTCTATTATAATACATTATGCTTTTATATAATAAAGGTAAGATAAAAAGATGGAGGTAAAAATGAATAAAAGAAAATTTGGACAAAATAATAAAGAAGTTTCAGAAATTGGTTTAGGGACATGGCAACTAGGGAATAATGATTCTTGGAAGGGCCCTTCAATTGAAGAATCAATTGATTTAATTGGTAAAGCCTATGAAAAAGGCTGTAATTTTTTCGATACTTCGCCAAATTACGGTAGTGGTAATAGTGAAAAGGTCTTAGGAAAAGCAATCAAATCATTAGGTATTCGAGAAAATGTATTAATTAACAGTAAATTTGGGCATTGGCCAAATGGTAAAGAAGATTTCGATTCAAGTAAAATAGAAGCATCAGTTGATTCAAGTTTAGAACGCTTAAAAACTAACTACCTTGATTCACTTATTTTACACAACCCTGCCTTTGAAATTTTAGAAGGAAAAACGGATCATTTTGAAAAGTTGGCTGAACTAAAAGATAAGGGAAAAATAAATAATTATGGTGTATCTGTAGACTCATCGAAAGAAATGATTACAGTAATGAATCACACGGATATCCAAGTGATTGAAGTCATGTTTAATTTGCTTTACCAAGAACCAAAGAAAGCCTTTGAACAGGCAAAGGAAAAGGGCATCAGTATTATTGTAAAAGTGCCATTAGATTCTGGTTGGTTAACTGGTAAATATGATGAAAACAGTGAGTTTACTGGCGTTAGAGATCGATGGTCTAAAGAAGATAAAGCTTTAAGAGTGCAACTAATTTCTAAAGTGAAAGATGTTATTGGAAAAGATGATTTAATCCATCAAGCCTTAAAGTTTATTCTATCCTTTGATGAAGTCACAACGATTATACCAGGGGCTAAGAATACTCAACAGTTAGAACATAATTTAGAAGCATCGGGCGAGGCATTAAGTAATGAAAGAAAAAAAGCCCTTGAAGATTTATATGACGAATATATAAAAAAACAAAATTACAGTTGGTAAAAAAATAACTGAAATTGGAGATGTTCTCCAGTTTCAGTTATTTTTAGTTTAAAGATCAATTTTTTTAGGAAAAGCTTCTGTCTTCATCGTGTGCCACACATTATTAATATAATCTAAAACAAATTCATTTTGCATCAAGTGAATCCAAAAAGCACCTCTAGGTGTTAAATGAATTTCATTATTTTTCTTTTTTATTAATCTTAGAAATTTAAATACTTTAAGAATAAACTTCATCTTTAAATCTGAATGTTTTAAGAAGTCCTCTAATAAGAAATGCGTTTCGTAAAGTTGCCAGTAAAACCAATAATAATGCGATAGTTTCTTAGTAATGTTTAAGTGAATACTGATGGGTAGTTGCTCAGCATTTAATAATATATTTTCATAAGCTTCAATTGAAAACGTATTAAAATAAAAAACATTATCTAATCTTGTACCAGCGCCAGCCCCTAAGCCAATGTATTGGTTTCGCGTAACAGAAGAATATTTTAAAGGTGATTTTGAAGGTTTTTTAAAGCCCCATACGGAAGCCATTTGATAATCATTTTCTTTAAAAAAATCAAGAATTATCTTATAGAATTTTTTTCGTTTAAAAAAACTAGGCATTTTTATTTTATTAAGTTTTAAATAACTACCCACTGATGAATAGGGAAATGTGAATAATGGATAAAGTGTTATTTGGTCGACTGGCATTTGGTTTGCTATTTTTAAGTCAGCCATGAGTTCATCTTCACTTTGGTTAGGGAAGGCAAACATCAAATCCATATTGACAGTTTCAAAATCAAAAGTATCAACTAATGCTAGCGCTTTCATAATCATTTCAGAAGGATAGTTTCTTCCTAAAAGTTCTAAGTAATAATCATTAAAACTTTGAACCCCTATACTTAATAAATTAACACCCATGGCCTTAAGTTTTTTTAAATTAGTTTCATTAATATCTGCAACGGTTGTTTCTAGTGCCAAGTTTCCAGTAAAATTAAACTTCTCTTTAATATGTTCCATTAAAGGGCCTAAATAATCAATGGCATTTGTTGGTGTGCCGCCACCAATATAAATCGATGAAATTTCAATGGTTCCAATACTTTCAGCATATAAATCAATTTCTTTAAAAAGCCCTCGAAAATACTTTTCTAGTTTATTTTCTTCAAAAAGTACACGATTATAAGGACAATAAGGACACATACTTTTACAAAATGGAATATGAATGTATAAGTTTGTTTTCTCTAAATTTTTTAATTGAGTTAGACTTAAGGCTTCCTTTTGACTAGAATTAAAGGTAAAACTTTGATTTTTACCCACTAGAAATTTTCTAAGCCCATCTTTAATAAATTTTTGCATTTAATTTCCTTTCAATGAACAATTAATGTTGTTCTAATTAATCTCTCATTTAACTATACTATAATAAATTTAGATTAACAAAAGGTAAATAATTATTTAGTTGAAAGGTTGTGTCAAATGTTATTAAAAATTCTAAAAAAAGATGTTATTAGAAATTATATTATTTTATCAATTCTATTTTTCTTTATGACTTTATCTGTTGTACTTGTTTCAAGTGGAACATTTATGATTCATGAGCTATTCTCGTCTGTGAATGGTTTCTTTGAAAAATCTGAAGTGCCCCATGTTGTTCAAATGCATGCAGGAGATGTGGATCCTAAGGCAATTGAGAATTTTGCGATAGAAAATGAATTCGTAAAAGCGTATCAATTGTCTAAAATGCTTTCCATCAATAATCAAGACATTTTATTTAAAGGTCAAAAGTCAAGTTCAAATATTATGGACATTAGTTTTGTTCAACAAAATAAATCTTTTGATTTTTTATTAAATTCTAAAAATGAAACAGAAACTGTTGAGAGAAATCATATTGGTGTACCCGTTTACTACAAAGAACGTATGAATTTGAACGTTGGAGATACCGTTACACTTCAAAAAAATGCCTTTAGAAAAGACTTTGTGATTCAATATTTCTTAAGAGATGCTCAAATGAATGCGCCAATCATATCCTCTAAAAGGTTTTTAATAAACCCTTTAGATTACGAAGTAGTCGAAGAAAATTTTAAAAACAAAGAATACTTAATTGAGTTTATGCTAACAGATATAGAAAAAATGGAGGTTTTTAAAAAACAGTATTCAGATGCTTCGTTGCCAAGTAAAGGACCAATGGTTGATAGTTCATTATTCAAAATTATGAATGCTCTAAGTGACGGCATCATAGCTGTAGTAATAATTTTTGTCAGTCTGTTATTAATGGCCATTGCATTACTGTGTATAAGGTTTTCAATAATTACAACAATGGAAGAAGATTTTGAATCTATAGGTGCCATGAAAACCATAGGTTTTCAGTATTCATACATTAAAAAAATCTATCACTTTAAGTATATTTTTATCGCAATAATTGCAACAATTATTGGCTATTTGTTATCCTTTCAAGTGAATCCGATTTTGACAAAAAATATAACTTTATACATGGGCAATAGTATGACGAGTCTGTTCTCATATGTGCTGCCTATGATTGGAAGTATAAGCATTATGTTTATGATGATTTTCTTCTGTGGCTTGATTATTAATAGATTTAAAAAAATTAGTCCAGTTGAAACATTGCAAATATCAAAATCAACAGGAAATAAAAAGAAGCCTTTATGGAATGGACTCTCAGTAAAGAATCTTAACAAATTACCATTAAATATTTTTTTAGCATTAAAAGATGTGTTAATAAGAATTAAAATGTACTCACTTTTAGGCGTGATCTTAATGATTTGTTTATTAATTGTTCTGATACCTTATAACTTTTTAACCACATTGAGCGATTCAAGTTTTACTGCCTATATGGGTATCGGTGAAAGTGACATTAGAATTGATATTCAAAATACCGATGATGGATATAATCAATACCAAAAAGTTCTAAAAGCAATGGAGAAAGATCCAGATGTAAAAAAGGTTACCGGTTACGTAACAAGTCAATATGAAGTACTGAATAGTGAAGGGTACTATGAAGGATTAAATGTAGAAGTAGGGGATTTTAGTGATTTTCCATTAAAGCTTTTAAAGGGGGAAATGCCAAATCAGCAGAATGAAATAGCCTTATCAAAACTAAATGCTAACAGTCTTGAGGTAAAAGTAGATGACTATATAACCATCAATATTAATGGAGAAGATGAATCTATTCAAGTGACTGGTATCTATCAAGATATTACAAATGGTGGAAAAACTGCTAAGGGAACATTTGATATTAAGACCAATCATATTATGTGGCAAACAATAAGTTTGGATCTAAATGAAACAGTTGATTTAAAGGAAAAAATTATTGACATAAATAAAACATTTCCATCAATAAAAGTTACTGGTATTGAAAACTATATAGAGGAAACATTTGAGGAAACCATTAAACAAGTAACAAAGGTTATTAACTTTTCTGGTATCATTGCCGCTAGCTTATTAATTTTAATAACTTCTTTGTTTACAAAAATGATCATTACAAAAGATCAGTATGAAATAAGTATTTTAAAAAGTATTGGTTTATCAAAGAAAGATATTATTAATCAATATATTTTAAGAATTATTATGGTCTCAGTTATTGCAATAGTAATAGCAAGTGTGATTGGGAATACTTTTGGTGCATCAATTGTCAGTTTATTGATGTCTTTTCTAGGGGCATCAAAAATAAAGTTTATTATCAATCCTATAATGGTTTATTTAAAAATACCATTGGGTTTTCTAATTGTAGTGAGTTGTGTGGCTTTCGTTGGAACACAAAGTATTAAAAAAGTTGAAGTGAATCAGGTTTA
>Ga0136557_1002382_pt1 | contig 10940 bp, 8 predicted proteins | sample AntRauTorckE6832_FD_104796 | JGI IMG/M metagenome (GOLD analysis project Ga0136557, IMG submission 104796) | Saline lake microbial communities from Rauer Islands, Antarctica - Metagenome Torckler E6 #832 | ecosystem: Environmental > Aquatic > Non-marine Saline and Alkaline > Saline | place...
AAGACCGCCGTAACTGGCATGATCCACGCCCAGATAACCCCGCGCCACCAGTTGCCGGTACACGGACTGCCACTGGGCTTTATCAAGATCCGAGCCTATGCCAAAAGTGGTGACACGGTGATGTCCGTTATGCAAAACCCGCTCACTTTCGATGCCGCTGAGCACCTCTATCAAATAAGCCACGCCAAATCGCTGACCGGTGCGGAAGACGCAGGACAAAGCCTTCTGCGCCGCCTCCGTGCCGTCCCAGGTCGGCGCCGGATTCAAACAGGCATCACAGTTACCGCAAGTGTCCGGCGCCTGCTCACCAAAGTATTCACGCAAGGCCTGACGGCGGCAGCTGGTAATCTCACACAGCCCCAGCATGGCATCCAGGCGCACGCGCTCAAGGCGTTTGAATTGTTCGTTGCCCTGCGAACCGTCCATCATCTGGCGTAACTTGATCACATCCTGTAATCCATAGACCATCCAGGCGGTCGCAGGTTCCCCATCGCGCCCGGCACGGCCGGTTTCCTGGTAATAGGACTCGATGCTTTTGGGTAGATCCAGGTGCACAATGAACCGCACATCAGGCTTGTCGATGCCCATGCCGAAGGCAATGGTGGCCACCACAATGACACCGTCTTCACGCAGAAACCGCTGCTGGTGCTCAAGCCGCTGGGCCGCGCTCAGGCCGGCGTGGTATGGCAAGGCGGTAAACCCCTGCTGCTGCAGCCATAAAGCCGTCTCCTCGGTCTTGCGCCGCGACAGACAATAAATGATACCGGCATCACCGCTGTGCTCCTGGCGCAGAAACTGCAACAATTGCTGGCGCGGGTTGCGCTTCTGGGTGATGCGATACTGAATATTGGGTCGATCAAAGCCGGTGACAAACTGCCGGGCATCGTGCAGCCCCAGCCGCTCAATAATCTCGGTGCGGGTCGCCGCATCAGCGGTGGCGGTCAGCGCGATACGCGGTATTTGCGGGAAGCGTTGTTGCAGCACCGACAGCTGCAGATAGTCAGAGCGAAAATCATGCCCCCACTGGGAGACACAATGCGCTTCATCGATGGCAAACAGCGCAATCGACAGACCCTCCAGCATGTCCAGGGTACCGGGCTGATTCAAACGCTCTGGCGCCAGGTACAACAGATCGAGCTCGCCCTGACGCAGGGCCCGCATGACCTGACTGTAGTCTTCAGACGACAGCGAAGAGTTGATAAACCCCGCGCGCACGCCAAGCTGCTGCAGCGCATCAACCTGGTCCTGCATCAAGGCAATCAAAGGCGAAATGACAACACCCACACCGGGGCGGATGATGGAGGGGATCTGGTAACACAGGGATTTGCCACCGCCCGTAGGCATCAGCACCAGCGCGTTGCGACCGGCCAGCACTTCATCGATGATCTCGGTCTGGGCACCACGAAAATGCTCATAACCAAATACCGACTGCAGAACAGTCAGCGCTGAAAATGTTGTAGACATGGTTCGTTACAGTCCGGCCTGCAGTCGCTCCCGATAAGCAGGCAGGCGGCCTTTGAGTTTTTCGGTGTTTTCCGGGCCGAGACGCAGAAGCTGTTTTTCCACGGGCGACATATCTTCGATGCGGCCTTCCGCATACAGATACATCACTGAGGGCTTGATCAACTGGAAGGGGCCAGTGGCGGTGTCAGCCAGCATGATCTGATCAATCGCCTGCACCAGCACTTCATCAAAATTTCCGCTGCCCAACCCCAGTTCGGCATAGGCTTCCTGAAACAGCGGGCGCAAGGCTCTGTAAACAGTCATGGCCTGCTCAGGCTCCAGACCCACCAGCGTGTCGACCATGCCATCAAAGCGGCGGAAGGTCGCAGGCGCCATTTCATAAAGATTCGTATCAATTTCCTCGACAACCAGTTCTCCGCTGACGTCGCGCAGCGGGTATTCAACCTGCGGCAGTTCGCCTTGCGCCACATTGTAAGTAAACACAACAAACTTGCGGATGATGTCATCGGGCGCAATCAGGCGCAGCAGGCTGGCGCCCAGCTCAACACTGGCAAGCCCCGCCAATACCGCGCTGTCGCTATCATTCAATGAAGGAAGTGGTTCAGCCTCGGGCTCGATCGTTTCCTGCAGATCCGGGATCGGGGCCGGAGCCGGAGGCGGCGCCACTTCCTGGATGGCAACAGGTTCAGCGTCAACCGGGTCAAGCGGGGCTGGCGGCGTGACGGGAGTGACCGGGCGGGGAACCGGCCGGTCGATTTCGACAGTCCGGGTGCCTTCAGGAGCCTCATAGGTCACTCCCAGGTAAACCAGAAACAGGATCCCGATCAAGGACAAAACCGCAATTATCGCAAGTGTCTTATGTGCCATAGTGGATACTATTCTTGCACAGGCTGAATGACAGGAGCAAGACGTGCACCCCAGGCATCATCGTTATGCCTGCAATAATCATGATTGCGCCACAAATTCAGACTGCCCTTAGCGCGATGCCGTCTGGCTGCGGCGCGGAAAACCCAGCTCTGCCATGGTGTTGGCCAGATCAGCACCTGCGGAGCTCGGGTTTGTCGATTTGTCTATTTGTAGCACAATTCCCTGCGCATCGATGTAATACGTCCAGCGATTGGCAAAACCGCTGCCGCCCAGCACACCATAATCGGCAGTCATGGATTTGTCAGGATCGGCCAATACCGGAAAATCCAGGCCATATTCAGCGGCAAAGTCGGTATTTTTGGCAACGCTGTCTACGCTGGCCATGAAATAGGCCACATCAAAGCTTTTAATTTCATCACTGCTATCACGTATCGCTTTGCATTGTATCGTGCAACCACCGGTGAAAGCGGCCGGGAAAAACGCCAGAATCACCGGTTGTTGCCCGACAAAGTCAGACAGGCTGTAGGTATTGCCATCGGACGCCTGTAACGTGAAGTCGGGCGCTTTGTCGCCCACTTCCAGTGCACCTGCCCACGACGTCAGCACCAGCGCCAACGTACCCAGCGCGGCTGCCAAAGTTTGTTTGATTACAGTTTTCATGTTGTCGCCTCTTTTTATAGATGATTGATTTCGCAAATAATTGACTGACCCTGATGTTGCTGGCTTTACTTCCGTTGACTTACCACCTCTGAAAGGAGGAGCGCCGGGCATCACGCTGCAGCTCCTTGATGGCCTGCCCGATACTTTGCAGTTCGCGCTCGGCATCACCTCCGTGGGTGGCCGCAAAGTCCGGATTGTCGGCAAGCAGGGCTTCCATTTCTCGCACCGTCGCCTGCAAATTCATGCGTGTCCGATCGCCCTGTATGCGCCGGTTGTTGCTGGCCGAATACAGATAATCCGGATTACTGACCCGCTCCTGCCAGCACACTCTCTGGAACCCACCGTTGCCATTTGGCACCGCGCGACAGACGGTCTGATTGACATAGCGCGGTGCCGGCGAATTGAATTCGGACAGATTCTGATAACTGAGTTGCCGCGCCAGCTCAACCTCAGTTGTCGCCATGGTATAGAGTAAAGACCATTGCTGCTCAGGATCGTTTCTTTCTCGCGCAAAAACCAGCGCCGGCTCGTACCGCCCCTGCAGGTCCAGCAAGGCCTGCAGGCCTTGCTGGGATCCGGGACGGGTCAGCAGATTGTGGCGCGCCGCCTGCAGCTGCCAGTCGCTGAGAGATATCAGCGCCTCAGCGTAGGCCTTGCTGTTGGCCTCATAAGCACGGGCCTGCAGGTCAAACAGCAGATGCGCATAAATATCCACCTGCTCCCATGCCTGCAGCCCCATGTTCGCCTGCACCAGCGACGTCAGCAAGTCGAGCTGACGTTCAGCGTAAAGGCCATCGTTAATCCTGGCCAGTTGCACGGCCTGCTCCAGAATGCCGTGGGCAAGCTCAAATTCCTCCAGCTCAAGATAGGTTTTGCCCAGATCATCCTGCAGTTCGATCAATGCAGGATCGTACGTACCCAGCGTCTGGCTCAGATCATTAATTTGCGTTTGCAATGCCTGCGCCCGCGCCAGTTGCTCTTGTCGCAGGAGCACCAACGCCGGATCTTCTTCCGGTTGCGCAGCCTCCGCCGCCACGTCACCCTCTTGCAAAGCCAGCAGAGACGACGGTAGCAACAACGTCAGCAGCATCAGCGCACAGACATAACGGCGGCCAATCGTGTTCAGAGACTCCATACGCATAACTTTTTCCTGTGGATGCATGAACCAGACCGGCGGCCCTGGAAACACCGTTCATCCATCTTAGTATACGTCATGTGACCCGCGCGCTGGCAATTCCTCAATGCAGGCCACCAACCCGGAACAAAACCATGACATACAAAGTGCCCCGTCCGCGGTCGCGGCTGGCAGTCTACGCAGTTTTCCCTGATAATCGGGCCCCTGTGTTATCACTACACGTTCGATATCTTTACCAGCAAAGTCCCGGGAGAACCAGTTATGCAAGACCATTTATCCTTTTATATCAACGGTCAGTGGGTCAGAGAAACCGACCGCAACACACTTGATGTCATCAACCCGGCCACTGAACAGGCGTTTGCCAAAATCGCCATGGGCACCGCCAATGACGTTGAGGCGGCCGCAAACGCAGCCCGCGCCGCCTTCCCGGCGTGGTCACAGTCCACACGCGAGGAGCGTCTGGTGGTGCTGGATAAAATAATTGGCGGTATCAAGGCCCGCAGCGAGGAACTGGCCCAGGCCATCTCGCAGGAAATGGGTGCACCGATCAGCTTCGCCCGGACCGCCCAGGTTGGCACCGGTATTGGCCATTTTGCAACGGCCCGCGCCATTCTGGAGAACTATGAATTTGAAGAAAGCCGCGGCAAGACGCAGATCATCAAGGAACCGGTCGGCGTATGCGGTTTCATCACCCCATGGAACTGGCCATTGAACCAGGTCACCTGCAAAATCGCGCCGGCCATCGCCGCGGGCTGCACTATTGTCATCAAACCCAGCGAAATGTCGCCGGTCAGCGCCATCATACTGGCGCAGATCATTGCCGACGCCGGTCTGCCGGACGGCGTCTTCAATCTGGTCAACGGTGACGGTCCGACTGTCGGCGCCGCTATCGCCGCGCACCCGGAAATAGACATGGTGTCGTTCACCGGCTCTACCCGGGCCGGTCGCGAAGTGGCCAAAGCGGCTGCCGACGGCATCAAACGCGTGTGCCAGGAACTGGGCGGCAAGTCTGCCAATATCATTCTTGACGATGCTGCCGACTTTGCCAAAGCGGTTGCTGGCGGTGTCATGGGCTGTTTCGGTAACTGCGGGCAATCATGCAACGCCCCGACCCGGATGCTGGTGCCACAAACGCGGATGGCAGAGGTCATTGAGATAGCCAAAGCGACGGCTGCGAAAGCGGTCCCCGGCGATACCCAGGATGAAAAAACCCGCATCGGTCCGGTCGTCAGTAAAGCCCAGTTCGACAAAATCCAGGCACTGATTCAGACCGGCATTGATGAAGGCGCCACGCTGGTTGCAGGCGGTGTTGGCAAACCCGATGGACTGGAAACCGGCTACTACGTCAAGCCCACTGTTTTTGCCAATGTCACCAACGACATGACCATTGCCCGGGAAGAGATATTCGGCCCGGTGCTCAGCATTATCGGTTACCAGGACGAAGATGACGCGGTCGCCATCGCCAACGACACCGACTACGGCCTGTCCGGTTTTGTATCGGGCGAACCCGGGCATGCCCGCGCCGTCGCCCGCCGCCTGCGCACCGGCATGGTCCACATCAATGGCGCCGGCCCTGATTTCGCCGCACCGTTTGGCGGCTACAAGCAATCGGGCAACGGCCGTGAGTGGGGCATCGAAGGGTTCAATGAGTTCCTGGAAGTCAAAGCCATGATGGGTTACCACGCATGAGTCTGGCGATCAGCAAGCCGGCTATCGACCTGGGTATCATTACCCGTGATGCCGAACCCATGCTGGCGTTTTACCGGGACCTGCTGGGGCTTGACGTGGAGGGCGTGATCCCGATGCCCTCGGGCGGCACCATGCATCGCCTTAAAGTTGGCGACAGTGTGGTCAAAATCGTACAACTGGAGCGCGCCCCCCCAGCCGACGCGGCAACCGGCGGCATTCCGGGCGCGACCGGTTACCGATACTGGACGGTTCATATCAGCAATCTGGCTGCCGTGGTTCAGCTTTGTGAACAGGCGGGCCACAAGGTGGTGGTGCCACCGAAGGTAATTCGGCCGGGGATAACGATTGCCATGGTGGTGGATCCGGACGGCAACTGGGTTGAGTTGTTGCAGGCCGATTGACGAGCTTTTAGCATCAGGATGTTTAACCACGATCCGGACCGCGTCACAGCACCGGGGGTGGGGGCTGGCCAGCAGCCGCCACGCCCCGGTCACACATCGCTCGTGCCTGATTCAGGCTGATGATGCCCCACTGGCAGTGAACGTCAGGGCACAAACAGGCAGGGGGGAGGCGGCTACTGGCTCGCCCCCTCCCCCCTGCCTGTTTGTGCCCTGACTGTAAGTCGGTCCACTGACTTACCTGCAGCTGATCAGTGGTCTTCGCTGCCGTCGTGAACGTGGCCATGCTCGATTTCTTCTTCGCTGGCATCACGCACATCCACGATTTCGACAGCAAAATGCAGTGTCTTGCCTGCCATCGGGTGGTTGGCATCTACGGTGACCTGGTCACCGTCAACAGCGGTTACCACGATGTTTTGTTCGCCCTGCGGTCCCTGCGCCGTAAAACCCATGCCCGGCTCAACATTATCGACGCCTTTGAACATCTCTTTCGACAATGTCTGCACCAGCTCAGGGTTGCTCTCGCCATAGGCTTCTGCCGGCGGGATGGTCACCTTAAAGTCCTGGCCCGGGGATTTACCTTCCATCTCTTTTTCCAGACCCGGAATCAGGTTATTTGAGCCGTGCAAATACGTCAGCGGCTCACGGCCTTCGGAAGTATCCATGACTTCACCTGCGTCATTGGTCAGGGTGTAGTTGATACTCACTACCGCATTCTTGCCGATCATTAAACTCATTGTTCAGTTCCTGTATTTAGACTTTAACAGGCGATACCCTAACATTTCTCGTTCGTGATGTCTCGGCAAGAGCCTGAATCAGGCCTTTATCCCCGTATTTTTCTGGTTATAAGCATGTTATCAGCGATCTTTGTACTGATCTGCAAAGCGATCCTGCAGGCGCCGCATACCCCCCAGCCAGCGATCATAGTCGCCTGCCTTGCGCTGGATATACGTCAACACCTCCGGATGCGGCAGGCACAGGAAGCGCTCCTCGGCAAGGGTGTCAATGACGGTGTCCGCCAGCGCGTCGGGCTCCAGCATGCCGTCCACCCCGGCAACCCCGCCGCCTCCGGTATTGGCTGTCATATCGGTTTTAACTGCCTGCGGACACAGCACCGATACCTTGATGCCACGGCTGCCATAAGTGATGGACAACCATTCAGCGAAACCCACGGCCGCATGCTTGGTGACGGCATAGGGCGCCGACCCTATCTGGCTGAGCAGGCCGGCCGCCGATGCGGTATTGAGCAGATACCCCTCACCGCGCGCCAGCATGCCCGGCAGCACAGCGCGCGCGGCGTAGATATGCCCCATCACGTTGATATCCCAGATACGCTGCCAGGCATCGTCGCCGACATTTTCATCACCAGCAGTAAAAATGCCGGCATTGGCACAAAACAGATCGATATGGCCGAAGGCCGCAATAGTTTTTGCCACCAGCGCCTGTACATCGCTTTCTTTGCTGACATCGGTGGTTACGCCCAGCGCCCGCGTCTGGCTGCTAATCAGGCCGACAACCTCATCAATACCCGACTGCTGAATATCTGCCACCACCACAGCGCTGGCGCCTTCGGCGGCAAAGCGCTGACATAGTGCCCGACCAATACCGCGCGCGCCACCGGTCACCACCACAACCTTGTTTTTTACCTGCATGCTTCCCCCCGGGCTGACCCCGTTATGTTATTGATCCGGAATATTCATCCGGATTATAGCGGCAACAAGGCCGGGGATGACAGTGGGCGCCTGACGGCCAGGATTGGACTGACGTGCACAAGATGGGGGTGGACAGGACTGCAGTGCATCGGACAGGTCTGCACAAAGCGCCGTATCAAGCTGCTATCATCGGCACTGACAATAAAACTCATCCCCTTGCAAGGAATACAAAACGGTATGGCGGCACAGGAAAAATCACCACCAGCAACAATGCTTTCCTACGGACAATGGCCATCCGGGCTGCCCGCGGAGAAGATTTATCAGCTGACGGAAACCGCCAGCTTTATGCGTCCCGGTGACACCGGCCTGTTTTTCCTGCTCACCATGCCGGCGGAGGAAAACATACAGGCATTGATGCATCTGTCCGCCAGCGGCAGTCTGCGGCGCGTTTCGCCGGCCGGCATCAATGTGCGCAGCAGGGTTCACGAATACGGCGGCCTGCCCTACTGCAGCTCGGCAGTTTCGGTGTTTTATTGCGACTTTGCCAGCCAGCGCATCATGCGCCAGACGTTCGATCAACAGACCCAGGTTGCAGGCCAGGCCACGGCGCTGACGCCGGGCACAGAAGATTCTGCGGCCTTGCGCTACGCCGATTTCATCTTCGATGCAGCCCGCCAGCGGCTGATTTGTGTCCGCGAAGATCACCGCGACGGCAACACCGTGAAAAATACCCTGGTGGCTATTGACGTGCACAACGGCAGCGAGGGCACACTGTTGTTCAGCGGAACCGATTTTGTTGCGTCACCGCGACTGTCGCCTGATGGCAGCACCCTTGTGTTTATCAGCTGGTCACACCCGGACATGCCCTGGGACAGTACCCGGCTTCATATCGCCGCGCTTGACGAGGTCGGCGGTTTCGCAGACGTGCGAACTCTGCCTCAGGACCAGCCGGCCGCAATTGTACAACCAACATTCACACCTGCGGGCGACCTGCTGTTTATTGCCGACTGGAGCCAATGGTGGAATCTGTACCGGCTGCCAGCCAGTGCTCTGGGCAAAGCGCCAGCGTTAGCGGCAGTTGAACACCTGGTCCCGATCGCGGCCGATTGTTGTGGCCCGCTTTGGCAACTGGGCGTGCAGAACTACGCCTGCGCCGATGACAACACACTTGTGCTCAGCATTAACCGGGACTGTCGCTGGGAACTGGCATGTTACGACATCGCCCGTGAATCGCTGGAAACGGTTCAGGCAGACTATGGCGCGCTGGACACCGTCGCCATCGCGCAGGTCAATGGCTCGCCGGAACTGCTGGCCTGCGGCAGCCCCCTGGCTGACGCCATCCACATCACCTCCTGGTCACTGGACGGGAGCCATGCTGCAGCACCCACAGTACGCTACCGATGTGCAAGCCCGGCGCTGCTGCCCGCAGAGGCAATTTCGCCGCCAGAGCATCTGCAGTTTCCCGGCGCCGATAACAGCAGCGCCTATGGCATCTATTATGCGCCCTGCAATCCTCAGTATCAGGCCCCTGACGCTGAAAAACCGCCGCTGATTGTTATGGTGCACGGTGGCCCCACCAGCTCGGCTAAACTGCATTACAATCCGGTCATACAGTTCTGGACCAGCCGCGGCTTTGCGGTTTTTGATGTCAATCATCATGGCAGCACCGGTTACGGCCGTGAGTTTCGCCACAGCCTCTACGGCAGCTGGGGCGAGATTGATGTTGCTGACGTCATTGCCGGCGTGAAGCACCTGGTCAACCGGGGCATGGCTGATGCGAACAAGCTGGCGATTCGAGGCGGCAGCGCAGGCGGATATGTGGTCCTGGCCACCTTGGCGGCCTGCGATCTGTTCGGCGCCGGCACCAGCTACTACGGTGTCAGCGACCTGAGCCTGCTGGCGCGCGACACCCACAAGTTCGAGTCGCACTACCTTGAACAACTGATCGGCCCCTGGCCGGCAGCCCGCGAGCTGTACGAAGAGCGCTCGCCGATCAACCATATCGACCGTATCCGGGCGCCTGTACTGCTGTTTCAGGGGTTACTGGACAAGGTGGTGCCGCCCAACCAGGCCGAGACGGTGTTCACTCATCTGAAGCCCAAAAATCCGGCCAGCAAGCTGGTATTGCTCGCTGACGAGGCACATGGCTTTCGTAACCCGGCCAACCAGATCAGGGTGCTTGAACAGGAATTGGCGTTTTATCGGTCTGTGCTTTGGTGACACAAAGGGTAACGTCCGGGGGGCAACGTCAAGAAGGAACATAAATGTGCCTTATAGACACGATTTGTTACTGGTCAAACCGGTATCCCCGTGATACGTTCGGGGTAACTGATGACCAACCTGTCATCCGGAGCAAGCAAGACCGATAGTATTTGTAATCATTTAAGGGGAATAAATTATGTGGATCAAACCTGAATTTAACGATATTCGTCTGGGCTTCGAGATCACCATGTATTTCAAGGCTGACTGAAACCATTACCACAGGCTGTCATAGACAGCCTGTGAGTTCTGCCAAAAACGCCAGCCTAGCACTGGCGTTTTTTATTTCTGCAGCATTCGTTTTTATCAAACTCTGGTTACGGAACAACAATGTTCATTCATGTTCTTGGCTCCGCCGCAGGCGGTGGTTTCCCTCAGTGGAATTGTAATTGCCGCATGTGCAAGGGGCTGCGCAATGGCAGCCTGAAAGCATCCGCGCGCACACAATCCTCGCTCGCCATCAGCGGCGATGGCGAGAACTGGGTGCTGTTCAACACCTCACCCGATATTCTGGCACAACTGGCTGCTTTTCCGGCACTCCAGCCTGCACGCGCCCTGCGCGACACCGCCATTCGCGCCATCATCTTCATGGACTCCCAGATTGATCACACGACCGGCCTGCTGATGCTGCGCGAGGGCTGCCCGCACGAGATTTATTGTAGCGACACGGTCAACGAAGACCTGAACACCGGGTTCCCTCTGTTCAAGATGCTCAAACACTGGAATGGCGGCATCAACCGCCACCCCATTGCACTGGACGGCAGCGATTTTGAAATACTGGGCATCAGCGGTCTGCGCTTCAAGGCGATTCCGGTC
>Ga0136557_1002384_pt1 | contig 10939 bp, 12 predicted proteins | sample AntRauTorckE6832_FD_104796 | JGI IMG/M metagenome (GOLD analysis project Ga0136557, IMG submission 104796) | Saline lake microbial communities from Rauer Islands, Antarctica - Metagenome Torckler E6 #832 | ecosystem: Environmental > Aquatic > Non-marine Saline and Alkaline > Saline | place...
AATCTTTAATCCTTCGAGAATGTGAGCTCTTGACTCAGCCTGATCCAGATCATACAGCGTACGACGGATAATTACTTCTCGTCTGTGTTCAACATAATGTCGCATTAACTCCTTGATGCCCATTACCTTAGGACGCCCTTTAACCAACGCGAGACTAATCACGCCGAAGGTTGTCTGCATCTGAGTGTATTTGTACAGTTGATTCAGAACCACACCTGTATTTGCACCACGTTTGAGGATAATAACCATGCGCATTCCGTCACGATCTGACTCATCACGAATATCTGAAATGTCCGCCAGTTTATCAGTTTGAGCAAGTTGAGCGATCTTCTGTATAAGCGTAGCCTTATTTACCTGATAAGGCAACTCAGTGACAACAATTTGCTCTCGGTTTCCACGGAGTTCTTCAACATTTGCACGAGCTCGGAGTTTAATCTTCCCCCGTCCTGTTTCATACGCTTCTTTTACTCCCTCATAACCATAAATGATACCGCCGGTAGGAAAATCCGGTGCGGTAACATATTTCATGATCTGCTCAGTAGTTATTTCGGGATCCTCTAAATACGCATTAATTCCATCTACAACTTCATTGAGGTTGTGTGGAGCCATGTTAGTGGCCATACCAACGGCAATACCAGATGAGCCGTTTAGCAGTAAGTTCGGAAGCATTCCCGGCATAACAGTAGGCTCGGTAAGCGAGTCATCAAAGTTCTGCTGGAGATCTACGGTTTCTTTATTGATATCTTTAAGAAGTTCCTCTGCAATTCGCTTCATGCGCACTTCTGTGTAACGCATAGCCGCCGCGGAGTCACCATCAACGGAACCGAAGTTACCCTGACCGTCAACCAACGGATAGCGCAAAGAGAAATCCTGCACCATACGAACGATGGTATCATATACGGCAGAATCACCATGCGGGTGATACTTACCAAGTACTTCACCCACAATACGGGCACTTTTCTTATAGGGGCGATTATGAAGCATCCCCAATTCGCTCATTCCATATAAAGCCCTGCGATGCACTGGTTTAAGTCCATCACGAACATCTGGAAGAGCACGGGATACAATAACCGACATCGAGTAATCGATGTACGATGATTGCATCTCATCTTCAATCGTAATTTTTATAATATTGTCTCTGGACATGAAAAAGTGATTTTAGTTTAAACTGAATTTCTTAGTTCTCTGTGTTCTGATCGGCGCCGTTAAATATCGAGATTAGCGTATTTAGCATTTCTCTCAATAAACGCGCGGCGGGGTTCAACAGCATCTCCCATTAATACAGAGAAAAGACGATCGGCCGAAGCAGCACTTTCAATTGTAACCTGCTGAAGCGTTCTCGTTTCGGGATCCATTGTTGTTTCCCAAAGCTGACCGGGATTCATCTCTCCAAGTCCTTTATATCGTGAAATTTCTGCCTTGTACTTCGTCTCTTTTTTAACGCGCGTCAGGATTTTATCCCTTGTTTCATCGTCCCACGAATATTCAATATTCTTTCCGAAGCTGATTTTATACAATGGCGGCGTGGCGATATACACATAACCGCTTTCAATGAGAGCATGCATGTATCTGTAGAGAAAGGTTAAAAGGAGCGTTCGAATGTGAGAACCATCCACATCAGCATCCGTCATGATGATAATTTTGTGGTAACGCAGTTTCTCAATGTCAAAGTCCTCGGTGTGGCCAATGCCGGTTCCGAGTGCGGTAATGAGCGCACGAATCTCTTTATTCTCAAGAATTTTGTTAATACGCGCTTTTTCCACGTTCAAAATTTTACCTCTTAGCGGGAGAATAGCCTGAAAAGAACGATTACGTCCCATTTTAGCAGATCCACCGGCAGAGTCACCCTCCACCAGGTATATTTCACAATGTTCGGGATCAGAAATTGAGCAATCTGATAATTTACCGGGAAGTCCCTCTCCTGCCATTGCGCTTTTACGTTGAACCAGCTGACGGGCTTTACGCGCGGCTTCTCTTGCCTCGGCGGCCATAATCACTTTTTCAAGGATATTTTTGGCAATTTTGGGATTTTCTTCGAGGAAATCATTCAGCTTCTCATACACAATGACTTCAACAATACTTTGAACTTCATTATTTCCAAGCTTGGTTTTGGTCTGTCCTTCAAACTGAGGTTCCGGAACTTTAACAGAAAGTACACAAGTTAGTCCCTCCCTGAAGTCTTCACCCGATGGGCTGATTTTACCTTTAATCAGTTTATTCTTTTCAGCGTAGCTTTTGAGCGAACGTGTTAGTGCTCTTCTGAAACCGGATACGTGTGTACCACCTTCATGTGTGTTAATGTTATTAACATACGAGTGTACATTTTCTGAATAGCTCTTATTGTATTGCATCGCAATCTCAACAGGAACATCATCGGTTTCTCCCTCAAAATAGATCATACCTGAAAAAGGCTCGCGGCTTTCATCAAGAAATTTAACGAAATCACGTACACCGCCATCGTAATGGAAATTTTCTGTGAGGGGTTCGCCGGTGTCTTCATCAACATCACGCTTGTCAATGATATTAATTGTGACTTCAGGATTCAGAAAGGCGAGTTCGCGCATACGCTCGAGAATAATCTCGAATTTGAACTCTGTGGTCTGTGTAAAGATTTCAGGATCGGGTTTGAAATGAATCATCGTCCCGGTTAAATCCGTTGTACCCGTAACCTGCAGTGGCTCCGTTGTTTTACCTCTTTGAAACTGCATGATATGAATTTCACCATCGCGGTGAATTTCTGCCTTAAACTCAGATGAAAGTGCGTTCACACAACTTACACCCACTCCGTGCAATCCACCGGATACCTTATAAGAGTCTTTATCAAACTTACCACCGGCGTGCAGCTTGGTAAGCACAACCTCCACCGCGGGCATATTAAGCTTGGGATGCATATCAACCGGAATTCCGCGACCGTTATCACTGATGGTCATTGAACCATCTTCGTTGATAACAACTTTTATGTTATCACAGTAACCGGCCAGCGCCTCATCAATAGAGTTATCTACAACTTCATTGATAAGGTGATGTAAACCGCGGTTACCCGTATCACCGATGTACATAGAGGGACGCTTACGAACAGCTTCTAGTCCCTCCAGAATTTGTATGTTCGATGCTCTGTAATCTGAATTTTGTTCTTTTGCCATAAATACTACGTGGGTGTACTACTTAGTTTAATGTGTAATTTGACGCCCTAAAATAGGACACAGCGCCTCAACTTCAAAATGAGTATAGGTAAATCATTGCTCCCCCGGAAATCTATCGGCAGACTTAAAATAACAACACTATTAATTCACAAGTTATCCACAATTCCTGAAATTTACCGTTGCATAGAGGTTAAATACTTTCGTATATTCGGAATCTGTCAATAAAAACAAACAACGATTATGGCTCGAAGAGACGATATTACCGGAAAAGGCGCATTAAACGGCTACCGTTCGTCCAAATCCAACAATAAAACTAAACATCGCTTCCACTTGAATCTTCAGAAAAGAAGATTTTATGTTCCGGAGGATGACCGTTGGATTACATTGAAGGTATCAGCTAAGACCTTGCGCACGATAAATAAGAAAGGCATTAGTGCTGTGTTAAAAGACGCACGCTCTAAAGGAATTGCAATTGAACAATAATCGCTAAAGATTAACAACTATGGCTAAAAGTAAAGGTGTTCGTATTCAGGCAATACTGGAATGCACGGAAGCGCCTGGTACTTCGCGTTACGCTACCATGAAGAACCGCCGAAATACCACCGAGCGTTTGGAATTAAAGAAGTACAATCCCGTATTGCGTAAGCATACAATTCATAAAGAAATTAAATAATAACAGGTACGCATTATGGCTAAGAAGCAAGTTTATGGTGATGAAGCACTTAAGCTGAAAATGTCTCAGCGTAAGATGGCTAAAGTGATCATCTCCCAAAAACGAGAAAACGGATCTATTGGCTACAAAGAGAGTACTCTCGATGTTGAAGAAGCCAAAGAGTTTATCGCAGCCCACAAGTAATTCAATAACGTTACTTACTGCGCAGTTTTAGGTAAAAAAGGTTACATTCTTATGTAGCCTTTTTTTGTTTGTGGTAACTCCATCATCACAAACATTATTTATAGTTAATGTTCATAGAATCATACTACATCCAATATGACTTTGTACGAGCAGATTTTATCAGATCTTAAATCAGCGATGCTTAATAAAGAGAAGGATAAAACCCTTGTTCTTCGCGCATTGAAATCCGCTATTCAGAAAAAAGAGATCAGTGAGCGTAGTGACGGTCACGACTCAGCCTCTCTCTCAGATACCGACGTCCAGTTGGTTTTGCAGAAAGAAGCCAAGCAACGAAAAGATTCCATTGCACAGTTTGAAAAAGCCGGGCGTGACGATTTAGCTGGAAAAGAGAAATCCGAACTCTCAATTATTGAGGAATATCTTCCTAAAATGATGACGGAGGATGAAATCTCGGCGCTTGTAGATGATATAATTGAGCAAGTTAAACCCGATGGACCCCAGGATATGGGTAAAGTAATGGGCGCTATTATGCCAAAGGTAAAAGGAAAAGCTGACGGCTCGCTCGTTAACAAAGTAGTCCGCGAAAAACTGAATTGATGGAAACATTTGACCTCATCGTATTAGTCCCTGTTGCCTATCTCGGTTTTAAGGGATTTCAAAATGGCTTTGTGAAGGAGATTCTCAGCATTGTGGGAATAATTCTGGCCGTATTTTTGACAATAAACTATTTAGAGGCCGCTACCAACTTTCTAAGTCAATTTTGGACGTTGGAAGCAGGAACAGCTTCATTTGCCGCTGGGGTAGTTGTATTTGCGTCAACTTTGATTGCCACTCAACTTATTGTTTATCTCATTAATAAAGTGCTTGAAGCCGCTGCCCTTTCTGTTGTAAACAAATTGGCGGGACTTACATTTGGCGCTCTGAAAGCAGGCTTATTTGTCAGTTTGATTCTTATTCTTCTTGCCGGTTTTAACATGCCGAAGCAGGAAACACGTGAAAATTCAATTACCTATAGCTACTTGATAGGTTTGGCACCGGCCTCTTACGACGTCATCGCTGTCATCTATCCCGGAGCTGAAGATTTTGCGGCTACCATCCAAAAAACTATCGACGAAAACAATCCACTTAACACATACTTTTCTAACGAACAATGAGTGACTTTCTCCCCGTAGAGGAGCAGTTAGCCATCATTCAGCGTGGCGCTGTTGAAATTATTCCTGAAACAGAATTAAAAGAAAAATTAGAACACTCTTACAAGACCAGTACTCCGCTTAAGATCAAATTAGGCTGCGATCCCACCCGTCCCGATCTTCACCTCGGACATTCAGTGATTTTGCGTAAACTGCGTCAGTTTCAGGATCTCGGACATACCGCCATTCTGATTATTGGTGATTTTACAGCGTTGATAGGTGATCCCACCGGGCAGAACAAAACACGCCCCGCGCTAACGCATGATGAGATTATTGAAAACGGAAAAACCTATTTCGAACAGGCCTCTCTGATTCTCGATGCCGACAAAACCGAAATAGTCTACAATTCTGACTGGCTTGGCAGCATGAGTTTCGCCGACGTTATCACGCTTTCTTCTAACATGACCGTTGCGAGAATGCTCGAACGCGATGATTTTAGCAAACGCTATCAGAATAATGATCCCATCTCCCTGCACGAATTTTTATATCCACTGGCACAGGGACAAGACTCTGTTCATCTGAAATCGGATGTGGAGCTGGGTGGAACAGATCAAAAGTTTAACCTTTTGGTGGGACGAAATCTGCAGCGTGATGCCGGAATTGATCCTCAAATCGCTCTTATGATGCCGTTATTGGTAGGGACAGACGGTACGCAAAAAATGTCAAAATCGTACGACAACTATATTGGCATTACAGAAGATGCCAATAATATGTACGGAAAAGTGCTGTCGATTACGGATGATCTGATCTACACCTATTTTGAGCTCCTCACAGATGTGTCGATCGATGAACTTCCAAAACTTAAGAAACAGGCAGCCGAAGATCCCCGAAACACCAAGCATTATCTGGCGCACTCACTTGTGAGAATGTATCACAGCGAAAAAGCAGCTAAAGCCGCACGCGAACACTTCGAAAAAACAGTTGTTAATAAAGATGTTCCTGATGATATTAAAACCTACGGCGTTGACGCAGCAAATATTCCACCACTTTACAAGCTTATAAAACAAGCTGGAATGGCTTCAAGCAACGGAGAAGCCCGAAGATTGATTGAACAAGGAGGTGTGAGTTTGGATGGTGAAAAATTAACCGACACTCACGCAGAAATTACCATAGACGATAACGCTGATATGGTACTAAAAGTCGGAAAGCGAAAATTTAAGAAAATCATCAACAAATAGAGGTCTTATGCGGGTTGACAAGGACCGTCTCGAAAAGCATGGATTAGAATCCACTTATAAAGCGTTTGAAGAAACACTTTCATCAGGAAATATTGAGAACATTCGACATTACCTCGATGCGGGTTTTAATCCCAATATAAAAGACCTACAGGGATACACCCCACTCATGAATGCTGTAATGAGCGGAAGTATCAAAATTGTAGAACTTTTGCTCAGCTACTCCATAAATCCTGACCTTGGAAACCGCTACGGCAAAACTCCATTGATGATGGCCGTAATCAGCAACGACACGGAGGCAGCGAAATCCCTATTACATGCCGGAGCCAATGTAAATGCTCTTACCGATAACGGTGAAACGGCACTTATGATGGCGGCCTTGAGTGGAAATAAGGAGTTGATCTCTCTCCTGCTTGAATACACCGCCAATCGCCACATCGAAAATCACGACGGCTACACCGCTCTCGATATCGCGAAAAAAAGAAGTCATGATGAAATAGCCGGCCTTTTGGACATCAATCAAAGCGATATCATTCACACAAAAGGTGAGGATAAGGTTGATGAACAACAGCAGTTAAATCACTTGTTGTTCGATGCAATTGTCCAGGGTGATCTTAAACGTGTTATTGAACTTCTTGAAAAAGGCGCTAATGCAGAAACCAAAAACGTTAACGGCTATACCCCGTTAATGCACGCCATCTCTCTTGAACAAAAAAATATTGTAGAAGAATTACTCTCTCAACAGGTAAATACAGAATCGAAAAACCGCTATGGAGAAACGGCTCTGATATTATCCGCAATCCATCGTAAACACGATTATGTCTCCATCTTACTCACCCACGGAGCCAATATTAATCACAAAGACAACGAGGGTTCAACCGCGTTGCACAAAGCTGTCCATAATAATGACGTTAAGCTCGTGGAAATATTGATTAAGCATAATGCTTTAATCGACATCGAAAACAAAGATAACTACACCCCACTCTACATATCACTTCTGAAAAATGACATACAAATCGCCCGGAAATTACTCGAAAACGGGGCGGACATTAAGCATTCAATAAACGACACAACGATTAAAAAACGCGCTAAAGATCTTAGTAATAAAGCATTTGTAGAACTTTTGAAAGAGTTCGGCTCCGAAGAAAAATAAATAAATGTGTGTGTAAATATCTTAGTTAAATCAACAGCTATGAGATATGAGTAGGCGCCTGTAACCCTTATTCTCCCGCAAAGAATATTTCTCTCACCACAGAAAAAAACTATTCAATATGTCTCTCAAAATCACTTCTCTGAATGCCAACGGAATCAGAGCGGCTGAAAGAAAAGGCCTCAGCTCATGGCTGAAAGATGAAAACCCCGATATTTTTTGCCTGCAGGAACTTAAAGCACAGGAAGAACAAATTCCGGCTGAACTAAAAGAGCTGGGTTATCACATCGCACTCTCAGTTGCTGAAAAAAAGGGGTATTCCGGCGTGGCCACTTTCTCAAAAATAAAACCCTTATCAGAGTTCAACACCACGGGCATCGACTGGATGGATAATGAGGGACGGGTGATTGTATCTGAATTTGAGCACTTTCAGCTGATTAATCTGTACACACCGAGCGGTTCAAGCGGCGATCACCGTCAGCATTTTAAAGAGCGGTTTATGGAGGAATTCCCCGATTGGCTCGCCTCAATAAAGAAAAAAGATCTGCCACAATTAATTGCCACCGATCTGAATATCGCCCATACTGAACTCGATATTCACAATCCTAAAAGCAATAAAAACAATCCGGGATTTTTGCCGGAAGAAAGAGACTGGCTTACTGTTTTTCTTGAGAATGGATTTACGGATCTTTTCAGAACTATTCACGAAGATGAACCCGATCATTACAGCTGGTGGAGCTACCGGGCTCGTGCTCGGGTGAGCAACAAAGGCTGGCGTATCGATTACTTTCTGGCGGAAGAAGAACTCGCGGAAAAGATGACATCGTGCGAAATCTGTTCTGATGTGGTTTTAAGCGATCATGCGCCCCTGAAGCTTATGCTATTTTAGAATCGTTCTTTACCGTATTTTCCTTAACTTACCATGACACATCAACCTGCCGATTCTTAGCTATGAGGAGTCCATGAGTACAAAATTTGAAGGTTCAGAAAAACAGCGTTTGGCGCTTGACCTTTTTATCAAACTGGAGCGCGCTTCAAACTCCGTCTCCTATCGCATAAATTCCTTTATTGTTGAGAGTGGATTAACGGTTTCTCAATTCGGAACTCTGGAAGTGTTACATCACCTCGGACCGTTGCATCAGAATGAAATTGGTGAAAAACTGCTCAAAACAGGGGGAAACATCACTATGGTGGTTGACAATCTCCAAAAGCGGGATTTGGTCAAACGCATACGCAGCAAAGAAGATCGTCGTTACATTAAAATACACCTTACTGACAAAGGACAAGAGTTGGTTTCCAGGATTTTCCCCGAACACGTAAACCATATTGAGCACGAAATGAGTGTGTTGGATGTGGAAGAACAGAAGCAACTCAACGCCTTGCTTAGAAAGCTCGGTAAAGGAGCCGAAGAAAAGACAAAGAAAGAGCAAAATCGCTGATCTTTTCCGATAAAATGCTCATTTCGATGATCACACAACTTATAGCTATTATAAATTAAGGATATAGATACTATTTAGTTAGAGTTCGGAATTAAAACCGGCTGATTCGTGTATAATAGAGTGCATCATTTAAAAACTAAATTACTATTCTATTATGAGTACCGAACAAGCCAACATTAAGAACGATATAGCCATCGATATTGGAATTTCAGAAAAAGACAGAAAAGCTATTTCTGATGCCCTTTCGCACTTACTGGCCGATTCATACATGCTCTATCTCAAAACACACAATTTCCACTGGAACGTAACCGGTCCGCATTTTCACTCACTGCACGAGCAGTTTGAAGAGCAATACAACGATCTGGCATTAGCTGTTGATGAGATTGCAGAACGCATTCGTGCCTTAGGCTATACCGCACCCGGCACATTTAAGGAATTCACCAAATTAACAACCATCGAAGAAGATACAGGAAAGCCTGAAGCGATGGAGATGGTGCGACAATTAGCTGCGGATAATGAGAAAGTGCTCAAAACCTGCCGAAAAGCACTGAAGCCGTGCGAAATAGAAACAGGTGATAATGACGAAGCAACCATCGACCTCATCACAGAACGACTCCACACCCACTCCAAAACCGCATGGATGCTGAGAAGTCATCTCGAATAACACATTTATCTACCATAGATAACCCAAGCGCTGTTTCTGTTTCAGAGACAGCGCTTTTTTTATTCATTTTGCGGGACGGCAGAGCCGATCCCTTGAGACCGTAGTTTAAATGTCGGCAGAGCAGAATGCACCTGACAGTAGTTTGAATATTGAATAAAGAATCTTTCAAAGGAATCCATGGTAAGCTTGTCGAACCATGACTCGACAAAACGAACCAAGGCGACAATACTAATTGACCCTTTTATTGGACGGCAGAGCCGATCCCTCGAGACCGTAGTTTAAATGTCGGCAGAGCAGAATGCACCTGACGGTAGTTTGAATATTGAATAAAGAATCTTTCAAAGGAATCCATGGTGAGCTTGTCGAACCATGACTCGACAAAACGAACCAAGGCGACAATACTAATTGACCTTTTTATTGGACGGCAAAGCCGATCCCTTGAGAGTTGTGAATAAACCATTGAAAACAAAATTACCGTTGATTTTGGGACTTAAACCGCATCACCCGCTCTTTCCTTAATTTTCTGTGCTTGGTGCTTCTGCCACTTACGCGTTTTCTCCACATTTTAAAGCTTGAACGCTTCATTTCATCACGCATCAGCCCAATGACTTCCGGCTCGTTTAGTCCATACTGAAATTCTATGGCGTCGAATGGGGTTCTGTCTTCCCACGCCATCTCTATCACACGAGAGCGCTGTGCTTTTGTGAGTTTGTCTGCTTGGTTTCCCATATTTTCAGATTTTGCTTGTACATTGCTTCGATCTCACCAACATTAACGTCGTCCCATTTCATTCAGCACAAGTGTCTGACATCCGAAAAATCATACATATAGACATGGATGCGTTTTACGCGAGCGTGGAACAGCGCGATCATCCCAATCTGCGGGGAAAGCCGATTGTTGTGGGTGGACGTCCCAACGGACGGGGAGTAATTGCCACAGCATCGTATGAAGCCCGCAAGTTTGGCCTGCGCTCGGCAATGCCCTCCTCTCGTGCCGTAAAACTCTGCCCTCAGGTTATATTTATTCGTCCGCGCTTCGACGTGTACAGAGAAGTTTCCGTACAAATCCGGGAGATTTTTCTCTCCTACACCGAACTGGTTGAACCGCTCTCCCTCGATGAAGCCTATCTGGATGTCACCGAAAACACAATTTCTCAGCCATCAGCCACGCTGCTTGCGAAAGAGATTCGAAAGCGCATAAAAGAAGAAACGGGATTGACAGCCTCTGCTGGCGTTTCTTACAATAAATTTCTGGCCAAAATCGCCTCAGATTACAACAAACCCGATGGACTCACACTCATCCCGCCCGACAAAGCGGACGCG
>Ga0136557_1002385_pt1 | contig 10930 bp, 8 predicted proteins | sample AntRauTorckE6832_FD_104796 | JGI IMG/M metagenome (GOLD analysis project Ga0136557, IMG submission 104796) | Saline lake microbial communities from Rauer Islands, Antarctica - Metagenome Torckler E6 #832 | ecosystem: Environmental > Aquatic > Non-marine Saline and Alkaline > Saline | place...
CAATATTTCAGCAACTTAGGCAGCATTATTCAACCTCTATGGCTACCAACAACACAAATGTAACGCTGACCGGACTGGCCCGACGTTTTGTAGACGACGGCCTGCTGGATGAGGCGACAGCAAAAGATGCCTTTATCCAGGCTTCCCAGAACCGAATTCCCCTGATTACCTATCTGGTTCAGAACAACCTAGCCAACAGTGGTGGCCTGGCGTTTTCTGCGGCGATGGAATTTGGTGTATCGGTGCTTGACCTGGACGCCTTCCTCCCGGAAATGCTGCCGGAGAAGGTGGTTGATGAAAAGCTGATCCGCAAACACAACGCCCTGCCATTATATAGAAGAGGCAACAGGCTCTTTATTGCCGTGTCGGATCCGACCAACATCCAGGCTCTGGATGAGATCAAATTCAACACCGGCCTGAGCACAGACGCCGTTCTGGTAGACGATGCCAAACTTCATGCAGCCATAGACAAGTATCTTGAGTCCCAGGACACCTCCATGGGGGACCTGGACGACGCGGATCTGGAAGGTGTGGAGACGGAGGCGGGTGACCCGGACGAAGACAAAGGGGTTGTCTCGGCTAGCGATGTGGACGACGCCCCTATCGTCAAGTTCGTGAACAAGATGTTGCTGGACGCCATTCGCGGAGGTGCTTCGGACGTTCATTTCGAACCCTACGAGAAAACCTACCGTGTCAGGTACCGGACCGATGGCATCCTGAAAGAGATGTCGAGGCCGTCAATCAAGCTGGCGCCCAAGATTGCGGCCCGCATCAAGATCATGGCGCAGCTGGACATTTCCGAACGCCGGGTTCCCCAGGACGGCCGCATCAAGATGAAGCTGTCGAAGACCAAGGCCATCGATTTCCGGGTAAACACCCTGCCCACGCTCTGGGGTGAAAAGATTGTTCTGCGGATTCTGGACCCGAGCCAGGCCCAGATGGGTATTGATGCGCTGGGCTACGAAGACGACCAGAAGAACCTGTACATGGATGCCCTGGAGCAGCCTCAGGGCATGATTCTGGTTACCGGCCCGACGGGCTCGGGCAAAACCGTATCCCTTTACACCGGCCTGAATATTCTGAACACGCCGGAACTGAACATCTCTACGGCGGAGGACCCGGCGGAAATCAACCTGGAAGGCGTGAACCAGGTTAACGTGAACAACCGCGTAGGCCTGGGGTTTGCGGAAGCTCTGCGGGCCTTCCTGCGGCAGGACCCGGACATCATCATGGTGGGCGAGATCCGGGACCTGGAAACGGCCAACATTGCCATCAAGGCGGCACAAACCGGTCACCTGGTGTTGTCTACCCTGCACACCAACAGCGCGGCGGAAACGTTGACCCGCATGATGAATATGGGCGTGCCTTCCTTCAACATCGCCACGTCTGTCAGCCTGATTATTGCCCAGCGGTTGGGCCGCCGGCTGTGTAAATCGTGCAAGCAAGAGTCGGATATTCCGCGGGACACGCTTTTAGCGGAAGGGTTCACACAGGAACAAATTGATACAGGGTTCACGTTGTACCGCCCCAAGGGCTGTGATAAATGCACTAATGGATATAAAGGCCGCGTCGGGATTTACGAGGTGGTCAAGATTACAGAGAACCTGGCCAGCATGATTATGGAAGAGGCCAGCTCGATTAAAATTGCAAAGCAGGCCGAGGCCGAAGGCTTCCGCAACCTGAGGAAATCCGCCCTTAGAAAAGTCATCGAGGGTGTGACCAGCCTTGAGGAAGCCAACCGCGTGACGAAGGATTAAGAAGTATGGCTGAAAAAATAGATAAACTTCAGGCGTTTGTCTGGGAAGGTAAAGACCGGAAGGGCAACAAGTCTAAGGGCGAGGTGTCGGGCACCAACCTTGCGCTGGTCAAGTCGCAGCTGCGCAAGCAGGGCATTATTCCCAATAAGGTGAAGAAAAAACCGAAACCGCTGTTTGGCGGCAGTAAAAAGGTAACCCCTTTTGAAATTGCCATGTTTACGCGGCAGATGGCGACCATGATGAAGGCAGGCGTGCCGCTGGTCCAGAGCTTTGACATTGTCACAGACGGCCTGGAAAACCAGGGACTCCGGGAGCTGATTTCCGCCGTGCGGAACGATGTGGCGTCCGGTACCAGTTTCGCCAATTCCCTGCGCCGCCATCCAAAGCATTTTGACAACCTGTATTGCAACCTGGTGGATTCCGGCGAGAAAGCCGGTGCGCTGGAACAGATGCTGGACCGGATTGCGATGTATCTTGAGAAAACAGAAATTCTCAAGAAGAAGGTCAAGAAAGCCATGACCTACCCGATCGCGGTTGTGGTGGTTGCGATTGTGGTCACCGCTATTCTGTTGGTGAAAGTGGTGCCGCAGTTCGAAAGCCTGTTCCAGGGCTTTGGTGCCGATCTTCCGGTATTCACCCAGTTTATCATCGGCATATCGGAGTGGATGCAGAAGTGGTGGTTTGTCGTGTTATTGGGGATCGTCGGTTCGGTTTTTCTATTCAAGGAAGCGAAAAAGCGTTCTCTGGCCTTCTCTGATCTGGTAGACAAATACGTTCTGAAGCTCCCGGTTGTGGGCGAAATCCTGGACAAATCGGCCGTCGCTAAGTTCGGCCGGGTTCTGTCTACCACGTTTGCGTCTGGTGTTCCGCTTGTCGATGCACTGGAGTCGGTGGCCGGCGCGACGGGCAATGCGGTCTACCGCGACGCAGTAATGAAAATAAAAGACGATGTCTCAAGCGGTACCCAGCTTCAGGCATCCATGAAGACGACCGGAGTGTTTCCGGTAATGGCCGTGCAGCTTACGTCCATCGGTGAGGAGTCCGGTAACCTGGATGAAATGCTGGAGAAAGTGGCCGATCATTATGAGGGTGTAGTGGACGATATGGTCGACAACCTGACAGCCCTGATGGAACCGATGATCATGGCCGTACTGGGTGTTCTTGTCGGCGGCCTGATCATCGGCATGTACCTGCCAATCTTCCAGATGGGTCAGGTCGTCTGACAACATGGCTTTCTTCGACACTCTGTTCGCAACGCCGTGGCTTCTGTTCACGGCGGTTGCTTTTGTCTCCCTCTGCGTCGGCAGCTTCCTGAACGTCGTAATCCTGCGCCTGCCCAAAATGATGGAGCAGGACTGGCGCTGCCAGTGTGAGGACTTTCTTGAGGTGCCGGAGGAAAACCGCAAGGCTTCGCAAAAGGTCACGCTTTCCTCCCCTGTCTCTACCTGTCCCTCATGCGGCCACAAGATTCGTGCATGGGAGAATATTCCGGTCATCAGCTATCTGGTGCTAAGAGGAAAATGCGCTTCCTGCAAAACCGGCATTTCGCCCCGGTACCCTATTATTGAGGCTGTCACGGCCATTTTCTCGCTTGTTACGGTTCTGGTTATCGGGCCCAGCTACGCGGCACTCTGGGCGCTGCTACTGGTCTGGACTCTGGTCGCGCTCACGATTATTGATTTTGACACCCAGCTACTGCCAGACAGCATGACCCTGCCCCTGATGTGGCTGGGCCTTATACTGAACTATTACAATACTTTCACGGATTTTAGCAGTGCATTCTGGGGCGCCGTCGCCGGTTATCTGTCACTCTGGTCGGTGTACTGGCTGTTCAAGCTGGTTACTGGCAAGGAGGGGATGGGGCACGGTGATTTCAAGCTTCTGGCCGCTTTGGGTGCCTGGCTGGGCTGGCAATTGCTGCCTGCGGTGATTCTGCTGTCTTCGGTGGTGGGCGCTGTGGTGGGTATCAGCCTGATCGTTTTCCGCAAGCACGGCCGGGAGGTTCCGATTCCGTTCGGGCCCTATCTGGCTGCTGCCGGCCTGCTTTGCCTCTGGTTCGGGGCTGAGATCCAGGTTGCCTGGTACGCTTATCTGGGCGTCTGATTGCGTGTCTAATTGATAGTCTGATTGAGAGGGCTTGATGAAGGTTGTGGGTCTCACCGGCGGCATTGGTTCCGGCAAATCGACCATTGCGCGACTGTTTGCCGAGCACGGCGCTCACTGGGTTGACGCAGACGATGTCGCCCGTGAGGTTGTAGAGCCCGGGACCCCGGCACTGAAGGCCATCGCTGAGCATTTCGGAGACGCCGTTCTGCTGGAAACAGGCGCGCTGAACCGTGCGGAACTGCGCACTCTGATTTTTCAGGATGAACAGCAGCGGCAGTGGCTGGAACAATTGCTTCACCCACTTATCCGTGCAAGCATCCGTGAGCAACTCCACCCCCATGGCTATGATTTACCCTACACGTTACTGGTGTCGCCATTGTTACTGGAAACCGATCAGCACGAACTGGTGGACAGAATTGTGGTTGTCGATGTGCCGGTTGAGGTTCAAATAGCGCGAACGACCGCCAGAGACACCAATTCCAGGGAGCAGGTCCAGCGGATTATTGACGCACAACTGCCCCGGGAAGAACGCCTTGAAAAGGCCGACCACGTTATCGATAACGCACCGGGATTCGAGCATGATTCACAGAGCGCCAAAGCTCAGGTGGTCGCGCTGCACGCCCAACTGATGGCCGAATTTCAACGGACGAAATGATTGACGCTGAATCACTGTTGTAGCCGCTTTCCTGCTACTTTCGCCACTGTTACCAGCCTCTGCGGGATGAGGATTTTTGTCTCGATCGCGGCCATGATCGCTGCCGTCAATGCCTGGGGCCTTCAGACTCCGCCCATAGAGATCAACGATGGTGCCCGCCGTTTGCAGCCGCAGGACCTGCCTGTCACCTTTTACGACTTTGCGCCCGAGGAATACTGGCGTGAGCCCAGGGACTCTTACTGGATGGACTTTTCCAACTGGGTTATCCAGCAGGAAAAATTTCAGGGAGAGCGGGTTCAGTCTCTCGGTGAGTGGGCCGACCGCCAGCTTTCCGGCAGCCGGCAGGCCATGCCCAATAACGACAGTTACCTTCGCATCGGCTTCGCCACAGAATCCGAATATGGTGACCCCGCGCAATTCGATCCGGAAGCACGTTTCAAGCTGGATATCCCCACGGTAGAGCAGAAACTCCGCCTGGTGGTGGAAAGCGAGAGTGATGAATTGATTCCACTGTCTGAGCGCCGCCGGAATCGTCAGCTCACAGAGCCTGATCGCAGCGATACCCAGGCCACGGGCGCTCTTCGCTTTCTGTCCAATGTGGGCGACGCGATCAATTTAAGCAACGATGTGGGCGCGCGGCTCAGGCTTCCTGCTGATGCTTTCTGGCGGGCGACAGCAGAAAAGCAATGGCAGGAGGCCGGGTCCCCCTGGAATCTTGCCGTCAAACAGCGCCTGTATTACTTCCATCAGGATGGCTGGGGTGCCCGCAGCTGGTTTGGCGCAGGACGCGACATCGGTAACGGCTGGCAGACGCTGCTGGCCTCAGAGATCGAGTGGCTTCATTCGGAAAGGAAGTTCGAGCTGTCGCAGGTTCTCAGTACCCATAAACGGCTCAATAACCGTTCAACCATTACCCCCAGGCTGGGGGTCATTGGCGAGAGCCAGCCAGGCTGGCGCACAACAACCGCCTTTGCCGACCTGACCTGGCGCTACCGTTTGCACAGTGACTGGGTGTTTGGCGAAATTATTCCCGCCGTGGAATTCCCCCGCACCGCCGGTTTTAAAGACCGTGGGTCGCTGATTCTGAGGATTGAACTCTATTTTTCTGGCAGTATTGACCGGCTCTGGTAAACCACGCTACTTAATACACTCAAAGCAACATTATACACTCAAAAGCCACATTGAAGATTATGAGCCGACACCACGCCCGGCCAGCCGCCGAGGCACTGACCCTTACCCCCATTGCCGTGACCCGGTCCTGTTTCAGGGACAAGTTCGGCGTGCCCCGCCAACCGGGCCTGACCCGGCATGCCCACGCCCGGCTGGTGATCGCGCCGCCGTTTAACCGCGAGGATGCATTCAGGGGCCTGGAAACCGCCAGCCATCTCTGGCTGATTTTTCAGTTTCACGAAGCCGTCCGCGCCGAATGGCGCCCGGTGGTCCGGCCACCCCGGCTGGGTGGCAACCGCAAGGTCGGTGTGTTTTCCAGTCGTTCCCCTTTCCGGCCAAACAGCCTCGGACTTTCGGTTGTGCGAAACCGTGGATTGGGTCATGACCCGGATGGCAACCTCGTGATGAACATCAGTGACCACGATCTGATCGATGGCACTCCGATTCTGGATATCAAGCCCTATCTGCCGTTCGCAGACTCAGTTCCCGACGCAAGCCTGGGCTGGGCGGATTCGGCGCCAACCGAGGGGCTGCCTGTTGAATTTCTACCCGAGGCGGAACAGCAGCTTGCTGAGCTATCTGCCAGTGACTATCCGGAGTTGAAAGCGTTGATCCGAGATGTCGTCAGTTATGATCCCCGGCCGTCTTTTCGCCGCGGTCGCGATGAAGACCGCGTGTACGGCGCCCACCTCTATGACCTGAATGTACGCTTCCGCTTCCTGCGGGAGGGGGCTGCAGAACGTGCCCAGGTGCTGACGGTCTGCTAAACTTCTGCGGCTTTATTTATAACACCGTTATACGATGTTGTCTGACGACACAGGGAAACGTGCCTTGCCTTCGATCCGCTTTGACAGACGAATAGGTGTCCGGCCACTGGCAGCCAGGTTGCTGGTGTATGTTCTGCTGTTCAGCGTGCTGTTGTCATTGGCGGCCACGGGCGTCCAGATGATTGGTGAAGTCGACCGCCGCACGAATGAGTTGCAGGATACGCAGGAAAAAGCGGCTGAACTTGTCGCCGGCAGTATGAGCAACAACCTCTGGCTGATGAACTATGCCGAAGTGGCCAACAGCCTGGATGACATGCGGGCGATCCCTGCCATTGCGCATGCCCGGGTGGTCAGCACCAGCGGCAGCGAGTTCAGCACCGGGACTTACCCGGAAGGGCGCGTAATCAGCCAGTCATTTCCGTTGATATTCAATCGCACCCCTCCGGAAAATCAGGAGCCGATGGGCACCCTTACCCTGACGTCCTCGGTTGAAACGGTCTATGACAACATCCTTGACCGGGCGCTGCTGACCCTGCTGTTCCAGTCGCTGTTTGTCATGCTGGGCACCCTGGGGCTTTTGCTGATTGTGCGCTTTACGCTTTCGAGACACCTTGAAACCATTGCAGATTATGCGGCCCGCCTGAACCTTGATGCGCTGATCGAACCCCTGCAACTGAACCGCCGCCCGCCACGCAGTGCCGACGAGCTCAGTGAGCTGGAGCAGGCACTGAACACCATGCGCCTGCAGCTTCTGGAAGACACCCGTTCACTGCGCAAAGACACGGCCCAGTCTCAGGACGAGCGGGATGAGGCCGTACGTGCAAACCATGCCAAAAGCCAGTTTCTTGCTAACGTCAGCCATGAACTCCGGATTCCGCTGCAGTCGGTTCTGGGTTACGCCAACCTGCTGACGGATACGCCGCTGGATGCGGACCAGAAGGAATATGTCCAGACGCTTCTTAACGCCTCAGAGGGGCTCTCTGCCATCATCAACGACCTGCTGGACATCTCCAGCATGGAGGCAGGGAAGCTGGTTCTGGAAAGCATTCCCTTCGACCTGCGGGACACCCTGAATGATCTTGTGCATATGCTGGGCGCGCGGGCCCGGGAGAAAGGCCTGGCGCTGGAACTGAGAATTGATGAAAACCTGCCGATGATCCTCGAGGGTGATCCGGTGAGGCTTCGCCAGATTTTGCTCAACCTGACCTCAAACGCCATCAAGTTTACCGATTCAGGCCACGTGCTGATAAGCATTGAAGTGCTGGGCCGGCGAGATCAGAACGTGCGGCTCAGAATGTCTGTTGAAGACACCGGTGTCGGCATCAATCCGGAAGACATAGATCTGATTTACGAGCCCTATGTTCAGCTTGGCCAGCGGTTTCACAGGCAACTGCCGGGAGCCGGACTGGGGCTGACCATCTCTCGCCAACTGGTGCGCCTGATGGATGGCACGTTGGAGCTGGAAAGCCGCCCAGGGGAAGGTTCCACTTTCTGGGTAGAGGTATCACTTAACGTGGCGCCCGAAAGCGGCACACAGGTCCGGCCCGACACCAGCATGATTCGGGGCAAACGGATTCTGGTGGTGGATTCCTATGAACTGTCGCGAAAGATCACACTGGAGATGCTGTCGCGGCACGACCTGACTATCGAAGCGGTGAAATCCGCCGGTGAGGCCCTGACGTCTCTCAGGCTGGCGGCGGATGCCGATGAGCCCTACGATGCGGTTGTTCTGGATGGCTTTGTACCGGATATGGACAGCGACCTGCTGTGTCGACAGGTTCGGGGCAATCCGCAATGGCAGCACACCCGGCTATTGATTCTGTCTTCCAATCCCCAGCGGGGCGATGCAGAGCATTTCCGACGGGCGGGCGCGGATGCCTTTCTCAGCAAATCCCTGCGGGAATCCTGCCTGACAGCCATACTGCACCAACTGTTTGCAGACGCGGCGGCTAACGCCCGGGGCTTTCTTACCCGATTCTCGCTGCAGAAAGTCAGTGACAGTACCCGGCGGCAGGCACTTCCCTGTGGCCGCATGAAGGTTCTGCTGGTTGAAGACAACCCGGTCAACCGGACGCTGACTCAGCGACTTCTGGAAAAACTCGGCTGCGACGTGATGACAGCTAACGATGGCGAAGCGGCTTCCAGCCTGTGGCAATGGCATCCTTTTGATCTGATTTTTATGGACTGCGTGATGCCGCGGGTTGACGGCTTCGAGGCCACACAGCGCCTGCGCCAGTGGGAAAAAGCGCAGGGCCGGCGCCGGATTCCGGTGGTTGCACTGACTGCCAGTGCAATGGAAAAAGACGAGGAGCATTGCCGACAGGCGGGCATGGACTCATTTGTTGCCAAGCCGGTAAACATTGAAATGCTCCGGGCAGTTCTGGAACAATACTGCAATCCGACACCGCTGCCCTGACCCCACACTGCCGACATAGTTGAAAAAAGTCTTATGAAAGTAGATTGTCCCACCTGCAGCAAAGCCGTTGAATGGACTGACACCAACCCCTATCGGCCATTCTGCTCGGACCGCTGCCAACTGATTGATCTGGGGGCCTGGGCCAACGAGGAATATCGGGTTCCGGCAGAAAATGTGTCCCCGGACGATCTGGACCAGGGCGGTGAACCCGGTCAAAATGGCGACACGACGAGTCATTAGCAGGCTGGCAGCGTTCACCAGCCACTACCGCAAAGAATTGTCGACTCCCTTAACCGTTTGTAAGTTGAGCACCCTCAGCAGCGCCGTTACAGTGTGCTGCTAAAATCTATCAAATTTTCCCTATAAGGTCGCACCATGAAAGCGTTTCGTATTCCTTTCGTTTTACTGTCGCTGGTCAGTTCAGCAACATTTGCAGCTGACGTAGACATCAGCCTCACCAATGATTCCGCGAAGGGGCAGGTCAATTTCTTTGGAACCAATTCGGATATGCAGGTAGGTACCGGCTACACCTACCATGAGGGCAAGCTCCACATTGCCAATCTTGACTTTCATGCCCAGGGACGCACAGCGCTGGGCAACCTGCCAACCACAGCCGGCCTCGGGTTCCGGGCCATTGGCTGGGATGCTGAACGCCTTGACGGCGGCGCGGTGGGGCTGGGTGGCTTCGCAACCGTGAATGTTCCGGAGGCGCCAGGCCTGTCTTTCACCGGTGGCCTGCATTACGCGCCCAGTATTCTTTCTTTTGGGGATTCCGAAGACATGACCAGTCTGGAGCTGCGGGCCAATTACCGGGTCATCCGCAACGCCGAGGTTTTTGTCGGTTATCGTTACCTCAACACCGACCTGGAAGGCCGTGAAGATGTCCACCTTGATGAAGGTGTGCTTGCGGGTATGAAGCTGTTTTTCTAAGACCATTTCGTGCCGCGGCTCACTCTTTGATCCGCATCTGACTGATAGACTTGTCCCTGGGTTTCAGCTTCCAACTCCAGCGATTAAAGGTATGGCATGACCAGGGCCAAGTCTGACACAACGTCTTTTCATTTCGTCTTTCCACTTCTGCTTACGGCAACGACGCTTATTGCAGGTTGCAGCCTTGACGACGAGGCGCTGACAGAGGCTGCCAATCGCCCGAACAGTTTCCCACCGGGTGTCAATTCGCTGGATGATTTCTCGGAAAGCAGCACGGGGGATAGCAGCCAGAGCTCTGAACTGGAATCCAACCAGATAAGGGTGACGCTTGAAGTTCCGGTCACAGTCGCCGACGATTTTGGCGGAGACGGCCAGGAGACCCGCCGAAATCTGCGAATCGTCAAACCGGAAAGCATCACCGTTTACGAAACCGATCAGACTCTACGGGACCTGGGGGATGGGGGGCAGTCTGTTCGGGTTCAGCCTGATGGCGATAACCAGACAATCATTACCTTCGAGGATGGGCGCCCCCTGGGGCCCAATATTATCATTGAAGCCAGTTATGGCGGCGAAAGAATTCGTTCCCTGGCGGCCGATTCTGACCAGGATGTCAAAATAAACCCGTTTTCTGAGTATCTTGCGTCGGAGACCCTTCAGTCTTATTCGGCCAGCGAATTCGAGCAGATAATGGATTGTGTGAACGATTCAGAAACCGATCTGTGCCTGAACAAGTACGTCTGGGGCACTCTGGCCGACCAGGTTCACGATTTTGAAATCGACATTCCGGACACCGTGAACATCGAAGAGGCGGTTGCGTTTCTGGGTGAGCGCGGCGATTTCGCAAACTATGTGTCTTCAATGGCCGCTTATGCCCTGCTCGGGCGGGAATCCTCCGGGAAGATCAGTGCAAGTTCCGCAGATTACAACACGGTGCTCTGGATAGCCGAGCTGGGGCAGACTTTCCTGGAAGCGAGTCTGGTAAATTCCGGGCAGTGGGGTGTGCGGTATGCCGCGGAAAACGTTGTCGACGATAACAACGGCAGGGGTTATTTCTATCCGGGCATGACTCTTAGTACGCTCGACCTGTTCAATATATTCGTCACCCTGCAGGCCAGCGACATCCCCTATA
>Ga0136557_1002387_pt1 | contig 10917 bp, 9 predicted proteins | sample AntRauTorckE6832_FD_104796 | JGI IMG/M metagenome (GOLD analysis project Ga0136557, IMG submission 104796) | Saline lake microbial communities from Rauer Islands, Antarctica - Metagenome Torckler E6 #832 | ecosystem: Environmental > Aquatic > Non-marine Saline and Alkaline > Saline | place...
TACACTTTTTCGCCTTTCAGGACTCATTCCTTCCGGTCGAAATGCCAAATCCGGGATTGATTATTTATATTAGCTTTGGCACACATCTTTTATTTGTTATCGACTGATATCTACAAGGGTGACAACTTTGGGGGATTATGCTTTGAGTTGGTATCAAATAATCCAACATCCACACTATTCTGTGGTGAGCAGCAAGGAACCCGATTAACAAATAACGAAATTAACCATCCCCATTTTTTAGCTTCTGAATCTGCTTTTCATAATGATCTGCTTTATCCTTGTTCTTATTCTTTAGCTTTTCAAACATGGTAATAGCTTCCTTCTTGCGTCCCTGTCTGGCGTGAATGTTGGCCAGGGTTTCTGAAATGACATCATCAATTTTTTCGGCCTCTTCGCTAAGGTCGGAATCGTCAAAAGGCTCATCTTTGTCAGGAATACGAATTCGGTTTGATTCCACTTCTTCAAGCATTTGAATAAGCCGGTCAAGATCTAATAGAGGTGAGGTTCGTGAGCCTTGCTGCAGCTTCAGTGAGGTTGAAGTGTAGGAGTGAGAGGGAATAGCCGCTTCAAATTTTTCAGGATGAACCAGAAAATAATGCAGATGCTCCATCAGGGGGCTTCCCGGCGCATAGGTTTTTGCTTTTAAGGCTTCTGAGATGGCCCGATCGTTTTTATTTTGAAGATGGTAAAACCAGGAAAGCAGAAAATGTCCAACCGCATCAGGGCCACGCCTTTTCAAATGCTTGCTGAGCTTGAGGGTGATCTTCTCAGGATCTTCCTCGAACTGCTCGACATAAGAAGACAAAGACTTTGGTATGTTGAAAGGTAATTCCTGCATAAATTTTTTCTAAGCTTCAGCTATAATAAACGGAAGATGGTTCACAATCAAAGTTAATCACCAATTACTTACTGCATCGCTAAACATATTATTAGCTACTTGCTGTAAAGCGCTATTAGCAGCTGTATTTTCTCCACCAATGGGATCCTCCGAAGGATCATAATTTGATTTTCCATTAAAAGATGAAGTCCACTCCGGTTCGTCTTCATCGGTATATCTGAACGTGGCATTTACAGTAATGGAAACTTCATTTTCATTCACCTGCTCATCTCCGCTAATACTAAAGGGGCGATTTGAGTAAGTGGTAATAGTGCCATCCAAAACAGCATCGGCATCTTCTTCATTATTAGCAAGCTGAAGGCGACTTTGATTAACAAAACGGTTGATGAGCGCAGTGTTAAGTCGGTTGCTCAGATCTCCCAGTCCGCTATTGGACTGGTCAGGAAAAAAGGGAATATAAATGGTTTCAACCCCGGGAGGGATTGAAGCCCCAGTAAAGCTATAGCGGATGCAACCGCTGCACAGAAAAGCAGTTATTATGGCCAGTAAAGCCCATTGTTTAATCCAGTCCATACTGATCCAGTTTTCGGTAGAGAGTCCGCTCACTCACCCCAAGGGTTTCTGATGCTTTTCGACGGTTTCCGTCAAATCTTTTAAGAGCCTGTTGAATCAGGAATTTCTCTGCTTCCTCAATAGAAGGAATCGAATCGTTTTGAAGGAAATCTATCACTTCAGGTTCTTCTGCCGCTTCTACACCTTGTTCGTCAGGCATAGACTGCATACCCAACGTTGCCTGATCGCCAAGATCTACATTAATACCGGAAGTGTCTGTGTTGTCCATTTCGTTACGTACTGAGGCCGGCAATGCTTTTAAATGCTTTTGGGAAAAGGTGGAATAGAGGAAGTTGGCAAACATTTTTTTAACATCAGCGATGTCATTTCTGAGCTCCACTAAAGCGCGATAAACTAATTCACGATCCTTTTGATCAAATTCATTTGAAGGGCCAGAGGTATCGTGGGTACGGTCATCAGCAACCATAGGCAAATTATCGGCACTGCCCATATGTTGGCGGCCTTTTAAGTATTTTTGAAGCTTCTCTTTGTCAACAAATTGTGATTTTTCGAGTACCACTAACTGTTCTGCAACATTTCTAAGTTCGCGGATGTTGCCCGGCCAGCGGTAAGAGATCAGCAGCTCGCGGGCCTCATCAGAGAACCCTTTGAAAACAGAATCATAACGCGCAGAATATTCTTCTACAAATTTCCTGAATATGGGTATGATATCTTCTTGTCGGTCGCGAAGGGGAGGGAGTTTGATTTGGACGGTATCAAGTCGATAGTACAGGTCTTCACGAAAGTCTCCTTCCTGTACCATTTTCCAAAGGTCTTGATTGGTCGCTGCGATTACTCTTACATCTGTAGTTTGGATTTTACTAGAGCCTACCCTGAAAAATTCACCGTTTTCAAGTACCCGAAGGAGTTTCACTTGTACATTTTTGGGAGTATCACCAATTTCATCGAGGAAGATGGTGCCGCCATTGGCCTTTTCAAAGTACCCCTCGCGTGAAGTTTCTGCTCCGGTAAAGGCACCCTTTTCGTGGCCAAATAATTCACTTTCAATGATACCTTCAGGAATAGCTCCACAGTTTACGATAACCAGATTGTTTCGGCTGCGCTCACTCATAGCATGGATAGCCCGAGCCGTTACATCTTTACCAACTCCGCTCTCTCCCTGTAGGGTAACGGTAATGTCGGTCTTGGCCACTTGCATGATCTTGTCAATAAGCTGCCGCATCGCCTCGGAAGTACCAAGTAAACCAAATTGTTCCTGAAAAACTTCGCGATCCATAAAAATAAATTCATTAGTTGTGGCTTACTTTTCACTAAAAAAAGAATAAAACTAAGCCTTAAATAGCTCTGTCAGATTGGCGTAAGTTAACGATTCTTAGCTAAGTAAGTAAATGCAAAGTGGGGAAATTTAAGGCAGATCTTTACTGTTTGATAAGCTCAGTTGCGTGTTCTACAGGAATAGATCTTGTTTCTTTAAAACTAGAAAGAACAAGGTTAGAACGGGTTTTGTTAACACCTTCCCAAGCTTGAATTCGTGAGAGTAAGCTTTCGAAGGAGCCGGTATTTTTTGTACGGACTTTAAGAAAATGAGAACCATCGCCAGTTATAGAATGACATTCCAAAATTTCAACTTCATCACCAGCTTTTTCCACAAAATTTGTGTAATTCTCAGAGCCGTCCACTTGTACAAAAATAAATGCAGTGATGTCAAAATGGAATTTTTTGCTATTTAAAATAGCTTTATATCCCTCAATCAAACCACGCTCTTCCAGCTTTTTCATACGCTCAGAAACAGAAGGAACTGATAAATTAACGATCTCAGCAATAGTATTGCGCTGTGCTCGCCCATGCTCCTGCAGGTGATTTAAAATGGTGATGTCAGTTTCATCCAACAAATGACTCATATATTCCTCTAATAGACCTAAAATTTCTTTGATTGATCGATTATAGCCTTAATAATTTAGGTAGTCAACTGAAAAAGTACTTTCATTTAAATTCAGATAAAAGCTAAACCAGCTTAAAAAATCTGTAACAAAAACTGTAATACCTCTTATCTTTGAGCCTCTAATCAAAATCACAATAACTGCACAACATGCTAGATATTAACTTCATCAAAGAACACCAAGAACAGGTGGAACAGGCCATTATAAATAAAGGAGAGAAAGACACTTCAGTAGTGGAAAAGCTGCTTTCCGTAGATGAGGACTGGCGAACAAAAGTGCATGAAGGTGATGTGTTACGAGCTGAAAGCAATAGCAAAGCCAAAGAAATTGGCAAGTTGATGGGGCAGGGTAAAAAGGAGGAGGCACAAGCCATCATCAAGGAAACATCCGAGATGAAAGAAAAAATCAAAGAACTTGAAGAAGCCGTTCGTGTGCTGAGCGAGGAACGGGAGGGCTTGCTGCTGCGTATCCCAAATGTACCTCACCCAAGCGTACCTGTTGGGGCAACCGAAGAAGATAATGTGACTTTTAAAAGCTTTGGTGAGATTGACGAACGGGGATGGCTTAAACCTCATTGGGAACTCACCGAAAAACATGGGTGGATCGATTTCAAACGAGGTGTGAAGGTAACGGGAGCCGGATTTCCATTTTATATCGGGCCTATGGCACAGCTACAGCGAGCGCTTATTAATTACTTCATCAATGAAGCAGTTAAAGCAGGTTATACCGAAATGCAGGCTCCTTATTTTGTGAATGAAGATTCTGCTCGCGGAACAGGCCAAATTCCCGATAAGGAAGACATGATGTATGTGATTCCCCGCGATGAATTTTTTGCGATCCCTACAGCAGAAGTACCTGTAACTAACTTCCATCGTGATGAAATTTTTGAGATGGAGGATGTTCCGCGAAAGTATGTGGCTTACACTCCTTGTTGGCGTCGAGAGGCAGGTTCCTATGGAAAAGATGTAAGGGGTTTAAATCGCCTGCATCAATTTGATAAGGTAGAATTAGTGAAGATAGTAAACCCGGAAGATTCTTATGATGAGCTGGAAAGCCTTCGCGAACATGCTGAAATGCTGCTCGAAGCTTTGGAATTGCCATACCGAACTTTACTGATGTGTACCGGTGATATGGGTTTTACCCAAACTAAAAAATACGATCTGGAAGTTTGGAGTCCGGGCCAAAAACGCTGGCTTGAGGTAAGCTCTTGCTCCAATTTTGAAAGTTTCCAGGCACGACGGATGCAACTACGTTACCGAAATGAAGACAAGGAAATCGAAATTTTGCACACATTAAATGGGTCTGGTTTAGCACTGCCTCGAGTGGTAGCAGCCATTATTGAAACGTATCAGGAAGAGAATGGAAAAGTGAGAGTTCCAGAAGTCCTAAAGCCGTTCTTTGGAAGGGATTATTTGTAGAAAATGCATCTCTTAAGTAAAGTAAAGCTGATGAAATCGATTTTACTTTAAGGGTAAATTCTCTTTGTTTTGGCTTTTAGACTGTTATATTCAGTTTTTTAAATCAATCTATTTTTCTATGCGCCAATTCATTCTCTTAATTTTATTTTTATTTGCAAGTTTGAATATACACGCACAAAAACGTGCAATGACGACCGATGATTATCTTAATATGGTGAGAATCGGTTCTTCGATGATTTCACCAGACGGTAACTCTGTTATTTTCGGAAAAACGGAATTAAACTGGAAAGAAAATAAATACGAAACTAAGTACTATTACATTCCCGCAGACAGTGGCGAAAGCTACCAGTATATAGGGGAAGAGGGTGGTAGCAGTCTTCAATACTCCCCGGATGGTAAGTACATCTCACTAAAGAGAGCGGTAGATGACAATTCCCAGATCTTTCTACTTCCTACAAGCGGTGGAGAAGCCGTCCAGTTGACCGAACATGAAAATAGTATTGGCAGTTATGAGTGGTCTGAAGACAGTAAATCTATCTATTTTGTGGCAGATCTTCCCAAACCAAAAGAAGAAGAAAAGAAGTATAAAGCCGGTTATGATCACTTTTTTATGGATGAATCTCCAAATGGTCAAACTGAAGGTGATTGGAATCATCTTTGGAAATTTGATCTTGAATCCAAGAAAGAAACGAGACTTACGCGCGGTGAGCATATTATAGGTAGTTTTGAAGTTTCCCCGAATCAGGAAAAAATTCTGCTCACTCTCCGTTTTGAAAATCGTAGAAATCAAGGAAACCTTTCTGAGATTTACATGTTATCTGCAGGCGATACCACGGCCGTTCGCCTTACAGAAAACAAAGCACCGGAAGGAAACCTGACCTGGTTGCCCGATAATGAACATTTTTTGTTTATGGCTTCGGATGATGAGGAATGGGAACTTCGCCAGGATAAGCTCTGGAAAATGAATGCAGAAACTAAAGAATACCAGCCTCTTTCGAATGCTTTTAATGGGGATATGAGAGGTTACTATGTAACGGAAAATGGCGAACGGGCTTTCTTTACAGGCAGTGTAAAAACAAATTCGAATGTGTATTCCATTGATCTGGAAACGGGTTCAATAAGCCAGTATTCTGATATTTCCGGTTCCGTTTATATTAGGGGCATTGACAGAAGCAGAGAAAAAGTTTTGTTTACTAAAGAAGATGCAGTAACCGCTCCGGATTTATATGTAGCTGATGTTGAAGACCTGAACAATCCGGTGCGCCTAACGGATTTAAACCCTTTGATAAGAGACAGCCTCGATCTTGCTGAATTTGAAGTAGTAAGCTGGGAGAGTACGGATGGACTTGAAATCGAAGGAATAGAGTATCGCCCTAAAGATGTTGAGAATGATGGATCGGCTCCATTTTTACTCCATATTCATGGCGGACCTGCAGGAGTGTTTACAAATAGTTTCTCTGCGAGATACCATGTATGGGCTGGTCTTGGATATGTGCAATTGGCGCCGAATGTGCGGGGAAGTACTGCTTATGGAGATGATTTTCTTCGTGGAAATATGGACGATATCGGAGATGGGGATTATCAGGATCTGATGACCGGAGTAGATAAACTGGTCGCTGATAATAAGATCAATCCAGATAAGATGGCTGTAAGAGGCTGGAGTTATGGGGGAATTTTGGGAGGAACTGTGATTACCAAAACAGATCGTTTTAAAGCAGCTTCTCTTGGAGCAATGGTATCGGATTGGACCTCGGAATATGCCCTTGGGTTTAATTTTGATATTAGCTTGTGGTATATTGGAGGAACGCCATGGACTAATCCCGAAGGCTACAAGAAGCGCTCTCCGGCAATGCATGCACAGGATGTAACTACACCTACTTTATTTTTACATGGCCAAAGAGACCGTGTAGATACCCCGGCCCAAAGCCAGATATTTTTCACATACCTCAAAGATATTGGCAAAGTAGATACCCGCTATATTTCATTTAAAAGAGAAGGGCATGGTTTTAGCGAACCCAGAAATCAAAGAACCCGGGATATAGAAGAGATTAAATGGATTCAAAAATATACTCTTGGAAAAGATTGGGAACCCTGGAAGCGTGCTGATAAGCCAGAAGAAACTAAAAGTGAAGAAAACCCGGAAAGCAATTGATTAATAGTCCTAATAAAAAAGGGATGTGTAACTGGCGCGTAAATATTTGAGTTAGCTATACATCTCTTTTCTATTTTTTTTCTTGGCCAACCACACAATTCCCCAGATCATCCCAATTAAGGCAAGGGCAATTCCAAAACCACCGAGGAAAGCGTAAAGCAGGTAAGGGACTATCAAACTGATCACAATTCCGGAAATGGCTTTGAGGGGAGCTGCAGCAACAGCAGATGCGCCAAGAAAAGAGTTCAAGAGTCGGGCCAATCGTGTAAACATGGAGATTGATTTGATTAATGGGTGATCAAAACTACGATACTGCTTTTAAAAAGATTCAAAGTGATTTAGTGATAATGGTGATATAAATCAGGGATTAGATAAAAACTAAATTACCAGGATTAAGTTTGGGATCTGTTATATGAAACAACACTATATCACCCAATCACCATATCACTTAAGCCACAGCATGTATCTCAGTCTCATCGAAGTTAAGAAGCAATTCTAAGATGGGATCCATTTCATCATGTCCCATGAGTTCCATACGAAGGTTTTTACCATTTCGAACGCCCTTCAGATACTGCCCATAATGTTTTTTCATAATGATAACACCATAGCGCTCACCATGCTGCTGAACAGAGAGACGGAGTTGTTCGGCGCATAATTCCACGCGTTGCCTGACAGTAGGTTCTGGCAATAGTTTGCCTGTTTCCAGGTAATGTCGGGTTTGCTCAAAGATCCAGGGATTGCCAATAGCACCACGGCCTATCATCACACCATCTACTCCGGTTTCTTCGAACATTTTTTTAGCAAGTTCGGGAGAGGTTACATCTCCATTTCCGATAATGGGGATTTCCAGTCCGGGGGTATTTTTAAGTTTTTTGAGCCAATCCCAGCGGGCATCTCCTTTATATTTTTGAGCCCTCGTACGAGCATGAACTGTTAGGGCCTTCACCCCAAGCTTTTGTAACATCAGAGCTACTTCCTGGATCTTGATGGTATTGTCATCCCATCCCAAACGGGTTTTAACAGTTACAGGCCTATCTTTTACGGCATCAACTACGGTGCCGGCCATGCGTTCCATCATACTGAGATCTTTTAGGCATCCTGCTCCGGCTCCTTTCTTCACAATTTTATAAACCGGGCAACCAAAATTGATATCCACAAGATCAGGATTTTGGTTAACGGCTACTTTTGCCGCACCTTCCATGGCTTCTTCACGGCCACCGAATATTTGAACCCCAAATGGTCGTTCCATTTCCTCGAAGTCCATTTTCTGCATGGCAATATCAGAATCACGGATAATGGCTTCCGAGCTAATAAATTCGGTGAATACAATGTCAGCGCCTTTACGCCGACAGATTTGTCGGAAAGGTGAGTCGGTCACATCCTCCATAGGGGCAAGGAATAAAGGTTGACTCGGCAATTCGATCGGACCAATGTTCATTATAAGAATAGTCTTTTAGTTCTTTTGATAACCAAAGATATGGAAAATTAAACAGGCTTAATGAAAATAATTTGTAAGGAATACGCCTGAAGTTGCTCTAACCCTAGAAAAAGATATAACAAAGTTATGGAATATTGGAAAAATCAATCCGGTTGGATGGCTGGGATTACCGGTTTCCGTCGCATTATTTTATCACGATATGCACCAAAGACCGGTATCATTATTTTGGGAAAATCTGTAATGGAATTATGGGATTGTCGGAACAGGGCTGTGCAGCATGGTATTTTTGGAACCAGATCCCCAATCATTTCGATAATGTAAAATTGGATGCATTTATCGTAATGCCTGATCACGTTCACGGAATCATCCAAATTATCCCCGATGAAAATGGTAGATATTCCGTCGATCCTGTTGGTGCGTTGCATGCAACGCACCAACAGGATCGGGATATTAATAACCGTATGTCGGCCATATCTCCAAAACCAAAATCATTGTCTGCTGTGGTACGGTCATACAAATCCGTCCTAACCCGTTGGTGCAATCAAAAAAATTATGAATTTGGCTGGCAATCCCGATTTTATGACCACATCATCCGTAACCCAAAATCCCTAGACAATATCCGCCAATACATCGAAATGAATCCGGTAAAATGGGAATCAGACCGGGAATTCCCAATCAATTCCCAATTCTAAATTGAATCGTACCGTAAAAAGTTCTGGGTGGTGATGGGATAATACCAGGGCCGGGATATCCTGTGGCGCGACGTGTATAATACCAGGAATCCAATACATTATTAATGCCCGTCTCCAGCTTTAAATCTTTCCATGAATAGGAGGCTGAAAAATCCAGCACATTATAGGCAGGAATTTCTCCACGGATGCCGCTTTGACTATCAAAAGGGTTTTGTTCGGCATTAGAAGCATCAGTAAACTGTTTGGAAATATAGGTGTATTGCAGGCTGCCTAATAGGTTTTTATACCCGAAATTTAACCCGGTTTTTAAGTTCAGCAGGGGTACAAACTCTACCTTATTTCCTTCTACTCCCGAAATATCAGAATCGCGATATTGAGACTGCGTAATTGCGGTATTGGCAAAAACACTAAATTTTAAGTCGCGGTTATCATTACCGAACAAAGGCAGCAGATTGAGTTCAACTAAACTCTCGATGCCATACATAAAGGCCTGTCCAATATTTCCACGAAACCGAACAACCCTGCCCGTTTCTTCCCTTTCACCATCTGCATTTGCACGGGTTTCGGCTCTAAGTACTTCGCCGATTCGGTTATCATACATCAATCCAAAGCCACCAATGTCGAAGGAAATGGATTCTCCGAAGCGGCCACGGAAGCCGAAATCTGTAGTAAATCCGCTTTCATCAGTTATTTGTGGATCAACCTGGAAAGTGGGATTCACAATACGGATATCATTAAAAGTGACCGAGCGATAATTTTGAGAGAAGTTTGCATAGAATTCGGTCCGTGAATTAGGGAGATAGCTGATTCCCGCACCTAATAACACAAAACTTCGATCAAATTCCCGGTCGTCTTCAAAGGTGTCATTTTGAATGGGATTTCCAGCCAAGTCAAAATTCACACGCTTAAACGTACCCTTACTTTGTGTGTTGATGTATTCAAAACGAAAGCCGGGAGTGAAGGAGAGGTTGTCTTTCAGATAAAAGATATTTTCCCCGAAAATAGCCAGGTTTTTATTGGGGAAGGTGAAATTGGATTGGTTCGGATAGTCAGGAAATTGCTCATCGGCTAAGGTGAAATCTGTTTCAACGCTGGCGGTTCCAGGACCTTGAACGGAAGTGTTCTTTGAGCTGTAAAATTTGCTACCGATCAGAAGCACCGCATTTTTATCTCCAATTGTATATCGATTCAAAAGACGTACTTCAGTCCCCCAATTATTGAAATCGCCCAGGATCAGATCACGTGGTGCATCCAAGTCATCTTGCTGCGACACGCGGTTAGTTCGGAATCCTACAGACTTTCGGGAAGCATCTAAGCCATAAGCAAGAACGCTTAGTTTGGTCTTATAGGAAAACTCATGCTCGAGATTCAAGGATGCCAGCTTCCAGTTCACGTCAAACCAATTACGTGTTCGGTTGCTGACGGTTGGATCACGGTAGAATTGAGCATCCGTCAATCCTCCCGGCTGCTGGGCAAGATAATTCAAGTAAGTAAGATCTAGCCCGATCTTGGTTCGATCACTAAGCTGATAATGAGTATATAAGTACACATTATTCGATTCGAAATTGGAATTAGGCCGAAAGCCATCTCCCTTTTTATAATTGTAGTACCCATAATAGCCAACTTTGCCTGAAGTTCCGCTTACACTGTTGAATGAAGTAAAGAGTTGATCAGAACCAACAGATTGACGTGAAATGACTTCAAAAGCTTTATCCCTCACTGGCTTTTTCATGCGAAAATTTACCAATCCACCAAACTGAGTTCCATATTGCAGGGAAGCCGCTCCGCGAATAACCTGTATTTCCTGAAGCCCTTCGGCGGGAGGCGTATAATAGCTTTCCGGATATCCCAAAACATCGGCACTGA
>Ga0136557_1002388_pt1 | contig 10910 bp, 10 predicted proteins | sample AntRauTorckE6832_FD_104796 | JGI IMG/M metagenome (GOLD analysis project Ga0136557, IMG submission 104796) | Saline lake microbial communities from Rauer Islands, Antarctica - Metagenome Torckler E6 #832 | ecosystem: Environmental > Aquatic > Non-marine Saline and Alkaline > Saline | place...
AGGTCTGTCGGCTCTGCAATCTACTTACCTCTTTGTGTTTGATGTATCAGTTAAACAGGCACAAATATTTGATTCACTTAAAACCTCTCTGGATAAGTTTAAGCCTTTCTATTATGAGACGCAGCAGCTCACTAAATTGATAGAATCAAATGTAAAACAAATTCATCATTTGAGATCCTGGTTCCACGAGAATGCTGAAATATATTATGATGAGATCATTGACCAAACATGGTATGTGCAAAATTCTGAATCACCGGGTATGTACGAAGATATTCCATTCTCTGTCATAGGATTCACAGGTGATTCACTTTTGTTTCTATTTGTAGATTTAGCGTATTCAAAAGAAGTAGATTTTAATTCTGTTATTCTTGCGCAGTTATTTGAGGCACCGGAACTACAAAACATTCAGTCATCAATTGATGAATTATACATCAGAAATACATTTACAACCAGTATAGATTCAGAAAGCTCAAATAGTGTTGCGCCCACTCAATATTTACTTAACGCCTACCCCAACCCTTTCAACCCATCCACCCAAATCCAATACACACTCCCCGAGGCGGCAACTGTAACAATCTCCATATTTAACGTGTTAGGCCAGCAAGTACGAACGCTTGCGGAAGGAACACGCTCATCCGGTGCTCACACAACTACATTCAACGCCACCGGTTTGCCAGCGGGGATGTATGTGGTACGGCTTGAGTCCACCGGCCAAACGGGAACGGTGTTTACTGAGACGAAGAAAGTGATGTTGTTGAAGTGAAAATTCTACTCAACACTAAAAAACTCACCCCCGGTTAGCCAATTCACCAAACACCTTGCGGATCCCCTCCTCAAAATGTTGAATGCTGTAAAGAACCGCGGTTAGTGTAATAATCAAAGGCAGAATCCAGAGGGCATACCAAGCAGGTCCGGCGTAGGCGGAAGAAAGCATTCCGGTTACAATCAAGGCGATTATATTTGCCCAGAATGAGGTGCTGTTTTTAGAGAAAGAAAAGCTGTTTTCGATGTATTTGGGAAGAAAATGGTTGCTCCAGAACGCGATTCCCGTAAGCGACAGCGCAGATACAGGATAAAATATCAGAAAGAAGAGGAGGTCTCCGCGTTGAAAGATGCCAACAATCGCAAAAGTAATAATAGCGTCAATTAACACCGGTACAGCCAGAATACGGAAAAGGTAACTAAGACTGATCTTCCAGCTGCTCGTGATGCGCTGAATGGTGGGAAACATACCATGTGTCATTCCCCAGATATTATTTCCAAAGTAGGAAAAGATGAAGATGGGAGAATAGAACAGGATATAAACGAGCTCGGTGAAATGATCATCAGATTGCAGAGCTAAGACCAGAAAACCCGCTTTGAAAATGATCGCGAGCAGACACACTTTTCGCAGCTGTGGATGTGTAAACGCGAGCCACAAAAACGGACGTGAACTATTGGAAGTGCCGCTGAGCAAAGAACGCGCACCAACTTTTTCCTGTGCATAAACAATGCGGGAAAAATACCACGCCGCGATTCCGATAATGAGAAAACCCACTGCACGATATGGAGTAGTAAAATCACCAAGCGCGCAAAATGAAAACGCTGCAATTAATCCTGCAAGACCTGTGATGGAAAACGTTACCGACCGGAATTTATAATCGATTAACTGACGAATAATGTGACTGAACGGCGGAACAGACAAACTTGCTGTTACGCAGAGCAGGGCAGTGGATGAAAACGCGTTGGGTGCCATGATTAGCGGAATACCTAAGAGGAGGCCAAATACCAGCCAGTAGGGATTCAGGAAATCGTATCCGAGGTTAATTCCCCAGCGCCGCGTGTCGGACAGAGCGAACTGTTTGCCGATGACATCACTGCTGTTTCGGTACGATGGGTAAAAATCTTTAATCACACCTGTTGCCAAAACCGCAAACAGTAAACCGTCCTGCAATAAAAGCAGTTGTTCCGGGGTAAACATACCGGAGGACTGATAAACCCGTCCAAGCAGAAAGCCGTAAAACCCAACCGCGAGAAAGCCGATAAGCGATAAAGATAACTTCACCATAGAAAAATCAGCTTTAAAAAACCGGTAGATATTGCCTTTTAAGAGAATGAGAAGGGATTTCATGTATCTGATTTGTAGGTGTTTTGGAAGCTTTTACGCGTTGTTATGGTCTGGAGTTATTAGCAGAGAATTTAGAGCAGTTTTTTCTCTTTCAACGAACAACTCAATTTTCAAAAAGCCAGTTAATATCTTCAGTGTTGCGCTCTTCGGGAACCAGAATATTGTACAGCGCCTCGTCAATCATGGTGGAGCCTTCGGTGGTGAATTGTTTCAGAGTGTCATTGAATACAAATTTATGATCGTGTAAGACCAAAATGTGGTCGGCAATACGTTCGATATAGGAAAGATCATGCGAAGAGATGAGCAACGTGCGAGAGGCTTGTTTGTAGCTGCGAATAAACTCAATCATCTGCTTTACGGCAACGGGGTCGAGTCCGGTGAAAGGCTCGTCCATAATCAGCACTATTGGTTTGTGCATTACGGCTGAGATGAGCATGAGTTTCTTGCGCATTCCGGTTGAATATTGCTTGAGCGGTTTGTGCAATTCATTTACATCATCAAAAAAATACTCAAACAGAGATGTGAAGCGCATTTTGGCTTCTCCGGCTGGTAAACCGTACAGACTCGCGGCAAACTCAAGATTATGATAACCGGTTAACTGATCGACGAGGGGAAGATCATCCGACAAAATTCCCGTTGATTGCTTTATTTCGTGGGCGTAGTGTTGAATGGATTTTCCATCAAAAACCACATCTCCCGAATCGGCTTCCAAAAATCCCATCATCAAATTGATGAGCGTTGTTTTCCCGGCTCCGTTTTTTCCAAGTAAGCCGTAAATAGTGTTGGGATGAAGCTCTGTGTGAAGGTTTTTAAGAACAACTTCATCACCAAAAGATTTGCTGATATTTTGAATTTCAATCATAAAATAGCTGAGTTATTGGTGTTGGGAAAAGATTTCAACATATTTGATCACTGTCTCTGGTTTGGAAGGAAAGAATTTTGCTCGTGGTTTTCTGTCTCCTCATGCTCGTCGGTTAGTTTTATTGCCCTGTCGTAATTAGAGCCTCCTCGCACTTTTTTTGTTTTTTTAATCCCCGGAATTTCACAAAGTGATCGCGTTGCGGAATTCCGGGGTTAGGATATTGGTCGTCCCGCCGGGACTTTTACACGAGTAATTTTTCTTAGGATTCATGATTTTACACAACAATTTCTTCCAATTAATAAGGTTTCAGAAGGCCCCTCCACCTACCGGACGGATCAACGCTATTGAACTTCAACATTATTGTTTCACTTCTTAAAGTGACTTCACCACTAATTTTATTCGCAGATCAGAATAGTGATGAGAAAGCAGTAAAACAATTGGGAAATTCCGGTAAATACAGCAAGATTTGCTACCTTTCAGCATTGTCAGAAGTCTTAAGGATGAAATTTAAACACAGATTGGATCAGTAATTTTTTTATGAAGAAAGAAGATCTCTTTATCGGAGCGCATGTTTCAGCGGCTGGCGGGGTTTCCAACGTGCCGCAACGGGCAAAAGATATCGGAGCGACAGCCTTTGCGTTGTTCACGAAAAATCAACGAAGATGGAAAGCCAAGCCACTCGAAGAGAATGAAATTGACGGATTTAAGAAAGAGTGTGAGCGTCTTGGTTTTACGCCCGATCAGATTATTCCGCACGATTCCTATTTAATCAATTTGGGCAATCCCAAGCCCGATGCCCTGAAGAAATCGCGTGATGCTTTTTTGGATGAACTTCAGCGCTGTGAGCAACTTGGAATTACGATGTTGAATTTACATCCAGGAGCTCATCTTAAACAATATACCGAGCAGGAATGCCTGTCGGTCATTGCCGAAAGTATCAATCTGGCACTTGATGAAATCGAATTCTGCGCCGCTGTAATTGAAAACACCGCGGGACAGGGAACCAATGTGGGGTATAAGCTCGAGCATCTCGCCGAAATAATCGATCAGGTGGATGATAAAGAGCGGGTTGGCGTATGTATAGATACGTGTCACGCTTTTGTGGCGGGCTATGATTTGTCTGAAAAAACATCGTTTGACAAATTCTGGAACGACTTCGACGCTTTGATTGGACTTGAATATTTGAAAGCTCTTCATCTGAACGACGCCCAAAAACCGTGTGGGTCAAAAGTGGATCGGCATGATCCGATTGGTCAGGGACTCATTGGCGAAGATGCTTTTAAATGGATCTGCAGTGATGATCGTTTTGCGCGGATTCCCATGGTTCTCGAAACACCCAACACAGAGGAATGGGAGAAAGATATTACACGACTGAGATCGTACGCATCAGAGTAGAATGATTTTGAAACAGGGAACATATAATTTCGTTTTTAACGCGACAAAACTCCTGCTTTTGAGCTTGGTGGCAGTAATTATATTGAGTTTTCCGGTTTTGGCTCAGGATAGTGACAGACCGGTTGGGACAGATGAAATAGGGGTAAATGTGTATGAAGAGCGTGATTCTTTATACGCGCTCATGCCTCATTCGCCGGAAAATCTGCATGCAGATAAACCCTTTCTTGAAACACCCGATATTCAGATTCAGGGAACGTATGTCCTCAGTCAGATCTATTATAATCCGCTGAAACCCGGCAGCGTGACCATTGAGCTAAAAGATTATGAGATTAATAAAATTTATTACACAGAACAACGCTCGGAAAACTTCAATCTTGATCGTGACAGCATAATCAATCATACCGAGAAGTTTTTAGATCACACTATGCATGTGTATCAAAATGCTTATGAGAGTAGATTAACCGTGTTTTTGAACAGCTATCTTTATCTTGAGCTGCGGGAAGATATGGAGGAAATTAATGTGGATGATTTGCGGGAAATGCTTACCGCGCTTCCGGTAGAGGAGTTGAAGAAACGATTTCTACGATTTACGGAAGCTCATAAACGGCTCACAAAAAAAGCCAACAAGCAGCCTAAGTGGTAATAGACGGGTAGTTGGCTTTCTCTTAATGTACGAAAATGAACGATTTCTCTATTCTGAAACCGGAAATTATAGTTCTGTCAGCATTCCAATAGTAAAAACTAAGGCCATTAAAAGGTAGTAAAAACGCTTAACGTTCTTCTTAGGCTTTTTTAAATGCAAAGATTTACACATGTCTTGTGAAAATCCCAGTTTGTAATATTTCTCGTATAATTTTGCTCTCATGACAACCTCCTGAAGGTTAATGAGTAGTGGATGTTTTATGTCATGCAGTGTTAGCTGTATGTTACTTCAATGTTACCTTAATGTTAACATTTCAATATTCAGTATTAAATACGTTAAAGTCAAGCAGTTTAGTATGGTTTTTTGAAATAAATTATTTAAAGCTTCCGTTACTGTGCCAGATAATCCGTATATTTGGCGGCTTTACAATCCTCCCTAAAACCATCATCTTATATGCAAACCCAGTCAATTCGTAATATCGCCATTGTGGCGCACGTCGATCATGGAAAAACCACACTCGTTGATGCTATGCTCAAGCAGAGCGGAACGTTTCGTGAAAATCAGCAAGTGGCCGACCGAATCATGGATTCCAACGATCTCGAACGCGAGAAAGGAATTACCATCAGCGCAAAAAACACGGCGATTAACTGGAAAAACACAAAAATTAATATCGTGGATACTCCCGGTCACGCCGACTTCGGCGGAGAGGTAGAACGTATCCTGAAAATGGTAAATGGTGTTATCCTTTTGGTTGACGCTGCCGAAGGGCCGCTCCCTCAAACTAAATTCGTTTTGAGAAAGTCGCTCCAGCTCGGTTATCAGCCAATTGTGCTTATCAATAAAATTGATCGTCAGGATGCTCGTCCCGATGCCGTTTTAAATGAAATTTTCGACCTGTTTGTGGATCTGAACGCCACCGATGAGCAGCTCGATTTTACCGTGCTTTACGCCATTGGAATTGATGGTGTGGCGGGAACTGAGCCCGATAATCTGCATGATAATCTTGAAGTTCTTTTCGATACGATTGTTGATGAAGTTCCTCCACCGGATACCGATTCAGAAAAGCCTTTCAAAATGCTGGTTTCTTCCGTTGAGTATAACGACTACCTCGGCCGAATTGGCGTGGGACGTATAGAACAGGGCGTAGTTAAAGTGAATAATGATCTCGGCTTGCTTTCCTATAAAGGAGAGAAGAAAGATCAGGGCAGAGTGACGAAATTGTTTACGTTTTCCGGATTAAATCGCGAGCCTGTTGAAGAAGCAATCGCGGGCGATATTATCGCTATTGCCGGTTATGAAGATGTAAATATCGGAGACACGCTCACCGCCAGTTCCGACATGACGCACCTGCCGTTTCAGGATATCGATCAGCCAACCATGGCTATGTTTTTCCGTGTGAATGATTCTCCTTTTGCCGGGAAAGAAGGTAATTATGTGACTTCAAACTTTTTGAAAGATCGTCTTGAAAAAGAAGATCGCAACAACGTGGCTATCCAGGTTTCTCTAACTGAGAGTGCCGATGTGTATAAAGTAGCCGGACGTGGAGAATTACAGCTCGCTATTTTGATTGAAACTATGCGCCGTGAAGGATATGAGTTTTCAGTTTCACGTCCTGAGGTACTTTATCGTGAGGAAGACGGTCAAACACTCGAGCCGGTTGAGGAAGTTATTGTTGATGTGAACACCGATTACAGTAATAAGGTGATCGACAATCTGCAGAAGAGAAAAGGTATTATGCAGAGTATGCATCAGGAAGGCGAGAATAACAGAATTGTATTCCATGTACCTTCGCGCGGTTTGATTGGCTTCAGAGGCGAAATGCTCACCGATACGCGTGGTACAGGACTGATGCACCAGCAGTATTACGCATACGAACCGTACAAAGGTGATATCGCGGGCAGAAGCCGTGGTGCTATTGTAGCGTTGGAGCAGGGAGAAGCAACCGGTTATGCGCTTGAGAATGTGCAGGATCGCGGATTGTTTTTTGTTGAGCCCGGTACTTCAGTGTATGAAGGTCAGGTAATTGGTATGAATAATCGCGCGGGAGAACTTCCTGTTAACATTGCCAAAAAGAAGAACCTGACGAACCACCGTGCGTCAATAACCGCGGATGCTGTTAAAATCTCCGTTGCTAAAAAGATGAGTCTGGAAGAGCATATCGAATTCCTAGATATAGATGAACTTCTGGAAGTAACGCCAAAATCACTTCGAATACGCAAAATGTATCTGAAAGAGCATGAGCGCAAGAGAAATAAATAACATCTGAATCAGATCAGATCTGATTTCTTTACAAAAAATATTAAAAGCACGTGTGGTTAATTCTGCTCGTGCTTTTTTTTGTGAGCGCTGTTTAGTTTTGTTCAAGGTTTGGAATATTTTGCCCGTTTAGAGATTTAAACTTTAGTAGGCATGGTGACATGCGAAGTATTAGATAGGTTATGATTAGGAAGATACTAAACCCGCCTCGGAAATTTGGCCGAATAGCAGTGTGATACCATCAGCCCGTCAAAGCAGAAAAGTGGGTAACTTGATTGCCGATCACTTTTGTGTCAAACGGGCGTGATAACACTGCCGGACAAATAGCCGCAGCGGAGGTCCGCCGGCCGGATTGGTTCTTTTTGCCGGAACAAAAAGAGCATGAGTAGATCCTTGATACCTGAGTTGGACTCAAATTTGGCAAAAAAAGCATTCACAAAGGTATAGGAAGTAATAAATGCCCATCAATTCTGGCTAATTAAACACTTCTTGAAATCGAACTCAGTTAAATAGACTCTTTGTGGATATCTGTTAAGCAAATATTTATAGCATTTCATGTAGTTCAGTAATTCCGTAATATCTGTCTTACAAGTAAAACAAAGAGTATGAGAATATGTCAATAACGGTAAGATTAGGGGAAACACTCGAAAAACGTCTTAATGAATTAGCAAAAGTCACGGGGCGGACTAAAACATATTATGTGCGGCAGGCTCTCGAAGAAAAGCTTGATGAGATGGAAGATATTTATATCGCCCAGCAACGTATTGAAGAGCCTGAGGAAGAGCGTTGGACTTTGGAACAATTAGAGCGTGGCGATGACCTGGAGGATTGAATTTGACAATCGCGCTCGAAAAGAACTACGTAAGTTAAACCCGCAGGATCAAGATCGAATTCTAAAGTGGTTGCGTCACAATCTGACGGGCGATGAAAACCCGCGCAGATTTGGTACATCTTTGAAAGGGAGGATGAAGGGGCTTTGGCGCTACAGGATTGGCGACCATAGAATTATTAGTCAGATAAAAGATGAAGAGATTGTGATTTTAGTTATACGCATTTGTCACAGAAGAGATATTTACAGAGATTATTAGTCCTTTGGATCTGGATTCAATCCCTCAATCCATCCACTCAACCCGATCTTCCAGGTTGCCTTTTGTGGGTTTTTGACCTGGTTCATCGTGGTAGCCCATGAATAAAAATCCCAGACAGTTCTCATTTTTCCGGGGCTGGAAAAAATCATCCACATGGTTGATCAGTCCCGGAGATCCCCAGTACATGCCGATTCCGTGAGCAGCGGCGGTGAGCCAGAAATTCTGCACAGCCATAGACACAGCCGCCAATTCTTCCCACTCAGGCAGACGCTCCAAAGGATCGCGGTGAAAATAGATGACAATCACAGCTGAGGATTGGTTTACCTTCGATTTCAACTTCTCATATTTGGCTTCCAGAAACTTTTCGGATGGGGTAACAAGCTTGTAGGTTTCGGCGAAAAAATCAGCGAAATCATCTTTCTTTTCGTTGCGCAAAACTTTAAATCGCCAGGGTTCTGTTAGCTTATGATTGGGTGCCCAGTGCGCGTTTTCAAGACATTCTTCGAGAACATCCTTTGAAATGGGTTTGCTGTTAAACTGATGTGGATATACGGACCGGCGGGATCTAATGAGTTGTGATAAATCGGATGTGAGCACGTCGTTCAGATTGATTAACTTTGATTGATGGCTGAGCGTGAATAATATTCAATTTCTAAACTTGGAGCCATCATAAATTGGTACCGGGTATCCTTTTCAGGTGTTGTAAATAGAGATCAAAGAAATTTCGATGAGTAAGGACAATAAAAACAGATCACTTTCTAACATGCTGCGGGAGCGTGGCAGTGAAAATAAGGCATCGTCAGATGACAATCAGAATCCTTTTCCAACAGATAAAAACTTTGAACAGAATCTGAGTACAGTTGAGAAAAAAGACGCCGGTGGTAAAAAAGCCGGGTCAAACTGGATAAAAAATCTTCTCATATTTGTGATCTGCATTGTTCTGCCTGTGTTGTCGTATTACGATTACATCAATCTGCCCTTTTTTGGGAATGCGGACAATAATTCTACGACAGAGGTGATTGATGATTTTGAGGAGGGATTTGCAGATGGATACACCGATGCTTCCGCTACCAATGGGCTTGATTTATCCTACAATGAATATTTGCAGAAACTCAACAGCGGAGAACTGGGCAGGGAGTTTCCAAGCTGGGAAATAGATCATCTATTCGAAGCTTCTGTGCCGGTTACTTATCTGGAGCAAATAGAACAGGCCGATATGCTGAATGGATTGGAGTATTGGGAAATATCAACGCTTTTTTCTAACAACGTTACGGTTGATTATTTGAAGGAACTCGATCAGGCGGAAATCTTTAGCACGTGGGAGGCTTGGGAAATCGGGAATTTCTATGAAGATGGCGTTACGGCGTCATTTTTGAGTGACCTTGCGGAAACAGGTGTACTTGAAGATTTTTCTTCGGCTGAAATAACACGGCTTTACAATTCCGGCGTTAGCGCTGAGCAGATACGATCGGTTTCGGAAGAGCTGAATTTTAAGAATACCTCAGTTAATGAAATTGTTGATCGGGTTGGGAATTAACGTTCTCTCTGATCGAATACATCCCCGTCTGGCGGCTGAATGCCCATGAAACTCCGCCACAACTACATATCAAGCTATCGCCATAAAACCAGCCAGCCGTATTTCGACAAATGAATATTGATATGACAATAGGTTTGCAGCAGAATCGTCTTTCCGGCCTTGTGCCGGAAGGTGCCCTGCTCATAAACTCTGCTAATGCATGCTAATGTCGCATACACCACATTTTGGTGGATGTACTACGATTTTACCCGACACGACCATCATATTGTATTGTTATGTCAAAGCTATATAGTCGCTAACTTTTCAGGTTTAGAGAATACGAGTTGATACTGCAACACAAGCTCAACAAAACCCGGCAGTTTTATTGCGACAAATGAATATTGATATGACACCAAGAAAACCTACTACTCTCCAGAATGAGCCGTCTGACGGGTAAACTCACAATGCTGCATACAAATCCAATTGGTGGCAGATAGATTCACCCTCACTCTCATCCTAAGCCTCAATATGAACCCTGTGGCAAGAATTTCCGATAAAATTTCCGCATCACGGGCTGTAAATGAGCGGGAATAAGGGTAGAAAGCACTTCTCAAACGCGGCATACCATTTGCCAACTTCATCTTGTAAAATAGAATGTAACGAGAAGTTTCCATGATCGATCGCCTTAAATTTTCAATGAAAGCCATGCAGATGATATCCCGCTATCAGGATATCACGGCTAATAATCTGGCTAATATCAACACGCCGGGCTATAAAAAGGATCAGCTTTTCTTTAATGCTTTTCAGGAGCAATTAAACGGACAGAATGTGTCCGACCCTATTGCCAATCAGCAGCTTAACCTTGAGCCGGGAAGTTTGGAATCGACGGGAAATCTGTTCGATTTCGCTATTCAGGGCAACGGATTTTTTAATATCAACTACGAAGGTCAGGAGATGATGAGCCGAAACGGTCGTTTTTCTCTCGATGGTGATGGTTTTATGCGTGATGAAAACGGAGGATTTGTACAGGGTATGTCCGGTGA
>Ga0136557_1002395_pt1 | contig 10873 bp, 12 predicted proteins | sample AntRauTorckE6832_FD_104796 | JGI IMG/M metagenome (GOLD analysis project Ga0136557, IMG submission 104796) | Saline lake microbial communities from Rauer Islands, Antarctica - Metagenome Torckler E6 #832 | ecosystem: Environmental > Aquatic > Non-marine Saline and Alkaline > Saline | place...
GAAACATCTCCCGACCCGGAAACAAAAGAAATCCGGCAGATAAGCTTTGTTTCGCCAGACCATACCAGAGCGGAAATCTATAACGGTAAGCTGGTACAACAAGCCTACCAACAGGGAGGTATGGGGTCGCTCACCATGGCGCCCACCGACCAGATCCTTCTTGCCCGTCTGCTGGCCGACCGCCAGGGTTGCTACCTCCACTCCGACGGCATCAACATGGACGGCAAAGGGTTTCTTTTTGTCGGCCACTCCGGTGCCGGTAAATCGACTATTGCCACCCTGCTGCAGGACAAGGCCGAAATACTCTGCGACGATCGTATGATCATTAGAAAATGGCCGGAAGGATACGTCATTCACGGCAACTGGAGCCATGGCACCTTGCCCATCGTTTCCGCCAATTCCGCCCCCCTCAAGGCTATTTTCTTTCTCGAACAGGCCGACGAAAATACCATCATCGCCAACGACAACCGTATGGACAGCATCTCCCGTCTGCTCGGCTGCCTGATAAAACCGATGGTCAATAAAGACTGGTGGGAGGATATGCTGAACCTGATCGAAGACCTGGTCGACACGGTGCCCTGCTACCGGCTCAGATTTGATAAAAGCGGCAAGATCTACGACAGATTGCAAGAGCTGTAATGACAACTTCCACAACCTATATCGTCCGCAAAAATCTCAATAAAGAACGCCTCTGGCAAAACGGCGGCCCCAAACTGGCACGCCTCGATATCGAGCTGACCGAGCGCTGCAACAACAACTGCGTGCACTGCTATATCAACCAGCCGCAGGGGCAACAGGATTTGATCGAAGAGGAGATGTCCACCGAAATGGTCAAGGACATCCTCGAGCAGGCGGCAACCCTGGGGTGCCTCTCTGTCCGCCTGACCGGGGGAGAGCCGCTGCTGCGACCGGATTTCGCCGAGATATACCTTTACGCCAGAAGAAAGGGGATCAAGGTGGTTCTGTTCAGCAACGCTACTCTGATTACTGCGGAATTAATCACGCTATTCAAAAAATATCCGCCCGGTGAACCGATCGAGATAACCCTCTATGGTATGAAAGAACAGAGCTACGAGGCCGTCTCCCGAGTCAAGGGCAGTTTTGCTGCAGCGATGCAGGGTATTTCCCTGTTGATCGAAAACCATATTCCCATCGTCCTCAAATCCATCCGTTTGCCGGGGAGCGATGAGGAGATCGATGAATTTCGCCACTTTGCCGAAAAACACTCGGTAAATGGCAAGGCAGGCGGCATCTCCATGGATTTTAATCTGCGCGGCCGAAGAGACAACGAGCAGAAAAACACCCGGATCAGCAGACTCAGGGCAACCCCGCAACAGACCCTTGCCATCCTCAGCCGAGATGAAGATGGCTATAGAAAAGGGCAGCAACAATTTGCCGAAAAATTCATGCGTCCGGGCGGAGTCGATCTCTTTAATTGCGGCTGCGGTAAAGGCGGCTCTGTCGATGCCTACGGTAAGTTGCAGCCTTGCCTGCTCATGCGCCACCCAGATCTGGTCTACGACCTGAAAAACGGCACCATCCAGGAGGCACTCGACCACTATTTCCCCAAAGTGTTACAGCAGCAGGCCCAGGATCCTTTGTATCTGGAGCGCTGCGCCATCTGCTTCCTCAAAGGCCTCTGCAACCAGTGCCCGGCCTGGTCCTGGATGGAGAACGGCACCCTCGACACCCCGGTGCAATATCTCTGCGATGTCGCCCACGAACAGGCCCGCTTCCTCGGCTTGATCAACGCAGACGAAAAGGCCTGGCAGGTAGAAAACTGGCAGGAAAGAATCCATAGCTTTGTAAATAATCAAAATAACAACAATAATGATTGAACAACTGTGTGGTGAGAATTTCTCTAAAGAATAGGGTAGTATAACACAACCAAACATTGCTGTTGGGCTGCGCTCCGCTTAGCACCAACCTACAATCCGACACAGGCGGAGAATTGCAGCCAGGATGTAGGTTGGGGTGAATGCAATGAAGCCCAACACGGAAGTAGGCGGATACCAGAGCTAACCAGAATTTCACACCAGCTGGGCGAACCGTCTTCTAACATTTTCACAAATATCATGGAGAACCAAAAGGCATGGCCGAACAGAATACGATACAAATAGACCCGGACCACATCTATATAACCTCGGAAGACGTGGTCGCCCGCCAGATAGAGGACGAGTTCCTCCTCGTTCCCATCGCATCCGGCATAGGTGATATGGAAGACGCCCTCTACACCCTCAACGAAACCGGGCGTATGATCTGGCAGAAGCTCGATCTTCAAAAAACGGTAAACAATCTTGTCGACGAGCTGGCAGAGGAATACGATGCACCGCGCGACACCATCAGCACAGATGTCTGCGGCATTCTCACTGAACTGGTAAATCTCAAGATGGTTCTTCCCGTGAATTGATTGCAAAATATGACAAATTGCATTGTCGGTTGCTACAGGCTGGAAAACTACTATAATCCCTAATATTGCTACCGAAGACAGAAAATGATCTTTTCTGAAATCCTCACATCTCCTGAAGGTAAAACCCTTGAGTTTAAGCGGGATACATCTGCCCTGAAGCAGATCATGAGGACCATCGTCGCTTTTGCCAATACTGCCAGGGGAATGATTATAATTGGCAGGGAAGACGACGGGAAAGTAACTGGTGTAGAAGATCCTCTTCTGATGGAAGAACAATTAGCAAATGCTATTTCCGATTCAATAGCGCCAGCGATAATCCCCGATATCGAGATCTTTACCATAGAAAAGAAATCTCTTTTGTGTATTCGGGTTGTTCATTGGCCCGGACCGTTTTATGTGCAAAGTGAGGGGCAGGAGCAGGGTGTTTATATTCGCATAGGTTCAACAAATCGTAAAGCTGGTCCGGAGTTCATTGCAGAAATTGAGCGACAGCATCGAAACAGGTCGTTCGATCAGTTGCCTTGTCCTGCTTATGGTGTCGAAGCTTTGGATATGCCCTATATCCAAAAGATTTTCACCAGACTTGGTAGAACAGTGGGGGAAGAACAACTTGTCTCTTTGGGGATACTCACCCCTTTTGGCGGCAGGAACGTGCCCACGCATGGCGGAATAATTCTTTTTGGCAAGCCGGATGTCAGGCAGCAAGCGCTGCCTGATGCTCGTGTAAGCTGCGCAAGGTTTTCCGGTACCAATAAAAGCGAATTCCTCGACCAGCTTGATTTTGAAGGGAGTATAATCGAAGTAATTGAGCAGGTTCCGGCCTTTATACGACGTAATACAATGCTATATCCCAAAATTGAGGGAATGAAACGCGAAGATATTCCGGCGTACCCGGCTTTCGCGGTCCGTGAGATTTTGGTGAATAGCGTTGTTCACTGTGATTATTCCTTGATTGGTATGCGGGTTATGGTTGCCATATTTGCCGACAGGATGGAGATACAAAGCCCCGGTATCCTACCAATGGGGATTACACTCGAAGATTTTAAAGCTGGTGTAAGCAGGATTCGTAATCGTGTTATTGCCCGTACTTTTCGAGAATTGGGGCACATGGAGGAGTGGGGGAGCGGCTATAAGAGGGTTGTTGATTTCTGCCATGAGAATGGATACCTGATTCCCGAATGGCAGGAAGTAGGTCCCACTATCCGGGTAACGATATTGCCACATCCTGATGTACAGGAGATCTCCCCCCATGATACCCCCCATGATACCCCCCATGTTACACCCCATGTTGAGCAGTTGCTGATTCTTTGTGAAACACCGTCTGGCCGCGCAGTGCTGCAGAAACATCTTGGTGTTAAAGATAGAAAATATTTCTACCAGGCATATTTAACTCCAGCCCTGGAAGCGGGATTACTTGAATTGACAATTCCCGATAAACCCAAAAGTAAATTGCAGAAGTACAGGCTGACATCGCTTGGCTTGAGGTATCTCAAAAACGCTGGAATGCAACAAAGCCCAATGACTAATCCATGATTGAAGAAGAAGACATCATCATGGCAGAAAGCCCAAAACACCCATGACAAACACCACCAAAACAGAGTTCACACTTTCCGGCAGCGCCTTCTTCGGCCTGATGCAATCGGTATTGAGCCGTGGTGCCTCATTTCGCTTCCAGGCAAAGGGCCAGAGCATGTCTCCTTTTATCCGCCATGGCGATATTATTACGGTTGCAAAAGTGGAAAGCAATGCAGTCCGGGTTGGTGATGTTGTCGTCCTGCTTAATCCTGCAAACAACGCCGCGATTGTCCACAGGATAGTCAACATCCAAGAGAACTCCATTCTCCTCAAAGGAGATAACTGCATCTCTGCCGATGGCATTTTCTCTTATGATACCATTCTCGGCATAGTTACCAAGGTGGAACGCGGCAATAAAGAGGTAAAATTTTGCCTCGGTCCGGCCAATAAGCTCATTGCCATAACCTCAGCCAACGGCTCACTTAACACCGTTTTGCCATTGCTTCGCAAACTGAAAAAACTTTTTTTTCTGCAAAAGCATAACGCCGAGGCATAGTCTTCCAACACTAATCAGTTAAAACCATCAATGACAACTACCTACACAACCACACAATCGCTTCCGGACTTCGATCTCTGGCAGAAAAAAAGAGACAACAACGCTCTCTTTTCCTTTACCCTCGAACTGACCGCCAGATGCAATAACAACTGCCGCCACTGCTATATCAATCTTCCGGAGAATGACCACAAAGCAAAGGCCGAGGAACTCACCACAGAGGAGATCAAGAACATCATCGATCAGGCCGTCGAGCTCGGCGCGGTCTGGTGCCTTGTCACCGGCGGCGAACCCCTTCTGCGCGAGGATTTTGAAGAAATCTATCTCTACCTCAAGCGCAAAGGCCTGCTGGTAACGGTTTTTACCAATGCAACTCTGATAACGCAAAAGCATATAGACCTCTTCAAAAAATATCCACCAAGGGATCTCGAAGTCACCGTTTACGGTATCACCGCCAAGACCTATGCTGCCGTTACCCGCAGAGCGGACCTCTTCCCCGAGTTTCAACGTGGATTGGATCTTCTTTTGAAAAACGCTATCAAGGTAAACCTTAAAAACGTCACTATTAAGGCCAATCTCAACGAGTTTCAGGAGATTGCCGATTTCTGCCGCAAACACACCAGAGACCCCTTTCGATTCGATCCCTTGATCCATCTGCGTTTTGACCGTGATGAAAAGAGGAACGAGGAGATTCGCGATCAACGACTTTCTTCAGAACAAATTGCTGATCTGGAACGTTCTGATGAAGCCAGATTTAGTGCCATGCAGGAGAGCTGTGAGAGACTGATCTTGCCAAACGCCCCTGAAATAACACGTCGTACTGTTTTCTCTTGTGGTGTTGGTGCAGGGGATTTCGTTGTTGGCTGTAACGGATATTATCGTCATTGCTCATCACTGTGGCATCCCGATTTTATGGCTGACCTCAGAAGTCAAACAGTTATTGAGATACGGAAAGTGCTGGTCCCCAAGATTAGAAAAATTGAATCTGATAATGAGGAATTCGTTGAAGGCTGCATCAAATGTTCGATCGTTAATCTTTGTATCTGGTGTCCAGCCAATGGGTTTCTGGAGACTGGGAGAATAGATCAACCAAGCCAATATTTCTGTCTAGTGGCAAAAAGTAGATCGGACAATATTAAAATCAGTTGAAATGTTAGGTCAAATTTGTTAAAGGATACAACAATAGCTTATCCATCAAAGGAGGGAATATGAAAAAAGAATGGGGGAAAACCTGTATTGGGAATCGTCATGAGAAGCACATCAGAAGAGAGTGTGCTAAGCGTATGTAAAGGTGGACCGGAAGGATCTGGTGGGGGTCCTAATAGTAATTATCCCATGTGCTATCTCAACTATGGAAACCAAGATAATTGTAACCAAGCAGGGATGTCGTAATTAGTAACGTCAGCTGCCGTTAGAGACAGATCTGGAAATATTGCTCGCAAATCGCCCTCACGATTGTTGATGAAGAAAAATGGTTGCCTTCGCGCCTTTATTGATTAAATGGAGGCGCTTTGCATTCATTTTTTTATCTGTAACTTGCCATTGTTGAGGACTTTAGTTCTTAACCACTAGTAGTAGGAGCTTGGTTGGTGGTGAGCAAACCGAATCTCAGCACAAAAAGATCTTTCCTGTTAATTTCGCCCAAATTCCTCTTTACTCCATCATAGAGATAGTGTTAAATGCCTCCCTGACTCAGGGAATTGGTTAAAGGAATAGTTGTTCAGCAGTACCAAACATATCAATTATGATGGACTCGTAAAAATCTTTGAGCCCCAAGCAGCCCCTTAAAATGAAGGGTCCGGGGCATCTTACGAAATCGTCAATTGTGATGTCTGCAGAATAATAGCAGTACTCCTCCCCATTATTTTTGAGAGAAAATAATGAGCAGGTTTTCTTGATACACAGGAAACCTCTCAGCCCTTCTTTGCAATTTTTTTATCACAGTATACATGATATGAAAGACAAAATTATAGCCATAGTCGGCCTGGGCTACGTCGGTTTACCTCTTGCGGTAACCTTTGCCCAAAAATACCAAACCATCGGTTTTGATATCAAAAAACAGGCCATAGAAAACTATCGCCAGGGCATAGACCCAAACAGTGCAGTCGATGCGGAAGGCTTCAAAGCCGCCCGATATATCACCTTCACCACGGAAGAAAAGGATCTGAGGCAGGCCGACTTTCTCATAGTCGCGGTCCCCACCCCCATAGACAAGGCCAATCAGCCCGATCTTACCCCGCTGATCAGCGCTTCCACCATTGCCGGGGCAAATCTTAAAAAGGGTGCCATTGTCGTTTTTGAATCGACCGTCTTCCCCGGTGCCACCGAGGAAATATGCGTCCCGATCCTGGAAAAAGAATCCGGCCTGCAATGGAAAAAGGACTTTAATGTCGGCTATTCTCCCGAACGCATCAACCCCGGTGATAAAGAACATACTCTGACCACCATCACCAAAGTTGTCTCAGGCGATACGCCGGAAACCCTGCAGCGCGTTGCCGAACTCTACAGCGCAATTGTCACAGCCGGAGTATTCAAAGCCGTAACCATAAAAGAAGCCGAAGCCGCCAAGGTGATCGAAAATACCCAGCGCGATCTCAACATCGCCCTGGTCAACGAACTCGCCATCATCTTTGACCGTCTTGGCATAGATACCAAAAACGTCCTTGATGCGGCAGGCTCCAAATGGAATTTTCTCCCTTTTAAGCCGGGCCTTGTCGGCGGCCACTGCATAGGCGTAGACCCCTATTATCTGACCTGGAAAGCTGAGTCCGTCGGCTACACCCCCCAGGTTATCCTCTCCGGCCGCCGCATCAACGACAATATGGGCAAATTTATCGCCGAGAAAACTGTCAAAATGATGCTCAACGGCGGGGTCGAAGTCAACACCACCAAGGTGGGCATCCTCGGCCTGACCTTTAAGGAAAACTGCCCGGATCTGCGCAACTCAAAAGTAATAGATATCATAAACGAGCTGGCAGCATACGGTATCGAGACCATCGTCCACGATCCACTGGTCACCTCGCAGCAGGCAATGGAATATGCCGGAGTTGAAATTACCGATATCAGTAATTTCCATAATCTTGGCGCACTCATCATTGCCGTGCCGCATAGACAGTATCTGGAGTTGTCTGTTGAGTATTTATGCGCTACCCTGGCTCATCAGGGCTGTATCATTGATGTGAAGTCGATGCTTGATTTGGAAGCGATGGAAAAGCAGGAATGTAATTTCTGGCGGTTATGAACTATAGTAGCCGTTTTTTCCGAATCCATGGAGAGAAAACGGGGTCTGTCCCAATACTGAAAATAAAATCCTAGTGGGCAAGACGGTGACTTGTGGCAGCATGACGGTGCCTAAAGAGCCACATTCACCTTATAATACACTTTCTGGTAGTAAAAAGGTGGCTTTAAGCCATAAAAACACCTATGATATTGAGCTAACTTGTAGAAATTAAAAACGTTATTTTGGTCCGACCCCAATTAAAATATTCCGGATTTCTCCTTAGCATTTTTCACATTGAACCTGAGTTGAAAAAAGTACAGGATTACTTCATCTCCCTCTGCTACCATTAGTTTTCCCGTTTTTTGGGGAAATATCTGCTGTATGTTATAAAGCTGGACACTTGATTCGCTTAACATGCTTTTTTCCCTGTCTACAGGGTAATATTATTGACTTCTGTTCACACGCTGTTATTGTTTGCTCAAAACAGGTATTTTTCCCATTAAACAGGGCACCACATGAGAAAGCAGCTGGCAAATATAATTCGATTCCATCGAAAACGCAGTGGGTTGACACAACTCGAACTTGCTGAAATGGCTGGTGTTGGCAAAAATATGGTTTATGAATTGGAAAATGGCAAACAAAGTGTACGCTTAGATAAGCTCTTTAACGTTCTACAGGTGCTTAACATTGAATGTACCTTCCAAAGTCCACTCCGTGAAAGTTTTTTGAAGGAGTACCCAGATGCAGATTGCTGATGTGTTTTTCCGGGATATCATGGCAGGACAACTCACCCGACTGCAAACTGGAAATGGGTTTCGCTTTACGTATTCGTCTCAATATACGGGACCACCGATTTCACTCACTATGCCTGTAAGGAATGAAGCGTATGAATTTGACAGCTTCCCCCCTTTTTTTGATGGCTTGCTGCCCGAAGGTTTTCAACTTGAGGCTCTGTTACGCCATAAAAAACTTGATCGCAATGATTACTTTGGCCAGTTGCTGCTTGTTGGCTCTGATACTGTCGGTGCAGTAACTGTGCATGGGCATCTTCCGGGAAATAACCAGTCATGAACCGTTGTCCTATTACCTACCAATCCTGTGTCGAACTCTATTCAGTCAAAGGACTGAAGCTTCTTTCCAGAAACCTGACAGATTTAAAACAACTACCCTTTACCGCCCAGGAACTGCGACGGGAAGCTGCTGCACGTTCAGACAAAATGTCTATCCAGGGTGTCCAGCCTAAACTATCAGCACGCTTGAATATAAAAAAACAGCGATTTGATCTTGTTGATCGGGATGGGAGATATATTCTTAAACCACAAATTGCAGAATATCAGGAAGTGCCGGAGAATGAAGATCTCACCATGCGACTTGCGCATATGGCCAGAATTGAAGTGCCGTTGCATGGCCTGCTGTATGGCCACGACCACGAGTTGACTTATTTCATTCGCCGTTTTGACCGGGATAATCATAAGCCCAAAATTCATGTTGAAGATTTTGCGCAACTTGCAGAATTATCCCGTGACACTAAATATCGATCCAGCATGGAGAGGGTCGCAGGTTTGATAGATAAATACTGTACTTTTCCGGCTGTTGAAAAACTGAAGTTATTCCGCCTAACCCTCTTTTGTTTTTTGATCGGCAATGAAGATATGCACCTTAAAAACTTTTCAATTATCTATAGAGATGATGTTATTACACTGTCACCAGCTTACGATCTGCTTAACACCACCATTGTTCTACCTCAACCTGAAGAAGAACTGGCCTTACCCCTAAACGGGAAAAAGAACAGACTGAACAAAAAAGACTTGGTTGATTATTGGGGACGAGACCGGCTACAATTAACACATCGGGTTATTGAAAAAGTATTGCTGGAGTTAAAACAGCTTCGTGAGCCCTGGAAAACATTACTCGCCGCCAGTTTTCTGTCAGCGGAAATGAAAGAGAAATATTTGTGTGTTCTGGAAGATAGATTAATGAGACTTTTTTAGGTCATAGCATGGGGTCAAATCTTTATCCTTGACAGTTGACTTTACAGGTCCCAATAATCAGGAGATAGGAGATGTTAAGGGGGGAGATTATTCCATTTTAAGTCAAGGCAGAAAACGTCTGCGTGACAGGACTGAACAAGATCAAGAAATCAGATTATTCATCGAACAAATAAGAAAGAAGTGTCAAGAATAAAGATTTGACCCCTATCAACTCTCAATTGAGCATCACCCTGCCGAACGCTCTGGCAGACTTGGTAAAGGCTAAGGTACGGACTGGCGAGTATGCCAGCGATAGCGAAGTAATCCGGGACGGCCTACGTGCGCTCACGCTTAGCCGCTGAGCACGCCAAGATGTGATGAGCTATCGCGTCATCTTCACCCCGGAGGCCGAGGAACAGCTTGTCGCCCTGTACAACTATATTGCAAAGGCTGCCTCCCTAGACATTGCCGAGCGGTACACCGAGGAAATCGTGAGCTACTGTGAGAGCCTGCATACGTTCCCACATCGCGGCACAATCTCCCAAAGTGAAGCGAAGCTTGAACCAGCAGATCTTGTCGTTGTCTTTCCTGGTGAAAAGCAACGCATTGAAGCAGGCATTACCCCTCAGGAACTCATGGCGCGTGAAGGTATGTATGCCGAAATGTATGGGAAGCAGGCTGCCTGGATGACATAACGGAGACATCTATGAGAACACAATAGTGGTTCTCTAGGTCTGGGTAAAAATATGATTTATTTTCTGTCCCCAGAATTTATAATTCGTGTCCATTAGTGCAATTCGTGACTAAACTGAGACATGGTGTTAATTTCCCCTGGTTCCCATGAGCCGCATGGGAACAATCCAGTGGCGGTCCAAGGCCGAATCAATAGATCGCAATTAAACTTATATTTTTTTGCCAAAACTTATATTTAGTGTTATATATTTACTATGAAACAAATCGAGTGGAGACAAAAAGCCTTGCGCCAGCTACGCAAAATCAAAAACCGGCAGGAACAGGATGAATTATATGCATCAGTCGCCGCGCTAGAACATTTTCCCCACTGCGACAACGTAAAGAAGATAAAAACCACGGAAATGTATCGGCTACGCGTCGGCAACTGACGGGTTATCTTTACCGAATCGCTCGAGATAGTGACCATAGAAGAGGTGAAAAAGCGTAATGAACGAACTTACAAATAACGTACA
>Ga0136557_1002400_pt1 | contig 10862 bp, 10 predicted proteins | sample AntRauTorckE6832_FD_104796 | JGI IMG/M metagenome (GOLD analysis project Ga0136557, IMG submission 104796) | Saline lake microbial communities from Rauer Islands, Antarctica - Metagenome Torckler E6 #832 | ecosystem: Environmental > Aquatic > Non-marine Saline and Alkaline > Saline | place...
AGAAGATCAATTAGAACTGGAAAATCATTTGAATACCTGGTTAGATGAAGATCGAATTCCGATTGCCTTCATTAAATATGAAGCTATGTGGGAGTATCAGGATGAAATCTCAGAATTTTTGGGGTTTTCCTAAAATTACCACCATCAAGAGATGTAGCACAAGTAGTTTAAAAACTAATAAATAAAATAAGTTAGATAGCTTTAATAAAATATTAAATAGTTCATAAATAATGAATCGGAAGCAGCCTAAGGTAACAATCATCACTGTAACCTTAAATAGTGAAGCAACTGTAGAGCGCACTATAAAAAGTGTTATAAATCAAGATTATCCCCATGTAGAATATATTATCATTGATGGTAAGTCAACAGATAGTACCTTGGATATTGTTAGGAACTATTCTGAATATATAGATAAAATAATCTCAGAAAAAGATAAGGGAATTTATGATGCCATGAATAAAGGAATAAAATTAGCAACCGGAGAATTAATAGGGATTATAAATTCAGATGATTGGTATGCCAAAGGGGCTATATCGCACATTATTTCTTGCTACCTTAAAAATAATGAACCAGACGTGTTGTATGGTGATATGTATAAAATTAACCATATTACAGGAGAAAAAAGGCTTTATGAAGGTAGCATTGAGGAAGTAAAAGTTGGCGATATCCATTTGAACCATCCAACGATATTTATTAAAAAAGAAATTTATGACGAGTATGGCAGTTTTGATGATAGCCTAATAGTAGGTGCTGATCGAGACTTGATACTGAGACTACGAAATAACCCAGTAAAATTTAAAAATATTCATACAATTGTGGCTTTTTTTTCAATGGGTGGTATAACCTCGCAAAACTCATTAAAATTTAATTGGCGAAGGATTCGAGATAAGCATAGGCTACTCACCCGGAACAATGTATTATCAATCGAAAAATGGAGTATTATCCTAAAAGATTTTTTGAGATTAAATCGTGATTGGATTTTAAAAAAAATAAGCTTTGATTAAAATGGTGGAACCAAATTTTTTAGTTCTTGGTGCCGAGAAGTCAGGCACTACATGGCTGTATAATAAGCTACGTGAGCACCCTGAGGTATATCTGCCGCTTACGAAAGAGTGCCACTTTTTTAATCGGTATAATAGCAATTTAGAGGAAAATAATAATTATACTGAGTTGGGATGGTCGTGGTACCGGCGTTTTTTTGAAAACGCGCCTGAAATGGCCAAATCTTGGGGAGAAGTAACCCCCATGTATTTATGTGATCCGGAAGCCCCTGAGCGTATTGCCAGCAACTTACCTGATATTAAACTGATTTATATATTAAGAAACCCAATCACAAGAGCATATTCTCATTATTGGATGGCTTATCGCAAGGGGCACACCAATAAAACTTTTGAAGAGATTGTAGCTGACAAAGATCCCCGTTTTATTAAGCGTGGCCTGTATGCTTCTCAATTGCAAAAATATCATGATCTTTTTCCAGCAAATAATATAAGAGGATTCATTTATGAACATTTTTTTGATCAGTCATACGAAGGTTTAAATAACATTTATGATTTTTTGGATGTTAGCCTCCGAAAAAAACCAGAAAATAAAAATAGTAATAAAGTTCATGGCGCTCCTAAACCTAAGAATAAATTTTTGCATAATGTGATTTCGAAAACCGCTAAATCACTTAGAAAAAATAAGATTACATTTGGTCTATTAGATTGGTTTAAAAAAACAGGTATAGCTCCTGCTATTAAGCATTGGAATTTAGATTCGGAGCCTTATCCGTCAATATCTAAAGCAATGTATAATAAGCTATTAGAATATTATATGCCGGATATTAATAAACTTGAAACTGAGTTTGGTTTAAACGTTGATGATTGGAAAAAATAGTCTACTAATTAGCAAGTCTTATTTACTGGAAGTTATTTGTGCTCTTTTGTTCTTGCCTTATACTTTTTCTATTACTGGTTTAGTGATACGGCCCTTCGATTTACTATTAGTAGCGTATCTCTTTGTCGCTAATAAGCGACTGCTGAAAAAAGCAATAGCATATGATTTTTTAAAAAATCGGTATATACTTTTATTGTTTTTCTTTTTCTTATATAAATTAATGAGTGCTTTTTTTTTAAATCCCGATTCTTTTTTGAAGGAGAGCATACAAAGTGTAGAATATTTAATTTTAACTTATTGCATATATAATGTCGGGTTAACAGTTCAAACTCGGCATAATTTTTTTAAAGGGTTAGTTTTTGCTGCCGGTGTCCTCGTCTTTGTTACAGTAGGTTGGCATCTTTCTAATGGGTATTGGGTAGGATATAAACAATTAAATGAACCTAAGCTTTTATTCGGACTATTTAGTTCTGCATTACTGTGTGATTATTTGATAAGGAAAAAAAATGGAAAACTATTATTAGTATCAATTTTTCTTACTTTGTTTTCTCTTGAACGTAAAGGGTGGGTTGGTTTATTGGGCGTGGCGTTTGCAGTTAATTTTTGGTTTAACAAAAAAATTAAAATAAACACACTACTTAAAAACTCTTTTAAGTATGGGGTTGTTACAGCTTGTATAGTTATTCCCTTTCTTTTTATAGGCCCAAACTCAATTGGTAATCAAGTTAAGGAGCAGGTCAACTCTATGATTTTGCTGGCAGAAAATTTTTCATTAGATAATTATGATCGAGAATTGGTGGGTAGTAGTAGTAATGCTGCACGATTATACCTTTTATCCTTCTCCTACGAATCTTTTAAAACTCATCCTGTAATCGGTATAGGAACTGGTAACTTTAAAAAAGAAATTGAAAAATTTAGTAGAAGTGATGATGGAAAAGTGCAGGGATCTCACAACGAGTATCAACGAATATTGGTAGAAAATGGATTAGTGGGGCTTGCTATATATTTTTTAATAATATGGATGCTATTTATTGGAATGAAAAGAATAAAAGTATCTGCATTGTCAAAGGGTATCATGTATAAGTATCACTATTTATTAATTTCAGCAGTATTTATTTATGGTTCTATCATAAATGCTTTTTTAGCAGGTGGAGCCTTAAATATATTTTTCTATGTAGTTCCATTAGCACTGATTGCTTCCTATAGAAAAGATTTGCGAAACAAGTTAAATTTATCTTACAAAAAATAACTGTGACTATGAGTAAAGTTCTTTATGTAGTTAACAATGATTCTACTACATCGATCCCTTTAGAAGTCGCAGGCCACATTAATCAACAACAAACAGATTTTCAAACAGTCGTGTATTATAAAGAATCGTCTGGGCCACAGAATGAATTTATTAGAGACTTGATAAATATTGGAGCCAAGGGTCCTTTTGATTTAAAAGGGTGGTGGGAAGTATTTAAATTAATAAAGCAAAACAGGCCTGATGTAATTCATGCACATCATACACTTTCAAGCCTGCTTTTTTTCTTATTTGGAAAAATATTCCATCGAAATGCTAAATTAATTAAGACCGTACATACCAGTAACTATTCTTTTAGATGGGACCAAAAAATAATAAATTCCTTTATTTATTTGATGGCTGATAAGATCCTATGCAATTCCAAATCTACAATGAATTCATTTTCCTGGATAGAAAAGAAGATAGCATCAGATAAAACAGAGGTCGTCTATAATGGCGTAAATATCAGTAAGCTAAAGAAAATTGTTAACTTTAATGGAAACGATAATCTTTTTAAGCCACAGTCTGCATTCGTAATTGGGAGTGTCGGACGATTAGTTGAAATAAAAGATTCTAAAACGCTGATTAAAGCATTTGATAATCTATATCAAAACGTTGATGTAGAAATGAATTTATTAATAGTTGGGAATGGTAAAGAAAAAAATACTCTTGAAAAAATTGTTACAAGTAGAGGATTAGAAGACAAAGTGATTTTTACAGGGGCCGTTGAACGGAAAACGGTCTATAAATTACTAAGACAAATAGATATTTTCGTTATTACGTCTTTGGCTGAAGGATTTTGTAATACCTTAGTCGAAGCAATGGCTGCAGAAAAAGCTATTGTGTGCTCTGATATCCCTACCTTAAGAGAAGTGGGCGGGGATGCTGCTTTATTTGCAGAACCGGGGAATCCTGAATCCTTTTCAAGACAAATTAATAAATTGCTGATAGATAAAGAGCTAAAAAATAAAATGAAAAGAAAGGCAACTAAACGAGCTGAAAAGTTCACGTTAGAAGCTTGTGCTAAAAGATATATGAGTTATTATGAAATTAACTGATCCAATCATTATAATTGGTGCACCGCGTTCGGGCACCACATTTTTAAAGGAGCTGCTTACATTCCAAGATGATTTATGGCACTTGCCTTCTGAATCACATCACATTCTTGAAGGTCCTCTCCATCCCGATAATTTTTCCGAGTATTCGAACCGACCCGATGAAGGTTTTATGTTTTCAAATTCACAAATTGAACAATTGCGACATCAATTTCGGGAGCAAGCGGTTAATATAAGTAACGTGCCCGGTGGGCAGAATCTGCTGGACCGATTCAGAGGGAACCGTTTTGCTCGAAAAGGGCTCCTTAATATACTTGGTCCGTTAAGTAAAATATACAAGCCCGCAGAAGCAGGGATTCGATTTATTGAAAAGACGCCCAAAAATATAGTCCGAATACCAGCTATCTGTCAGATTTTCCCGGATGCCAAGTATATCTATTTAAAAAGAAAGCCTGTTGATAACATTAGTTCCATTTATAGAGGATGGAATACGGAAACCAACATTATATATAAATTAATAAAGGGGCACCCCAGATTTGCTGGTTCAGAGTATCAAATCGATATGTTAAATGAGGTTGGGATATCTGATAATTACTGGAGGTTTGTACTTCCGCCTGGATGGCAGGAACAGAAATTTAGGGACCTGATGGATATTGCTATATATCAATGGCAGAAGTCCAATGAATTAGCTGAACAAGACCTGACAGATTTGATTCAGGCAGACCGCGTTTTTCGCATTGAATACGCCGCATTGGTTAAGCATACCAAAGATAAAATAGATGAACTGTTAGATTTTGCGGATCTTTCAAGAAATGGATATAGTTATCAATCTTTGCAACGAATGCCCAAAATTAATCAGTCGGGTAATAAGAAAACAGCTGCTATAGACAATGAGGAGATCAAACGCAGGCTATCTGGAGTAGTTTAATAATAGTTTTTGCATGATTATTTATATTACAGGATACGGTCGATCGGGAAGTACAGCCTTGTCGGAAGAATTAGAACGAAAATTAAATGCTTGTAATCTTGGAGAAGTAAAATATTTATATCAGAGAGGAAAAGATGGTCTTTTAGATTCTTATTGGCTTAATTTTAGAGAAGAAAATAAAGATATTTTTGCGAACCCTTCGATTTCATTAAATAGCTTTGATAATTGTTTTGGCTTTTATAAATGGCGGGATAGAAGAAGATATAAAGATATATGGACAAAAATTTTTAATAGGATAGGCCTTAACCCTGGAGAGGAAGTCATAATTGATAGTTCTAAAACAACTTTGGATTCTTTCATGCGTGGTATCTATCTGTTTCACAGTTTTGATGAAGTTTATTTTATACAACCCAAGAGAAAAGTAGGGGATGTAATTAAATCACTTTTGAAAGGTAAGAATTCTAATATTGAGAGAAACAAAAGAAAAAGTATAATTAAGAGGGTTCTACATACTCTGTCAGTGGGTATCCCACATTTATTAATTACAAAGTTATTGACCCAAATATATCGTTTATATGGATTAGAAATCGTCAAACTTGAAGACTTGGAGACTAATGTTGATAATTTTATTAGAAAAAAAAGGTTAACAAAAAGTAATTCTTCAAAAGAGCTGCCGATGATTTATGGAAATCGTAGTAGAAAGGAGTAATACCAATTGAAATAAGTTATTAGGTTATTGAATAATGAATCGCTGAGGAATTAGTATAATAAATGAAGCAAAAAAAATTATTATTTGTTGTTAATCACTCTGAATTTTTTTTCTCTCACCGCCTTCCTTTTGCACTGACTGCACAAAAGAAAGGATTTGAAGTACATGTGGCTACCTCTCCCTCCGGTATGGAAGATCGTTATGTTAGTTATGGCTTAGTCTGGCATAAGTTGAGCTTACAGCGGGGCGTGGAAACTCCAGAAGCAGATCTGCTTTTATTTTTAGATGTATCGGTTGAACAGGCTAAAAGGAGGAACCGCCTGCGTAAGAAGGCCAATAAAGAAACTGACGAAGAAATAGAATTGAGGCATAAGGTTAATCAAAATTTATCTTTTAAAACTTTAAACTATAAAAATATTAATGCTAATAACAATTACGAGACGGTATTAAATGGGATAAAAGAGGAAGTCTGGCATGAGTTATCATGACATACTATTTTTCGTTAAGCACTCCTTTTTTAAACACCTTCTATCTTTTGCATTGGCTGCTTCTATATAATGTGTATAAGGTACATGTGGCTGGTAATACTAACTGTGATAGAAGGCTATATACATTCTGCAAAAGTATTGAAAAGTCGTGAACGTTGATCTTAAACATTGTTACAGAAAAGATTACTAAATCGAATTTTCCATAAGACTCATGAATATAAAAAGATGAAAAATGTTGCCATAATAAGTAATTATGCTCACTCCCTGGTTGCCTTTCGTAGCCACCTAATAGAAGATTTGATTGATAAAGGTTATCAAGTTTATGCTTTGGCACCTGACTATACAGAAGAGTATCGTAATCATTTAAATGAGATTGGTGCTACTACCACTGATATTTATATGGATCGAACAGGTTATAATCCTATTAAAGATATCGGTTCTTTATTTAATTTGATTAAAATTATCAGGAAGATTAATCCTGACATTACATTTTCATATGGAATTAAACCGGTGGTTTATGGACTTTGGGCTTCATATATTGCAGGAGTAGAAAAAAGATATGCTATGGTTGCAGGTTTAGGCACATTATATGTCGAGAAAGAAGCTGAAACATTGAAAGATTCAGTTAGTCGAACTTTAGCTGATTTATTATATCGATTTTCTCTTCCGCTTGCTGATAAAGTTTTTTTTCAAAATCCTGACGACATCAGTTTATTTGAGGACAAAGGATTTGTAAACGGTGGCGAATCAGTTTTACTAAATGGGTCTGGCGTAGATTTAGGGTATTATCATACAAATCATATACAGAAAAATCCTATTACTTTTACTTTGGTTGCCCGACTTATAAAGGAGAAAGGAGTGTATGAATTTATTGACTCTGCACGTATTATTAGAAATAAGTATCCAACTAAAGACATCAAATTTATTCTGATTGGAGATGTTGACTCTAATCCAAATTCAGTAGAAAGGAAGGAAATAAAGGAATGGGTGGATGAGGGGCTCGTAAAGTGGCCCGGGTTTGTTGACAATGTGAAGGGATGGTTAGAAAAAACCAGTGTATTTGTATTACCTACATATTATCGGGAGGGTACTCCAAGAAGTATATTAGAGGCAATGTCTATGTCACGACCCATAATTACGACGAATATGCCTGGTAGTCGTGAAACTGTCGAAGATGGCCAAAATGGTTTTTTAATAGAACCTAAAAATGTCGAAGCTCTTGTAAGCTCTTTAGTAACATTTATCGAAAACCCTTCTTTAATTAAAAAATTTGGGTTAAAAAGTAGAAAAAAAGCAGAAGTTGAATATAATGTTTACGATGTTAATGAGGCTATAATGAATGTAATGAATATATAAGAGGACTTTGCAAAACCCTAGGAACCTAAGCTGTCATCTTAACCGGCAGGGAGATATCTTTGTTTGAGACTTTAAGCCCAGAGAAAGCTATGTGATTTTGCAAAGCTCTCTATCATATAATCACCTTTATCTTTTAAGTGTCAATATATAAGTAAGCTTTTTGGGTATAAGGTATTAATCAAAGTAGGATGAATTTTAGTAAAACTATGAGAATATTTTTAACAGGCAGTTCGGGGTATCTTGGACGGCATTTAAGTGAACGATTGATAAGTGAAGGGCATGAAGTTGTAGGACTGGATCGTGTCAAGGATCATCACGAGCATTTAGATGATTTCGTACATGGAGATTTAAATAAAATATCAGATTTAGAAAATTATCTGATAAATATTGATTGTATCTTTCACCTTGCTGCTGCTAAAGATGATTGGGGTTTAAGCAGAGAAGAGTATTTTAGAGATAATCTTGAGGCCTCTAAAAAAATTGTAGATACTGGAAAAAAAGCAGGCATAAAAAAGTGGGTCTTTTATAGTACAGTATCTGTTTTGGGACCAAGTGAAAAAGCACTTGATGAAACAGCACCTCATAACCCTGAAATTCCTTATGGTGAATCCAAAGCCGAAGCAGAAAGGCTATTTGTTAATTTAGAGAATGAGATTTCCAATAGTGAAATACTTATTATACGCCCCTCTGCTATATTTAGTGCCGGTAATCCGCCAGTCACAAATATTTATCGATTGATTGATGCTATTTATAAAAAGCGATTTTTGATGGTTGGAAGTGGAGATAACCAAAAAACGACTTCATATCTTCCTAACTTAATAGAAGCCAATATATTTCTATTCAATAAGATGAAAGCCGGTGCTAATATTTATCAGTATGTTGATTATCCCATTTGGTCAACGCGGAAACTGGTTAACAACATATACGATCAATTAGGGAAAAAACGTAATTCGCTTTATATTCCGCTCACTATTGCTAAGCCTATTGCTTACGCATCAGATATTGCGGCAAAAATGCTGAGTATAGATTTTCCTATAACAGCAGATAGAATTGAAAAGTTTTGTACTTCAACCAAGTTTAAGGCTGATAAAATTCGCAAAGAAGGCTTTAAACAGCCAGTGGATTTGGAACAAGCTGTAGCAAATACAGTTAACTGGCATATAAACATGCTTAAAAAAAATATTAATTAAATTATAACATAATTGAAATATCTCATTACAGGCGGTGCGGGGTTCATTGGAAGCCATTTAGCAGACCGACTAATTGACGACGGCCATGAAGTAACGGTAATAGACAACCTTTCTACCGGCAAACTTTCTAACATTAACCATCTGCGTGATAATCCGAATTTCAGAATCAAAGTCTCCAGCGTAATGGATTACGATACGCTGGAACAGCTGGTTGAAGAATGTGACCAAATATATCATTTGGCGGCCGCCGTTGGGGTGAAGCTCATCATGGAAAACCCGGTGGAGACGATTATCACAAACGTACAGGGTTCCGAAAACATATTAAAACTGGCCAGCTATTACGATAAAAAAGTGCTGATCGCTTCTACCTCGGAGGTCTATGGCAAGCTGATGGAGAATAATGGTGAAATTAATAAGCTAAAAGAAGATGGCGATTGGCAGTTGGGCTCCACGGGCAAGCGCCGCTGGGCCTATGCCTGTTCCAAGGCCATGGATGAATTTTTGTCACTGGCCTACTATGATGAGAAGAAGCTGCCGGTGGTGGTGGTCCGCTTTTTTAATACGGTAGGGCCCCGTCAGACCGGCACGTATGGCATGGTCATCCCCAACTTTGTACAAAAAGCGTTGCTCAACGAATCCATCCAGGTGCATGGCGATGGAGAACAGAGCCGCTGCTTCACCTATGTTACGGATGCGGTGGATGCTATTATCACGCTGATGGATACCCCGGAAGCAGAGGGACAGGTTTTTAATGTAGGGGGCAAAGAAGAGATTTCCATGAATGAGTTGGCTCAAAAAGTAAAAGAGCTGACCGGAAGTGATTCTGAGATAAATCATATTCCTTATGAAGAGGTGTATGGCAAGGGGTTTGAAGATATGCGTCGCCGTACGCCGGATTTGACCAAAATTAAGGAAGCTATTGGCTACGAACCTACGCACACGACAGAAGATATTTTGAATAACGTAATTAACTATTTTAAGAGAGAAAGCCTTTTGGCGTAGCTTTTGGGATGCACATTTATAATGTCTTACAGAGGGGTTTTCAAATACCTCTATTTTGTCATCCCGGACCCCGATCCGGGATCTCGCGATGGCAGTGAGTATTGATCAGTTACAAGCTTATAACAACGGTTATGAGCTTTACGAGATCCTGAATCAAGCGATGCCTGCCGAAGCCTTGGCGCAGGTTGGTTCAGGATGTCACTTATGGCTATTTTTTAACCGGTCAATACGTTTATTCACCTTTGTAAAGTTCTCATACAGTGAGTGATCTTTTTAACAGGAGGGTCTTTCCGACGCTTGAGAAGGCCAAGGTATGTTTGGGTGGATTAAAAACCATTGATGCGTTGTTTTTATCCTGGATTATTCACAAACCCCGAAGCCACTATTTTTGCTCACTCAGAAAGCAGCGCAACCATAAATGGCAAGATTAATAGAAACAAGTACATAATTGATTATTTTATATATTCATGAATAATCCAGGTTAGATCACTATAGCCACGATAAGACTACATGTCATGGGAACATAATGCCATAACGCTTGTTAAAAATTCAGTGCTAAAGCATATTTTACAAATATTAGTATAAATAGATAAAAACTAATTAATACCCTATATTTGCAAGTAAAATACCCTATCAAATCCGAGGGGATGTATAATATCATATTACACGAGCTATTGTTACCGCTTGTAACATCTTTTTTTATAGCGCTATTGGCTACGTATATAGTTCGAATAGTCGCTATTAAGTTAAAGTGGATATCAATACCAAGAGAAGAGCGTTGGAATACAAGATATGTAGCTTTAATGGGTGGTATTGGTGTATTTGTGTCGTTCGTAAGTACATTTTTGCTGTTTCAGTCATCTGAGTACCTCATGGTTGGGTTTGGAGCCGTTATTATGTTTGGTGTGGGGTTTTGGGATGATCGTCTGGAACTGAAACCGATAGCAAAGTTTTTAGTTCAATTTATAGCC